>TARA_B100001093_G_scaffold520426_1_pt1 | contig 16631 bp, 13 predicted proteins | sample TARA_B100001093 | Tara Oceans TARA_B100001093 (sample SAMEA2623116) | marine metagenome | biome: marine biome (ENVO:00000447); feature: surface water layer (ENVO:00002042); material: "saline water (ENVO:00002010), including plankton (ENVO:xxxxxxxx)" | depth 5 m
GAATCATATCGCGCATTTCTCTATAAAATGCATTTATGGTCAAAGCGGAACTTGATGAAAGGGCTTGCTTAAAACCTACTTCATAATTAGTAGTTTTCTGCATCTTTAAGTTTGGATTCTGAAGACCAGCATTATCTGCCTTATAAGCCAAGAAAAGGTAATCCAAAGGATTCATCCTATTAGCAGACGGTCTTTGAGCCAAAACGTCATAATATGCATAGAACATCGCCTCATCTGAAATTGGGAAGTTAAATGATATACGAGGCATAACAACAACTTCTGGCTCATAATCTTCAAAAGCATCTGCAGACAAACCTTTATTTAAGGCATCGCCATTTAGCAATGCATCTGGATTAACTAGCATAGGTAATACACCTTTAGACACGTTTAACACACTAGGATCTGACACAGGAAGACCTGATGCATCATACCAATTGTCACCATCACGATAACCGGTAATCACACCTACATTTGTATTATCATCAACATAAACAACATAATCGTCTCCTATATTATCAGGATGAGCTCCAAAATCTGAAACCTCACCTGCTGTCATAACATTATAAATAGAATATTGATCCTTCAAAACTTCCTGATTGGCATCATATCTATCTACACGAACTCCTATATTAAAGATTATATCGTCAAAGGCAAACTTGTCTTGAATATAACCCGCAACATAAATTGGTTGGAAAGCACCTATATTTCTGGTGTAGTTACCATTATCATCTTTTTCAGATAAGAATTCATTCATACCAGGCTGAACACCTTCTAGCATATTTCCTTGTGAATCATAACCATAATAACTTGCCAAATTAGAACCTCCATTGAATAAACCATCAGCGCTAAACATACCAATATCTAAATCATCTGGGTTATAAGTATGAATATCAACAAACTCATCGTAAGCTATTCCATGCTTATCTCTAAAATTAATGGCAAAGCTTGACATCTCATCATAATTATAGGTGTTTTGGCTAGTAATCAAATATTCACCCGTTACCTCATCTTGCTCTAAGAATTCATATGGGCCATCATAAAGCCCAACATAATTATTAACTCTCTGCTCTGCAAGTGTCCATAGACCTACAGGTGAAACACCGTAATACCTATTATCTCTCTGTTCGTATTCAAAACCAAACTGAATGGCATGGTCCTTTATATCGGCTGAGGCCATACCCGTAAAACGGAACTGTGTATTATTCACTTTTGAGTAGCCATTATATTCACGACCCGTATTGTACCATAATGAATGGACAAACTCAGTTCGATCGCCATTTACAGCTGCTCCAATACCTGTGATTTGATCTAAAGTAGTTACAGATTCAGCACCTACAAAATCGTAATATGATTGGGTGTAATTAGATGCATTTATATTTAAATCTCCTGCTTCAAAGTCATAATATGAGATTAAATTCTGAGTAAGACCAAATAAAGTACCACCTTCTCCATCAGATGTCAATACATCAAAAAGTGTATCACCAGGGGTAGGAACTCCATTTTCATCTAAACCAATAATATTTATTGTATTATCATCCCCTTGCCATTCTAATGGGGTATTTTCTACCAATTCTCTAACAGGAGTAAACTTACCGATATAACCGTAATTAAATAAATTATCTCTGTGATCAACGTCGTACGTACTTTGCGTATCCTCCGAATAATCTGCCTGTAGGGTGAAAAATGCATTTTTTAGACTAGAAGCTGACTGTTCATCATCTGAAGCACCAAAGCTCTGCTGAAATCTACCAAATACCCTCCATGACTGCTCTTCAGTTTCTGGATTATTAGTTGGGTTAAACAAACTGTAACCATAAATATAATCTCTGTATGTAGTGTTAGCAAAGTTACCACCCAAAGTAATATTCGTATTCAATGTTGGTTTAAAGTCTATTTTACCCTGTAATCTTGCATTTTTTCTAGCTACATTTTGCTTTGCATCAATATACTCTAAATCTTCCATAGAAATAAATTCTGAGGCTCTTTGAGCCTGAACAATATCATTGTTGACACTAAAAATTAATGGATTCTCTTCCAAGTCTTCCATCACATCATCCTTAATCTTATAGTTACCAACAGCAGATGGATCTTGATCATCGAAAGACTCGTATTCTCCAGACAAGAAGAATCCTAGTATAGAATTTCCTTCTGCATTTCTCATTAGAGGCCCAGATAAGTTGAATCCAAGAAGATTATAACCGTATGGATCTAGTAAAGATGAAGAAACAACCTCTACACCTCCAAAAAACTGATTTGATGGACCACGTGTGGTAATACTAATTATACCCCCGGTAGCATCTCCATATGATGCTGGAAGACCTCCAGTAATAACAGTCATCTGCTCAATAGAGGATTGTGGTAATTTATTCGAAGCTCTAACCTTTACACCATCGATATAATAAAAAGTTGCATCACTACGAGCACCACGAACATTGATATCGCTACCTTCATCTTCCTGATAAATACCTGCAGTTTGGGCAGCTACAGACTGGACATTACGCGTAGGAAGTGCCGTAATTTCTTCTTTTGTTTTTGTTGCTCCTGATTTATCAGGATCGATTAAAGGAACAACATACTCAACAAGCTCTACCTCACCTATTACTGATGACTCTGTTTTAAGAGCAGCATTAAGAAAAGTAATTTTATTAGATGTGATTAGCACATCGGAAATCTCTTTGGTTGCAAAACCAATAAAAGAGATTTTTACTGTATATTTTCCTGGATCTATTGGTTTAATGGTATACTTTCCGTCAAAATCGGCCACTGCACCTGCTATAATAGCACCATTTAGTTCAACTACAACATTAGCCATTGGAACGGATTCCCCCGTTGCATCTTCTGTAATGGTACCCTTTAATGTACCTGACTGGGTCTGTGCTATTGAATAGCTAGTTATTCCGAACAGTGCAATTACAGTTAGTAATTTTCGAAGCATAAATCTTAAATTTTTCGTTCGCTTAGATTTTTTTAAAATCGCGTAAATATAGATATAATTCACTTTCAAATCCAAACCTTTAAGATGCAATTACATACATTTTTAAGCAAAGTCAGCAAAATAAGGTTATTGGGAAGAATAAGACAGTCTCGAACAGGGCGTGAAACACCGTAAATTCAAGCATGTTTAATTGACATTAAAATTGATCAATTCAGTTGTTTTATCAAATAGGTAATATCACTCCTTTTTATAATGAAACATTTAACTAAATTATTATAGGTTTTATAAATTGGAATTACAGCATAAATTATAGAAGTTTACAAAAAGAAAAAATGAAGGTCGAAAAAAAATTACTTTATGAAGAGATTCCTCTTTTATAGCTTTTTTCTCTTAAGCATGATATCATGCGACAAAGACAAATATGAATTTCCAAATGCTAATGTTGACTTATTCCTTTTCCCAAACAACCCCGAATTTAATGGTCTCCATGTGCCTGAAAACTGGGCTTATGTTAATGGCGGCGTCAACGGAATTCTAATTTACCACAATGCAATAGAAGGCTTCATCGCATATGATAGAGCATGTACGAATGACCCATTAAACAGCTGCGAGCAAATATACATAGACACGGAAAACTTAAACACCCTTTCCTGTCATTGCTGCGAATCTCAATATTTTATTTTTGATGGGGCAGTCATTCAAGGACCTTCAGTACAAGCTTTGCAACGCTATAGAACCTATTTTGATGGGGTAAGATTAGACATCTTTAATTAAACTCATAATAAAAAAAGCCCTGCAGATGCGGGGCTTTTTTTATTAATATCGATAATATTCTGGTTTATATGGTCCTTTAACTGGGACACTTATATAATCCGCTTGGTCTTGACTTAAATCTTCAAGCTCAACACCCAATTTAGCTAGATGTAATCGCGCCACTTTTTCATCCAAATGCTTAGGCAAGGTGTAAACCTTGTTTTCGTAGTTATCTGAATGGAGCCACAATTCTATTTGAGCAAGTGTTTGATTGGCAAAAGAGTTAGACATTACAAATGAAGGGTGCCCTGTTGCGCATCCTAAATTAACCAAACGTCCTTCAGCCAATAATATAATGTCTTTATCACCTAGAGTATATTGGTCGACCTGTGGTTTAATTTCAACCTTTGTGATTCCATGGTTATTATTTAACCAAGCCACATCAATCTCATTGTCAAAATGACCAATATTACAGACAATTGCCTTGTCTTTCATCGTCTCAAAATGACGTCCAACAATAATGTCTTTATTTCCTGTAGCCGTAACAACTATATCTGCCTCTTTTACAGCGGCATCCATTTTCTTTACTTCAAAACCTTCCATAGCTGCTTGTAATGCGCATATAGGATCTATCTCTGTAACAATAACACGAGCACCAGCGGCTTGCAAAGACTGTGCAGAACCCTTTCCTACATCACCATAACCAGCTACAACAGCAACTTTCCCAGAAATCATAACATCTGTGGCACGTCTAATACTATCAACTAAAGACTCTCTACAGCCATACTTGTTATCAAATTTAGATTTCGTAACCGAATCATTTACATTAATTGCAGGCATGACCAATGTGCCGTTTTTCTCTCTTTCATGCAAACGATGAACACCCGTCGTTGTCTCTTCAGACAGACCTTTAATACCTTTAACCAATTCTGGAAATTGATCAAATACCATGTTCGTAAGATCTCCACCATCATCTAGTATTAGATTTAGAGGCTTTCGGTCTTCACCAAAAAATAAAGTTTGCTCTATGCACCAATCAAATTCTTCGTCATTCATTCCTTTCCATGCAAATACAGGAATTCCTGCTGCTGCAATTGCTGCTGCTGCATGATCTTGGGTGGAAAAAATATTACACGAAGACCATTGAACTTCTGCGCCAAGCGCAGTTAAAGTTTCAATAAGCACCGCTGTTTGAATGGTCATGTGTAAACAGCCAGCAATACGTGCACCCTTAAGAGGCTGAGATGCGGCATATTCTTCACGAATTGACATCAAACCAGGCATCTCTGCTTCGGCCAAACGTATCTCTTTTCTTCCCCAATCTGCTAAGGAAATATCCTTAACCTTGAATTGAACATCTTTCATAGTTTCAGTCTTCATATTTCAATAATTTTTAAAATACAAAGATACAACAAAAATTAATTGAACTAATTTGTTTTAAGATCTATATATTTGCTTAAACATGGAGGAAATATTTCACAAAAAAATTCTCAACACACACATTTATGTCTGGAAGATGACCTCATCTTACGAGGATCAAATTAAAAACCCTCTTCTTAACTCAGCTGAACTAATTTCTGCTAAAGAATTGAAAAATGAAAAGCGAAAAAAGGAATTTCTTTCGAGCCGAATTGCCCTAAAAAACATCTTCAACAAAGAACTTGAGCTAAAGCACCATACATCTGGAAAACCATTCATAAAAGAAGCTAAACACCTTTCAATTTCACACAGTTCTAACTTTTTAGCTCTAGCATTTGGTGAGGAAAATATTGGCATCGATATCGAAAAGCCTCAAAATACAATGGTCAAACTTATGCCTAAAATTCTTTCAGAAATAGAATGTATGGAATTTAAAAAAGAGCCCTCCATCGATTTGGCATGTAAATTATGGGGAGCAAAAGAAGCTATTCTAAAATATGTAGGTGATAAAAACCTCAACTATAAAGAAGACATTAAAGTCGAAAACATACAATTAGGTGTTGCCACGTATTTAAAAATGAACTTTAAAGTGGAATTCGAGAAAATTGAAAATATGATCTTAACCTATGTGGTAAGATCTGATAAAACAAAATAAAGCAGCTCATCACTAGTCTTGACAATCACAAGGCTCACTCATATAAAAATCAAGACCTTTCATCAGCTCTTTATATTTCCCATAATCACCGTGAGACATCGACACCCCTCTAATGTCTAAATAATTCAAATTAGGTAACTCTGAAATCTGATATGGAAGCTCATCCACATCATTGTGCCATAAATCCAAATGCTCAAGAAAAATCAATTGACAAATTGAAGCTGGAATACTGGCAATCTTGTTCCTACTTAAATCCAAAAAAGTAAGATTTATTAAATGGTTTAATGAATCTGGAAATGCGCCAATTTTATTTTTGCTCAAATCTAGTTTCTGCAAATTAGGGAATTGACTCAGTTCCGAAGGGAAAGTATTCAAACCCTTTCTTTTTAATTGAAGCTGAAAAACACTGTCTGGATTAGCTAATGCATGATCCATATCTTTATACCAAACACCTTCTTGAGCAAATAAGGAAGTATTTAATAAAAGAAAGAGAATTAAAAATCTCATATCAAGAATTTAGAACTGCTCTTTTATCTTGCTCAAGCTGTAATTTAAGGGCGTCGATATGCTCAAACTTTTGCTCTTCTCTAATCCAAGAGTCAATGTAAATTGTGAGTTCTTCACCATACAAATCACGCTCAAAATCTATAATATGAACCTCAATGGTTTTTTCAGTACCACCAATAGTAGGACGCATACCTATATTAAGCATTCCTTTATAAATGTCTTCTTTATACTTAACTCGAACGGCATACACACCATTTGCTGGTATTAACTTATAAGAATCAAGTACTTTGATGTTTGCCGTAGGAAAGCCTATTTGATGTCCTAAATGATTTCCTTTAACTACAATGCCAGTTAAACCAAAATCATAATTTAAATAGGATTTAGCAGTCTTTATATCACCTTTTTTCAAGGCATTCCTAATTTTTGTTGAGCTCACTGCGACTTCATGAACATCCTGAGCACATATTTCCTCTACTTCAAAACCATACAAAGGACCGTATTCCTTTAAATGTTCAAAACTCCCTTCTCTATTTCTTCCGAAATGATGATTGTAACCGATGACCAAACAACTCGTACCAATTTTATTGACTAAAACATCTCGGACGAATTCTACAGAAGTCAATCGCGAAAATTCTCTAGAAAATGGATGGATGATCAAATGATCTATTCCAGCCTTTTCCAAAAGGGCCATTTTTTCATTTTTTGTATTTATGAGTTTTAAATCGTAATCCGAAAACAAAACCATTCTCGGGTGGGGAAAAAAGGTAAGTAAAACTGTCTCTCCATTATTTTCTTTTGCTATCTCACAAAGCCGATCAATAATTTTTAAATGACCTACATGTACGCCATCAAAAGTACCTGTTGTAACAACAGCATTTTGAACTTTTTCAAAGTCTTCAATGTTATGATATATTCTCACAGACAGAAATCTAAAAACATTATTCTAAGTAAATAAGGGCGCCATCACTCTTATTCAAAATTGCATTCAAAATTAGCAAAATAAAATGTGGAGACTATTATCTAATTAAATAAAAATGAATAGATTTGTGCGAACAAAATTAAGACAATCAATTTTTCAACAAAACATATTTTACGATGTCAAAAAATATCGGAAAAATCGCACAAATTATTGGACCTGTAGTCGATGTTAAATTCGATAGCAGTACTGGTAGTTTACCAAACATCTTTGATGCGCTTGAAATTACCAGAGAAAACGGAAATAAAGTAATCCTTGAATGCCAACAACACATTGGTGAAGATACCGTTCGCGCCATATCAATGGACTCAACAGATGGTTTAAGTAGAGGAAACGAAGTGCTTGCTACGGGATCTCCTATTTTGATGCCTATTGGTGAAGAAATTAAAGGGCGTTTATTTAACGTAGTTGGTGATGCGATTGACGGTATAGGTGCAGTGAACAAAGAGGGTGGTTACCCAATTCACCGTGAAGCACCAAAATTCGAAGATTTATCAACTTCCTCTGAAGTTTTATTTACTGGTATTAAAGTAATTGACCTTGTTGAACCATACTCTAAAGGAGGTAAGATTGGTCTTTTCGGGGGTGCTGGTGTAGGTAAAACCGTTTTGATTATGGAGTTGATTAACAATATTGCAAAAGGACACGACGGTATTTCAGTATTTGCTGGTGTAGGTGAGCGTACTCGTGAGGGTAACGACTTACTTCGTGAGATGATTGAATCCGGTGTAATCAAATACGGTAAAGAATTTGAAGAGGACATGGAACAAGGTGGTTGGGATCTTTCAAAGGTAGATTCTAAAGAGATGATTAATTCTCAGGCTACTTTGGTATTCGGTCAAATGAACGAATCTCCAGGTGCTCGTGCTCGTGTAGCCCTTTCAGGATTAACATTGGCTGAATACTACCGTGATGGTGAAGGAGATGGTGCCGGACGTGATATCTTATTTTTTATTGATAACATTTTCCGTTTCACACAAGCGGGTTCTGAGGTTTCTGCCTTATTAGGACGTATGCCATCTGCCGTAGGTTACCAACCTACCCTGGCAACAGAAATGGGTGCAATGCAAGAACGTATTACTTCAACAAAAAACGGATCTATTACTTCTGTACAAGCGGTTTATGTACCTGCCGATGACCTTACCGACCCTGCTCCAGCGACAACTTTCGCCCACTTGGATGCAACAACAGTATTGTCTCGTAAAATTGCAGAATTAGGTATTTATCCTGCAGTAGATCCTTTAGATTCTACCTCTCGTATTCTTAACACAGAAGTTTTGGGAGAGGAACACTATGCATGTGCTCAAAACGTGAAAGAAATCCTACAACGCTATAAAGAACTTCAAGATATTATCGCCATCTTAGGATTGGATGAATTATCTGAAGAAGATAAACAAGCCGTTCACCGTGCACGTCGTGTTCAACGTTTCTTGTCGCAACCTTTCCATGTTGCAGAACAGTTTACAGGACTAGAAGGTGTTTATGTAAGTATTGAAGATACCATTAAAGGATTTAATATGATTCTTAATGGTGAATTAGATCACTTACCGGAAGCAGCCTTCAACTTAGTAGGTTCTATTGAAGAAGCCGTTGAAAAAGGTAACAAACTCTTAGCTGAAGCTAAAGCTTAAATAAAATAAAATGGTTGTAGAAATTATAACACCAGACGCGAAATTATTTGAAGGTGAAGTCAATTCTATTAAGCTTCCGGGAACAAATGGTGGTTTTGAGATTTTGAACAATCACGCACCAATTATTTCAACTTTAACTGCTGGTAAAATTTCAATCGCCTCAGATAATGGACAAAAAGAGTCTTTTGAGATTCAAGGAGGCGTTATCGAAATGCAAAACAATAAGATCATCGTTTTGGCTGACTAAATCATTTCGATTTATAATATAAAGAGTCCCGACATTTCGGGGCTCTTTTTTTATACCTAAGATTTCTATCTTTACCACATGTCTGGAGACTCAAAAATAGAAGATAAAATACGAGCAAAACTCGCAAATCGAAAGCAAGTAAACAGTTTGAGATCTTTGCGTACTGAATCAAACCTAATTGACTTTTGCTCTAACGATTACCTAGGCTTCGCTGAAACCCTACGCGTAAAGGCTTGCCAAGATAAAGGTGCTACAGGTTCCCGTTTAATAAGTGGAAACTCGAAACAATTTGAACGTATCGAAAATAAAATTGCCGCATTTCATAATGCACCTGCCGGGTTAATTTTCAATTCGGGTTACGATGCCAATATTGGCTTGTTTTCATGTATCGCAGATAAAGGTGATACCATCATTTATGATCAAAACATACATGCCAGCATCAGAGATGGTATACGCTTGTCAAATGCCCGTTCATTTTCATTTGAGCACAATAATATTGATGCTTTAGAAAAAAAACTTCAACAAGCCGATGGCCATATTTTAGTTGCTATTGAATCTGTTTACTCCATGGATGGTGATGAAGCGCCACTTGAAGAAATTGTTGCTATTTGCGAAAAATACAAAGCTGATATCATACTAGATGAAGCACATGCAACAGGAGTTATAGGTAAAAATGGAGAAGGTCTGGCACAAAGCCTGAATTTAGAAGTAAAAATATTTGCACGCGTTCATACTTTCGGTAAAGCAATGGGATGTCACGGAGCTATTGTTCTAGGCTCAGAAGATCTGAGACAGTATTTGATCAACTTTGCACGCTCCTTCATCTACACCACTGCTCTTTCTAAACAAAGTTTAAATGCCATAGAAAGCGCTTATGATAAGCTTAAAGAATCAGATGATCTCATAGAACAGTTAAGTCATAACATTTCATTATTTCAATCTTTACTGTCGAAAAAATTACAATCAAAATTAATCTCGAGCTCAAGCCCTATTCAATGTATTTTGATTCCTGAAAATGAAACCGTAAAAAAAGTTGAAGCAGGATTGCAGAAAAAAGGCTTAAATATCAGAGCAATAATGCACCCAACCGTTGAAAAAGGAAAAGAGAGAATTAGAATTTGTATCCACAGTTTCAACACCGAAAAAGAAATAAAAATGTGTGTATCAAGTTTAGAAAAACTGGTCATATGAAGAACTATTTTATAACAGGCATAGGAACTGAGGTTGGAAAAACAATTGCTTCAGCAATCATCACGCAAGCTTTAAAGGCTGATTATTGGAAACCTGTACAAGCAGGTGAATTAAACCATAGCGACCGTATGAAAGTTGAAGCACTTATCGATAATGATCGGACAAAGTTTCATCCGGAAGCCTATCAATTAAATCAGCCAATGTCGCCCCATGCAGCGGCTGAAAGAGACGGAGTAAAAATTCATATTTCTTCCATTGAAATGCCACATACCAACAATCATTTGGTAATTGAAGGTGCAGGTGGTTTACTGGTCCCCTTAAACGATAAGGATACGATTCTCAATCTCATTGAAACACTAAATTGTGAAGTCATTTTAGTATCCCGCCATTATTTAGGGAGCATTAATCATACACTAATGAGTATTGAGGCCTTACAACAAAGGAATATTCCCATCAAAGGAATTCTCTTTAATGGGAAAGAAAATAAAGATACCGAATCCATCATCACAAAGATGAGTGGCGTAAATATTATAGGCCGAATTAATAAATTAGATGACTTGAATAAGTCGGTTATTAATTCAATTGCGCAAAATCTAAAGAATAAGTTAATTTAGAAGGTCTAAAGATTGCTGTTAAAGGTCAACGCATATCGATAGATTGAATTTATCATTAACATTACTGAAGGCTAATAAAAATGGGTCTTGTAGAAAAAGATAAAAAATACATCTGGCACCCCTTCACGCAGATGAAGTCGGCCGAAACGGCAATTCCAATTGTAAAGGGAGGGGGTACACTTCTCATAGATGAAAAAGGAAACGCTTATATCGATGCAATTTCATCCTGGTGGGTCAACCTACACGGCCATAGTCACCCCTACATCGCAGAAAAAGTTTACGCGCAAATGCAAAAACTGGAACACGTTGTTTTTGCTGGCTTCACGCACAAGCCTGCAGTAGAATTATGTGAAAAACTCTCAAAACATTTGCCCTCCAATCAGGCAAAATTTTTCTTTTCAGGCGATGGGTCTTCTGCGGTAGAAATTGCTTTAAAAATGGCTGTGCAATATTGGAAAAACAAAGGTGAAAATAAAACGCGTTTTGTGGCTTTAGATGGCGCCTACCATGGCGAAACTTTTGGTGCCATGTCTGCCGGAGCAAGAAGTATTTTCTCAGCACCATTTTCTGACTTACTTTTTGAATGCACACACATTCCTTTTCCAAAAGATGAGCAGGCAGCAATACAAAGTTTAAGAACTGAAATTGATAAAGGTGGCATTGCTGCTTTCATATTTGAACCGCTGGTTCAAGGGGCTGCAGGAATGAGAATGTACAAAGTTCAAACACTAAACAAGCTCATGCAAATATGTAAAGAAGCAGGCGTATTGTGTATTGCCGATGAGGTCATGACTGGCTTTGGAAGAACTGGAACTACTTTTGCCGTGAACCAGACAGAAGCTAAACCCGACCTTATCTGCTTGTCTAAAGGATTATCAGGCGGAACCTTACCACTTTCACTGACTACCTGTACCAACGATATTTTCGATGCTTTTTTAGGAGACGACATTCAAAAAGCTTTCTTACATGGACACTCATTTACCGGAAATCCAATTGGTTGCACAGCTGCAATTGCAAGTTTAGACTTACTAGAAAGAAAAGAATGCCAAACAGCAATAAAGAATATTGCTAAAAGTCATGAAATATTTGCCAAACGAATAAACTCAATTGAAATCATTAAAGATATACGCCAAACAGGAACAATTTTGGCCATCGAATTAAAAAGCGATTCTTCAGGTTATGCAAGTAGTGTTCGGCAGAAATTATACCAAGACTTTTTAGATCAAGGCGTATTATTAAGACCTTTAGGAAACGTTATTTACATACTTCCACCCTACTGTATTAAAGAAAAAGAATTAGAAAAAGTATATAAAGTCATAGAGAATCAGCTAAAAAAGATGAGGTAACTATTGCCCTGAGCGAATGGCCTCTACAGGATCTAAACGAGAAGCTGAAAGTGCAGGAAGTATTCCAGAAACCACACCAATTATAACAGAAGCAACCAAGCCATAAATAATATTATAAATAGAGAGAGTGACATTAAAATCTATAAAATTAGTAACCCATATCGTACCAAAATAAACCAACAATAAACCTAAAAAACCTCCCGTTAGACATAATAATATTGCCTCAAATAAAAACTGTAGTAAAATAAAATAATTTTTTGAACCTATTGCTTTTTGAATACCTATAATATTGGTTCTTTCCTTAACCGAAACAAACATAATATTTGCAATTCCAAAACCACCAACCAACAAGGAAAAACCGCCAATAATTATTCCGGCTAAATCAATCACACTAAATAGAGAATCGATTCCTTTAGATAAGATGCTAACTTCATTTAAGGCAAAATTATCTTCTGCTTTAGGAGATAGCTTTCTTACAGAACGCATCACTCTAGTTAAATCGCCTTTTAATTGCGCATTACTAACTCCCAACTGCGCTTTGACCAGAAACTTTGGACTTGTAGATTCACGATTTAATCGCATAAAGTTACGTGCAAACTTAACAGGCACTATAATTTTATCATCATCGCTGTCGCCAATAATACTTTCTCCTACTTTTTCAAAAACGCCAATAACCTTAGCCCTTTTTCCCATAAACTTTATCTCTTTCCCGAGTGGATCAACTCCTTGAAAAAGCTCTTCGGAAATATTTGAACCAATAATTGCGACAGGCTTTCCAGAAGCGGATTCTAGCAGTGAAAAATACCTTCCAGAAGAGAGTTCAAAACCATATACATCTTGATAACCATGCGAAACAGCACCTATTTCTACTCCCTCAACATCGTTAGAATCATATTTGACAGTTTTATTTCTTGCTCCGGCAACAAATGCAACTGCTTGAGCCATTTCTAATCGCTGCTCTAATGCCGAAAGTTCTTGAAGTGATGGAACAGGTCTTTGATAATACTTCCACCAGGGATACTCACCACTCATAGCCCAAGGCCACTTATTAACAAAAACAACATTATCACCTAAAGATTCTACACTATCTCTAATATTTCGCTCCAAAGAATCGACCACAGCAAATACAGAAACAATGGCGAAAATACCTATAGTTACACCCAATAAAGACAAGAATGTCCTTAGTCGGTTTCCAATTAATGCTTGTATAGCAAAACGAAAACTCTCGCGAAATATCTTTAATAGTACCATAATGTATGGTTCAAAGATACCATTTTCTTAACAGTAAGTAACTTAAACATAAGGACATTCCTTGTAGTTATAATATAAGAACATAAAGAAATTGTAATTGAAATATTAAAGTAATTAATTGGAGAAATAATTGGTTTTTATAATAAAAAAAACACTCTGAATAGAAGATTTAAAAGTGAGTTTATTTACTATAAACTTTTATGAAAATTTGAAGTCAAAACAGAGCTTTATTTAAAGTGAATTTCTACTTTTGTATTAGTATTAAGCATCTCAAAATTAAAGCTTTGAAAAAAATTCAAAATGCACTCATTTCGGTTTTTCATAAAGATCGATTAGAACCAATCATTCAAGAATTAAATAACTTAGGAGTAACAATTTACTCTACCGGAGGTACTCAAAAATTTATTGAGGATATAGGAGTCTCCGTAATTCCTGTTGAAGATTTAACAAGCTACCCATCGATTCTTGGTGGACGTGTTAAAACATTACATCCAAATGTGTTTGGTGGCATCTTGGCTCGTCGGCATGAATCAGGTGATTTAGAACAATTGGAGCAATACAACATTCCTGAGCTTGATATAGTCATTGTTGATCTTTATCCATTCGAAGATACAGTCGCTTCTGGAGCCGATGAGCAAGACATTATTGAAAAAATAGACATCGGAGGTATTTCATTAATTAGAGCAGCAGCAAAAAATTACAAAGACACTTTAATTGTTCCTTCAAGAGATGATTATCAAGAAACACTTCATCTCTTAAAATCTCAAAAAGGTGCCACAACTATAGAACAAAGAAAAGCCTTTGCATCTAAAGCTTTTAATATCTCATCACACTACGACACTGCAATCTTCAATTATTTTAATGATGGATCGACTCCTATTTTAAAACAGAGTATTCAAGAGCACAAAACGCTTCGCTATGGAGAAAACCCACACCAAGAAGGGATATTCTACGGAAAACTAGATGATATCTTTGAGCAATTAAATGGCAAAGAATTATCATATAACAACCTTCTTGACGTAGATGCTGCCGTTCATTTAATGGCTGAATTCAAGGAAACAACATTTGCTGTTCTTAAACATAACAATGCTTGTGGTTTAGCCTCAAGAGAAAAGCTCGTTGATGCATGGAAAGACGCTTTGGCAGCGGACCCCGTATCAGCTTTTGGAGGAGTGTTGATAACTAATCGAAAAGTGGATATTGAAACTGCCGAAGAAATTCATAAATTGTTCTTCGAAGTGATTATTGCTCCAGCATACGACAAGGCTGCTTTAGAGTTATTTAAAACAAAGAAAAATCGCGTCGTTCTTTTACAAAAAGAGATAGATATGCCAACTAAAACCGTACGAACAATATTAAACGGTGTTTTAGAGCAAGATAAGGATGTAAAAAGTGATGCCATTTCAGAAATGAGAGATGTTTGCCAAGTCCGAGCTAGTGAAGAACAAAAAATAGATTTAGCTTTTGCTTCTAAACTTTGTAAAAACACGAAATCGAACACGATTGTTTTTGCTAAAAACAAACAATTAATATCCAGTGGTGTAGGACAAACATCAAGAGTTGATGCATTGAAGCAAGCTGTAGTTAAAGCGAAAGCTTTTGGATTTGACTTGAATGGGGCTGTGATGGCTTCAGATGCTTTCTTTCCTTTCCCAGATTGTGTAGAGTTAGCTAACAATGAAGGAATTAAAGCCGTTATTCAGCCTGGAGGATCGATTAAAGACCAATTATCAATTGATTATTGTGATGAACATAAAATGGCAATGGTTTTTACAGGAACAAGGCACTTCAAACACTAAAATTGAATTTAATATTTTGAAACGAATGTATACAAATGACTTCGTTGCATATTTTACTAATACACTAAAAAGAAAAGCTCATGGGATTGTTTGACTTCATGACACAAGATATTGCTATTGACTTGGGTACTGCAAATACACTCATCATACATAATGATAAAGTGGTTGTAGACCAACCATCGATTGTTGCTGTTGACCGAAAAACTGAAAAAGTTATTGCTGTTGGAAAAAGGGCACAACAGATGCATGGAAAGTCTCATGAAGGAATCAAGACAATACGTCCACTTAAAGACGGTGTAATAGCAGATTTCGGGGCTTCAGAACAAATGATTCGTGAATTGGTTAGAACCATCCCCAACCTTAATTATAAATTCTTTTCTCCATCTCTTAGGATGGTTATTTGCATCCCTTCAGGAATTACACAAGTAGAAGAACGTGCTGTAAAAGATTCCGCAGAACAAATTGGCGCTAAAGAAGTCTATTTAATTCACGAACCTATGGCAGCTGCAATTGGTATTGGTATAGACGTTCTTGAACCTAAAGGAAACATGATTATTGATATTGGTGGTGGGACTACAGAAATCGCAGTATTGGCTCTAGGAGGAATTGTATGCGACAAATCAATTAAAGTTGCAGGAGATGTATTTACGAGTGATATTGTTTATTATATGCGAACACAACACAACCTATATGTAGGTGATCGGACTGCAGAAAAAATTAAAATTCACGTGGGTTCTGCTATAGAAGAACTAGATAATCCACCTGAAGATTACCCAGTACAAGGTCGAGATTTGATGACGGGTAAACCAAAACAAATTACTGTTTCAAGTGGCGAAATCGCAAAAGCACTCAATAAGTCTATAATTCAAGTTGAAGATGCGGTTATGCAAGCACTCGCTATGACGCCTCCTGAACTTGCTGCAGATATTTATAATACTGGTATTTACTTAGCTGGTGGAGGATCAATGCTTCGAGGTTTAGATAATCGTATTTCAAAGAAAACTGAGCTACCTGTATACGTAGCTGAAGACCCACTTAGAGCCGTAGTAAGAGGAACAGGTATCGCTCTTAAAAATGTAGAATCCTTCAGTTTCTTAATGAAATAGAACATCCAAAACACTCATGCGCAACTTATTTGCATTTTTCTATAAGTATCACGTCTTTTTCGTGTTTATGCTTTTGGAAATAACCGCTATAGGAATGTTAATTCAAACTCATCATTACCAATATTCACGTTTTGCAAGTTCATCAAACTCATGGTCAGGTCAAATATTAGAACAATTTAATAACGTAACAGATTACTTTTC
>TARA_B100001093_G_scaffold262620_1_pt1 | contig 16620 bp, 13 predicted proteins | sample TARA_B100001093 | Tara Oceans TARA_B100001093 (sample SAMEA2623116) | marine metagenome | biome: marine biome (ENVO:00000447); feature: surface water layer (ENVO:00002042); material: "saline water (ENVO:00002010), including plankton (ENVO:xxxxxxxx)" | depth 5 m
TGGATTGAAAAAATAAAGGCTGCCGCCCAGTTTCAACAAGGAATGCAAACCCTTAGACAATTGAGTTTTGGCCTTTTAGATATGAGCTGGCACGCACAAGACCCCAGTGGAATAAAAAATGTTAAAACCCATGAAAATTCCGCCTTTGGCAATACCCAACTGTTTCCTGACATTATGGAAAATTGCATGTCCACAGCATTTGCTCACATTTTTCAAGGGGGGTATTCATCTGGCTATTATAGTTACAAATGGGCGGAAGTCTTAGAGGCAGATGCCTTTGCCTATTTTAAAACCAAACAGCTGTTTGATCCCAAAGTCGCTTCAAGTCTTCAAAAACATATTTTAAGTCAGGGTGGGACTGAGAATCCGGAGCTCCTCTATAAACGCTTTCGCGGAAAATCGGCCTCAAATAAAGCGCTTTTAGAACGCGCTGGTCTTGTTTAAATCACAAAAAAAACCAAATCAAAGACGCCCATAAAATAGGGACTGCTTCCACCCAAAAAGCAGCGTAATAAATATTTCTTTTAACCGGTGTTTTAAAGATTAAAAATGCTGTCACCAACATTATAAAAGTGGTTAATACAACAACAGCCTTGGGTTGTTTGAAAATAAATAATTCTAACAGTTCGATTAAAAAAAGCCCAAAAAAGCCCAGTTGCTTTGTCTTGACAATCCCAATTTTTTGAGGAATGGTGGACAGCCTTATATCGTCCAAATCAAGGTCTCTTATCTCAAAAGGCAGCATTAAAACAAAAACAAAAATAAAGCGTTCAAACAATTTTAAAAGGACCTTTGTATCTATATCAATACCGGCGTTCACGACCCCTAAAAGTACGGTTGTAAGCGACCACACAAGGGCAATGATGTATATTTTTAAGCCCCTAACTTTTCTTAAGCTCTCTACTTTTTCAAAAGGAATTTCATAAAAAAATGTCACTGCACCCAAAAATAGCACTATTAATTTTGTCGCTGTATTTAATCCAAAAAATGAGACACAAACGCCTAAAAAACAAAGACCACTTAAGATTTGAATTTCTTTTAGCTTGTTGGTTAAAGAGCGGTAATAAAATTTAGAAATACCAAAATACTTTATATAATTATAGCCTAAAACAGATGCAAAAAAAATAAACCACTTTAAATTTTTAGCAAAAGAAATTTCAAATGTATGAGTAGTTATAAAACAAAGCGAAACCACTGAGACAGCTATGTGTAGACTGCTGTTTATATAAAATTTAAAAAGCCTTTCAATTAAATTCACAGCGCAAAAATAAAGAAACTGTTAATAAGCTAAAAAAACGGTTAAAAACTTTAATTCACATGTCAAAAAAAGGATAAATAAATCCGTAATTTTGCTTTTTAACAAAGCAGTCTAAATATGAACCCAGATATTTTTTCACAAAGACACATAGGCCCAAGCGCGTCAGAAATCAAAGCCATGTTGGAAGTTGTTCGCGCTTCCGACCTTGAGGAACTGATAGACGAAACCATCCCCTCAAACATTCGCCTGCAAAATCCCTTAGAGCTCGATCATCCTATGAGTGAGCAAGAGTATTTGGATCACATACAAACTCTGGGCAACAAAAATCAAGTCTTTAAATCCTATATTGGGATGGGCTACCACCCTTCCAATTTACCAGCAGTAATCCAAAGAAATATTCTTGAAAATCCGGGGTGGTACACGGCATATACTCCCTATCAAGCTGAAATTGCCCAAGGCCGCTTGGAAGCTTTGTTGAATTTTCAAACCATGATTACAGATTTAACGGGCATGGAATTGGCCAATGCTTCCCTTTTGGACGAAAGCACCTCAGCGGCAGAAGCCATGGCCCTTTTATTTGCGGTCAGAGACCGGGCTAGTGTGAAAAGTGGTGTGGTTAAATTTTTTGTTTCTGAAGATGTCTTTCCACAAACTTTGTCTGTTTTAAAGACAAGAGCAATTCCCATTGGAATTGAACTGGTCGTAGGCAAAGTAGAATCATTTGATTATTCCTCAGATTACTTTGGTGCTCTTGTACAATATCCAGGCGCTTCAGGAGCTATCACAGATTTAAAATCTTTTATATCCCAAGCCAATAACAACGGAATCAAAGTAGCCGTTGCCGCCGATATTTTGAGTTTGGTGTTGTTGGAAGCGCCGGGGCATATGGGAGCAGATGTGGTGGTCGGTACCACACAACGTTTTGGAATCCCCATGGGTTACGGAGGGCCTCATGCCGCCTATTTTGCCACCAAAGAAGCCTACAAAAGATACATCCCAGGGCGCATCATCGGGATCACTAAGGATATGAATGGAGACCGCGCTTTGCGCATGGCATTGCAAACAAGAGAACAACACATCAAAAGGGACCGTGCCACTTCCAATATTTGTACTGCTCAAGTTTTATTGGCTGTAATGGCTGGTATGTATGCGGTGTACCATGGCCCCAAAGGATTGAAATACATCGCTCAAAAAATCCAAACGAATGCCGCAATTTTAGCCAAATCTCTCGCATCTGTTGGTATCGAAATAAAACACTCTCGGTTTTTTGACACCCTTCAGCTTTCAATTCCTGACAGCCAAAAAATACAAGAAATTGCATTGGATTGTGGCGTTAATTTTCATTATCCCGACGAAAAATCCGTTTCTATTTCTATAAACGAAACAACAACTAAAAAAGATTTGGAACTCATAGTGTCCATTTTTTCAAAGGCTCTGGGAATAAAAATTCAATTACAAGCTTTTTCAGAACATCATTTACCCCAAGATCATAAAAGACGCTCTGATTTCTTAAGCGCTGCTGTTTTTAATTCTTACCACTCTGAGACACAACTGATGCGTTATATCAAACGCTTGGAACGAAAAGACTTGGCCCTCAATTACTCCATGATTTCACTGGGGTCCTGTACTATGAAACTCAATGCAGCGGTTGAAATGCTTCCTCTGAGCTGGTCTAGCTGGGGAAATATTCACCCTTTTGCTCCAAAAGATCAAGTAGAGGGTTACACACAAGTTCTCGAAACTTTGCAATCGCAGCTCAACGAAATTACAGGATTTTCAGGCACCTCTCTACAACCAAATTCTGGAGCCCAAGGGGAGTTTGCAGGCTTGATGACCATCAAAGCTTACCACGAATCCAGAGGGGATCACCATCGCAATATTTGTATCATCCCCTCCTCAGCACATGGTACAAATCCCGCAAGTGCAGTAATGGCTGGAATGAAAGTAGTGGTTACAAAATCATCGGAAAATGGAAATATCGATGTCGACGATGTTCGTGATAAAGCCATACTCTATAAAGACCAATTGGCTGCACTCATGGTCACTTACCCCTCAACTCATGGTGTTTATGAATCTGAGATCAAAGAAATTACTAAAATTATTCACGATTTTGGCGGACAGGTTTATATGGACGGTGCCAATATGAATGCACAAGTTGGATTGACAAGTCCTGGACAAATTGGTGCAGATGTATGCCATTTAAACCTTCACAAAACCTTTGCCATCCCACATGGTGGCGGAGGGCCTGGGGTAGGACCAATCTGTGTCGCTGAGCAATTAACGCCTTTCCTTCCTGGCAATCCCCTTGTTAAAAGTGGGGGATCACAAGCGATTACTTCCATTTCAGGAGCGCCCTTTGGATCGGCGTTGGCCTGTCTTATTTCATATGGTTATATCAAAATGTTGGGAGCAAAAGGATTGACCGAAGCGACTCAGGTTGCCATTTTAAATGCAAATTATATCAAAGAACGGCTCTCAGGTTTCTACGAAACGCTTTACAGTGGTGAAAAGGGACGTGCAGCCCACGAAATGATCATTGACTGCAGAGGCTTTAAGGCAAATGGAATTGAAGTGACTGACATCGCTAAGCGATTGATGGATTATGGATTTCACGCACCGACGGTCTCCTTCCCAGTAGCGGGAACCATGATGATTGAGCCTACTGAAAGCGAGGACAAAGCTGAGATGGACCGCTTCTGTGATGCCATGATTGCCATTCGCAAAGAAATTGAAATAGCGAATAAATCTGAACCCAATAATCCGCTTAAAAATGCACCTCACACGCTTGAGATGCTAAGCAATGACCGCTGGGATTTCCCCTATAGCAGGGCGATTGCTGCATTTCCCTTGAGCTATATCAAAGAGGATAAATTTTGGCCAACGGTAAGACGTGTTGACGACGCCTATGGGGATCGAAATTTAATTTGCACATGCGCGCCTATTGAGGCCTATACTGATTTATCTTTAGAAGTAAATACACTAAAAAAAAAGACTGAAATTGCAACTAAAACCGCTGAAAAATTTCTAAAAACAAAACCTATGGATGCTGGGGTTGATACAGTTTTAAAAACAAATCCATGAAAATCCGCATTACGGGTACTGGCAGTTATATTCCAGAGTATATCCAAAAAAACAGCGCTTTTAAAGCCCATTCTTTTTATACCATTGAAGGTGAATCTATTGATACTCCAACAGAAATCGTAGTTGAAAAATTTAAAGCCATAACAGGTATTTCTGAACGCCGTTATGCGCAAAAGCACTTGACAGCATCGGATCTTGGAGCGCTGGCTGCTGAAAAAGCAATCTTGGATGCTAAAATTGATTCCGAATCCTTAGACTATATCATATGTGCTCATAATTTTGGAGATGTCAAAGCCGAGGCCATTCAAAGTGATATAATTCCTTGTTTGGCAGCCCGTATCAAGCATTTGCTTAAAATCAATAATCCCAAATGCGTTGCCTATGACATCCTATTCGGATGTCCAGGCTGGGTCGAAGGTGTCATTCAGGCTCAGGCCTATATAAGAGCAGGTATGGCCAAAAAATGTTTGGTCATTGGCACTGAAACACTTTCACGAGTCACCGATGAACATGATAGAGATTCTATGATTTATGCGGATGGTGCTGGGGCATGTATTGTTGAAGCTTCGCTTGACGTTGGTGTCATTGCTCACGAAACTGCTTCCTATACATATGATGAAGTTTATCATTTATTTTTTGGGAATTCGAATAACAAGTCTCGTGATAAAAATGTGCGTTTTATAAAAATGTATGGCCGCAAGATTTACGAATTTGCTCTTAATAATGTACCATCAGCGATGAAAGCTTGTTTGGACAGTAGTGGATATGGTATCACAGACGTAAAAAAAATATTGATCCATCAAGCCAATGAAAAAATGGATGAAGCCATTGTAAAACGGTTTTATAGATTGTACAAGACCGCTGTTCCTGAGGACATCATGCCAATGACCATACACCAATTAGGCAACAGCTCTGTAGCAACGGTTCCAACTCTTTTTGACTTGATAAGAAAGGGGCAATTAAAAAACCATCAACTCTCCAAAGGAGATATTATTATATTTGCGAGTGTGGGTGCAGGAATGCACATCAATGCCATTGTTTACAAATATTAGATGTACGAAAATAACTACCCGAATAAGCGTTATAAAAAAACCATTGATTTTATAAAACAGCACCTCCAAAAAGAGGACGAAATTCTTGATTTGGGTATTGAAAACCCCCTTGCAAAGCTGTTGGTTTCTAAAGGCTTTTCCGTTGTTAATACACAAGGGGAAGATTTAGATGTTGATTTTACTATTGTAGAAAACAACAAAGCCAAGGTAGTAACTGCATTTGAAATTTTAGAACATTTGGTGGCCCCATACAATGTCCTCAGTAAAATTAAAGCCAAAAAATTGGTTGCCAGTATTCCTTTAAACCTATGGTTTGCAAAGGCTTACCGCAGCGATTCAGATGTATGGGATCGGCATTTCCACGAATTTGAAGATTGGCAATTTGATTGGCTTTTGGAAAAAGCGGGATGGACAATAAAAGCCCGAAAAAAATGGACAAATCCTGTAAAAAAAGTGGGGCTAAGACCGATTTTTAGATTGTTTACTCCAAGATATTATATTGTTTACGCCGAAAGAGTTTGAAGATTTATATTGTCATCCCCGTTCACAACGAAGAAGTCTATATAAAAGATTGTTTGACCTCTCTGGCCAATCAAAGCCTATTGCCTGAAAAAATAGTTGTAGTTGATGATAATTCAACAGATAATACAGCTAAAATTGTTAAAAGCTTAACCAAAGAATTTTTATTCTTAAAATTAATCCATAAAACTTCGTCAAATCAGCACCTGCCTGGCAAAAAAGTGATTCGAGCCTTTAACTACGGCCTGGATACACTAGACGACGGCTATGACGTTATTTGCAAATTTGATGGAGATCTTATTTTCCCTAAAAAATACTTAGAAACCATCGCTTTACATTTTAAAAGTGACTCAAAAATAGGGATGGTCTCTGGCCATTGTTACATCCAAAAAAACAATGCATGGATTTACGAAAACATTGCCTCTAAATCTCACACAAGAGGACCAATAAAGGCTTACAAAAAAGCGTGTTTTAAGGCCATTGGAGGTTTAAAAATGGCGGTTGGATGGGACAGTGTTGATGAATTGATGGCATTGTACTTTGACTGGAAGTTTTATACAGACCACCGCCTTTTGGTTAAACATCTAAAACCCACAGGTGCTAATTACGATCCTAAAACCGCTGCACTTCAAGGCAAGGCTTTATATAAAATGAGAAGTGGATTTGCAATCTCCTTATTGTCTGCACTCAAGATGGCCTTTAATAAAAAACAGCTGGTGGTTCTTTTTAACTATATCAATGGATACTTCAGCGCCTGGAAAGCCAAATCTCAATATATTGTAACAGAAAGTCAAGGGAAGTTTATAAGGCGTTACCGCTGGAAGGCCATGTGGAAAAAAATAATAAGGATTTAACCTTTAACGGTATGCATCCAATTAAGGGGGTCTGGGACCTCGCCAGTTCGCACCCCATTAAGCGTCTCCAGTACCATTTGTCCCACTGGGTTCTCATTTGAAATTTCAATTGTCTGCTCTTTATACCCTATGGATTGAATCATGGCCACTCCAACTGCAGTCCCTGTTCCAAAGGCTTCCTCTAAATCGCCATGGATAGAAGCCTCGATGACCTCATCAATAGTGATGCGTCTTTCAATGACTTCATACCCTTTAAAACGGAGGAATTCAATGACACTCATGCGGGTGATGCCAGCTAAAATTGTACCGTCTAAGGAAGGTGTAATAATAACCCCATTTATTTTCAAAAAAATATTCATAGTACCAACTTCCTGAATGGCTCTAAAGTCTTGGGCATCTAACCACAAAACTTGATCAAAGCCCCTTGCTTTGGCTGCTTCTGTAGGCTGTATTGCGGCCGCATAATTTCCTGCCGCCTTGGCAGCACCTGTACCGCCACGAGCCGCTCGAATGAAATTGGTTTCTGCATACAGTCTGATCCGCTTGTTATAAATCGGATTTGAAGGAGATGCCATAATGATAAATTTATATTGGGTGGCGGCTCGCATGCCAATAAATGCTTCGTCAGCATACATAAAAGGTCTCAAATAAAGGGCACTGCCTTGTTGAGAAGGAATCCATTGGCGGTCTATACTTACCAGTGTTTCTATGGCCTTGACAAAAAGAGCTTCTGGAAATTCGGGCATTCCCAATCTTCTGGCACTGTAATTAAGACGTTTGGCATTTTTATAGGGTCTAAATAACAATGGGGTCCCCTTAGAATTTAAGGTCGCTTTCATGCCTTCAAAAATAGCTTGGCCGTAGTGAAATGCCATGGCAGCAGGATGGGTTGCTATTGGAGCTAAAGCTGTAATTTTTGGTTTTTGCCACTGTCCATTTTCGTAACTGCAAATAAACATATGGTCCGTAAAGGTTTTGCCCAGAGGTATATTGTCAAAATCTAAATCTAGGGCTCTTGAGAGAACACAATTTTGAATGTGAATTTGGGGAATCATATAAATTGAAATTTAGTAGGATTAATTATATTTTTCTAAATACGCTTTGGTTTTTGGACTTAAAACCAACTTTCCACTGAGGGCTGCACGGGATTCGAGCAAATGCTCCCAATGGTCTGTATCTTGCCAAAGAATTTTTTTGTAAGCCAATAAAGCTTGGGGATTATAAGCCTGAAGTTCTTTGGCCAACAGATCAACTTCAGCCATAAGCGCCTTATTGGTTTCAAATACATTGGCATAAAGCCCCTTTTCTCTTGCCCATTCGGCAGAGAAAAAAGTCTGAGCTTTCAATGTCAATTGGGCCATCGCAGCACTGCCAATTTTTCGTTTAACGGCGGGTTCAATAACGAATGGACCAATACCAATGCTTAATTCACTCAATTTGATAAGTGCAAATTCGCTGGCAAAGCAGATGTCTGTAGCTGCAGCCAAGCCCACAGCACCGCCAACAGCCTTGCCTTGAACCGCTCCAATTGTAATTTTTGGACAAATTCTCAAGGCATTGATGACATTGGCAAAACCCATAAAAAAAGCTTTCCCTTCAACCGCATCGGATATGGCAACCATATCGTTAAAACTAGCGCCTGCACAAAAGGTGCGGTCGCCCCCACTTTTTAAAACAATAACATGGATTTCATCATCCTCACCAGCCCTTTTTATAAGCTTACAAAGCTTTGATAACAACGCAGGAGGAAGTGCATTGTGTGGGGGGTTCAAAAACTCTATATATCCAATATTTTGCTGCTTTGTGAGCGTCACATATGCTGCCATAAGATTTAAATTATATTGAGCTAATATACTTCAAATTTGGAAATGATTGTAATCAATTAGAACGCTTGGCTAGCTATCGGCAATTATATCCGTTGCCATTTGAAGTGCCTCAGGAATGCCTTCTGGTTTCTTACCACCAGCCGTTGCGAAAAAAGGCTGTCCTCCCCCGCCACCAGCTATAGTAGGACCTAATTTACGGATGATTTCACTCGCATTTAATTTTTTGGACGCCACTAGGGGTTTGGATATAAAACAACTCAGCAGTGCTTTCCCATTGAAGTTAGAGGCTAAGATTAAGACTAAATCATCAAATTGCTTGCCAATCTCAAAGGCTACAGTTTTCAGACCATTGGCATCTAAGTTTAGTTGTTTCGCTAAAAAATGAAAACCATTTGAGGGTTTTATTTCCTTCAATAATTGTGTTTTAACGGCCAGTGCTTTTTCATTTAACAAGCTCTCAATTTCCTTTTTTAGTTGGTTGTTCTCGAGCTTTAAGTCGTTGACGGATTTGACCAGGTCCGCAGAGCTGTTCAGCAGCGATTTAACTTGGTTGTATTGCTGATTTGTTTCAGAGTAAAAATCTTTTACCGCATCCGATGTAATGGCTTCAATTCGGCGAATCCCCGCAGCCACAGCCCCCTCGGATTTTATTTTAAAATGCCAAATATCTGCAGTATTTTTCACGTGAGTACCCCCACATAATTCCATAGAATTTCCAAATTTGACGGTTCGAACCACATCGCCATATTTTTCTCCAAATAAAGCGATGGCGCCCTCAGAAACCGCTTGACTCATTGGTACTGCACGCTGCTCTTGCAGGGGTAATTTACCTTCAATTCTGGCGTTTACAAAATTCTCAACTTCTTGAACTTCCTCAGCTGTCATTTTTGAAAAGTGTGAAAAATCAAACCTTAAATATTTGGAGTGAACTGCACTGCCTTTTTGCTCCACATGTGTCCCTAAGACCTCGCGCAAAGCTTGGTGTAATAAATGAGTGGCTGTGTGGTTACACTCAATTCTATGGCGTTGTTTTACGTCCACCACTGCGGTCATGGTATCCGTTAAATTTTTTGGTAAATTTCGGCTAATATGAATGGCCACATTATTTTCTTTTTTTGTGTTTAAAATATAAATAACGTCTCCATTAGAGGCTTCCAAATAGCCTTTGTCGCCAACCTGACCTCCAGCCTCGGCGTAAAAGGGCGTCAAATTAAAAACAAGTTGGTATTGTGTACCGTGCTTTGCAGAAATTTCCTTTCGATAGCGTACCAATTTTACATTTGTTTCAAGCATGTCATAGCCAATAAATTCTTGGACGTCGTCTTCGCGTAGTACCGTCCAATCTTCTGTAGAGACTTCACTGGCGGCACGCGACCTGCTTTTTTGCCTTTCAAGTTGCTCTTGAAAACCGATATGGTCCAAATGCAAGTTTTTCTCTTGTAAAATAAGTGCTGTCAAATCTACTGGAAATCCGTAGGTGTCATATAGTTCAAAGGCTTTTTCTCCCGAAATGGTATCCCCCTTGACAGTGTTGATTAAACGCTCTAAAAGGATTAAGCCTTGATCTAAAGTCTTTAGAAAAGAGGACTCTTCTTCTTTAATCACATTTTGAATGAGCTGTTTTTGAGTTTTTAGCTCAGGAAAAGTTTGGCTCATTTTTTTTACCAACACATTGACCAAGCGGTGCATAAATGGTTCTTTTTGATTTAAAAATGTAAAGCCGTAACGAACCGCACGTCTTAAAATTCTACGAATCACATAGCCCGCACCAGTATTGCTAGGCAATTGACCATCTGCAATTGAAAATGCAACAGTTCTAATGTGATCAGAAATAACGCGTATGGCAATGTCTTGTTTGGCATCTTTGCCGTAGTCTGTTCCAGTTATGGCTTCAATTTCTCTTATGATAGGAGTAAAAACGTCCGTATCATAATTAGATTTTACGCCCTGAAGTACCATACACAGCCGCTCAAAGCCCATTCCTGTGTCAATATGTTTTTGGGGTAAATCTTCCAAACTTCCGTTGGCTTTTCTATTGTATTGCATAAAAACCAAATTCCAGATTTCAATCACATGTGGGTGGTCTTTATTGACCAACTCATGGCCTGGAATCTTTGACTTTTCATCATCAGATCTTAAATCTACATGTATTTCACTGCTAGGGCCACAAGGACCTTGATCGCCCATTTCCCAAAAATTATCTTTTTTGTTACCCATCAAAATGTGGTTTTCAGCGACAATCTGTTTCCAAATCGCAAGGGATTCTTCGTCCATGGCTGTACCGTCGTTTGAATCGCCTTGGAAAACGGTCACATACAAGCTCTCCTTGTCAATTCTATAAACGTCTGTCAACAAAGCCCATGCCCATTCGATCGCTTCTTTTTTAAAGTAATCCCCAAAACTCCAATTCCCTAACATTTCAAATAAGGTATGGTGATAGGTGTCGTAGCCTACTTCTTCCAAATCGTTGTGTTTCCCAGAAACTCTGAGACATTTCTGAGTGTCAGCAAGACGAGGGCTGGGGGGAGTCGCATTCCCTATAAAATAATCCTTAAATGGAGCCATGCCAGAGTTGACAAACATCAAGCTAGGGTCGTCTTTAACAACCATCGGAGCCGAAGAAATAATGTGGTGATTTTTCTCTTTAAAAAATTTTAAAAATTGAGCCCTGACTTCTTGAGATTTCATGAAAAATGTTAAGCTTAATTAAATAATTTGATTTACTTTAAAAAAAATTATCTTTGTCATTGTCTGAAATCAAAGCTTTTAAAGTAAAACACAACACAAAAATAGAACTTTTTAGCCAATGTCTAGTGTAAAATATTATTACGATCCTGAAACGCTTTCTTACCGCGAAATTAGAGTGAGTAAAACGGCGACACTGAAGTATTTTTTAGGGTTTCTTTTGGCTTCGCTTCTTTTTGGGCTGTTGATTGTATTTACTGCCAGTTATTATTTTGAGTCACCGAGAGAAAAAGCGCTTAATCGCGAGCTTCAAAACATGGAACTTCAATACAGTATCTTAGATCAAAAAATGGGTGAAATTGAAGGAGTTCTAGCAAATATTGAAGAAAGAGATAACGCGATTTATCGCCTCTATTTTGAAGCCAATCCCATCCCTGAAGCGCAGAGAACTCAAGGTTTTGGTGGGGTGAACCGCTACAGCAAGTTTGAGGGTTATAAAAACTCAGACCTCATCAGTTCTGCACATCAACGCCTAGATGTTTTACAAAAGCGCATTGTCATTCAATCTAAGTCACTTGATGAGATTACCAGTTTGGCAAAAGATAAAGAAAATTTTTTGGCTAAAATTCCAGCCATTCAACCCATTAAAAATGAAGATTTAACCCGAATGGCCTCTGGATACGGTTACCGTACAGATCCCTTTACCAAGATCCGGAAATTTCATTATGGCATGGATTTTACAGCACCGCGCGGAACGCCTGTTTACGCCAGTGGCGACGGTATTGTAAAACGAGCCGATTCGCGGTCTTCAGGGTATGGCCGCCATGTTAGAATCGATCATGGCTATGGCTATATGAGTTTATATGCGCACCTTTACAAATACAATGTGCGCCGCAATCAGCGCGTAAAACGCGGGGATATCATTGGTTTTGTAGGAAGCTCTGGTCGCTCTCAAGCACCGCATTTACATTACGAAATTTTTAAAGACAAGCGCAGGATTAATCCCCTAAATTTTTATTACGGAAATTTAACAAGCGAAGAGTTCAACGATCTGCTGATCAAGGCGTCTATTGAGAATCAATCCTTAGATTAAAATGCACATCGATTTACCCAAAAAATTATATTACAGCATTGGTGAAGTGGCCAAAGCCTTTGGTGTCAAAAATTCTTTAATTCGATTTTGGGACAAAGAGTTTGATATTTTAAAACCAAAAAAAAATGCCAAAGGGAACCGGCGTTTTACCGGCGATGACATCAAAAATATCAAGTTAATTTACAAACTTGTCAAAGAGCAGGGGTACACCCTAGAAGGCGCTAAGACCTATTTAAAATCACAAAAGGGCAAGACTTTGAGTAATTTTGAAATTATATCAAAACTTGAAGCCATAAAGCACCAATTAATGAAAATTAAATCACAGATTTAATTTTTAATTCCAAAGAGGCTTATTTCTTACGCATAAAAATGGTTAGTGGCACTCCGCAAAAATCATATATAGAACGCAATTTGTTTTCCAAAAACCGTTTATAAGGTTCTTTGACATATTGCGGCAAATTACAGAAAAAAGCAAATTGAGGCTGCGGGGTTGGCAACTGCATAATGTATTTAATCTTTACATATTTACCCTTGAGTGCAGGGGGTGGTGTCTTTTGAATTATGGGCAACAAATCTTCGTTGAGTTGGCTTGTCTTTATTCTCTTAGATCTGTTTTTATAAACGCCTACAGCCGTCTCAATGGCTTTAAAAATACGCTGTTTTGTCAAGGCTGAAACAAAGACTATGGGGACATCCGTAAAGGGTTCAATTTGTTTTTTGATATGGGTTTCGAATGATTTAGTCGTTTGGGTTTCCTTCTCTACCAAATCCCATTTGTTAACCAAAATGACAACCCCTTTATGGTTGCGTTGAGCCAACCAAAATATGTTTTGAACCTGGCCGTCAAAACCCCGCTGTCCATCAACCACCAAAAGGCAAACATCGGCGTTTTCTATGGCGCGAACACTGCGCATCACAGAATAAAATTCCAAATCTTCTTTGACTTTTGATTTTCGCCGAATTCCAGCGGTGTCTACCAGATTAAATTCAAAACCAAAGCGGTTGTATTTACTGTCAATGGCATCTCTTGTGGTCCCGGCAATATCGGTAACAATGTAGCGTTCTTCTCCAATAAGTGCATTGATAAAAGACGATTTTCCCGCATTGGGGCGACCCACTACCGCAAAACGCGGCAGTTCTGAATCCTCAAAGTCTGCTTCATCTGGAAGGGCACCGACCAAGGCATCCAATAAATCTCCTGTTCCACTGCCATTGATGCTTGCAATGGTAAAATAATCTCCAAGTCCCAGACTGTAAAACTCAACGGCGTCTTGGGCGCGCTTGGCATTGTCCACTTTATTGACCACTAAAAAGACCGGTTTTTTGACCTTTCTAAGCAATTTGGCTACATCTTCATCCATTCCAGTCACTCCGGTTTCGACGTCAACCATAAATACAATCGCATCCGCTTCATCAATGGCCAGCTCTACTTGTTTGTCAATTTCAGCTTCAAAAACATCATCACTTCCCAAGACATAGCCACCAGTATCAATTAAAGAAAATTCACGACCGTTCCAATCGCTTTTTCCATAATGTCGATCTCTGGTCACACCGCTTACGGCATCGACGATGGCTTCTCGCCTTTGAATCAAACGATTAAAAAATGTAGATTTACCTACATTTGGACGGCCAACGATAGCTACGATATTTCCCATTAATTTTCTTTAAGTGTTGCAAAAATAGGAAATATACCCATGGGTGTTCAAAAATTAAAGGGCTTTGTCTATTTGCCGCTATTGTTGATATCCAAAACGTCTCAACTGTTGCTGATTTGAGCGCCAATTCTTATTAACTTTTACATACAATTCTAAATGAACCTGTTTGCCGAAAAACTGCTCTAAATCTTTCCTTGATTCGACCCCTACACGCTTTAGAGCACTGCCTTTATGCCCTATGAGAATTCCCTTTTGGGTCTCTCTTTCTACCATAATCACAGACCGCATTCGAATGATCTTTTCTTCTTCAAAAAACTCTTCTGTATCCACCTCAACGGCGTAAGGGATTTCTTTTTTGTAGTGCATCAATATTTTTTCCCTAATTTTTTCATTGACAAAAAACCGCTCTGGTTTGTCGGTCAATTGGTCTTTTGGAAAATAGGCGGGGGATTCTGGTAACAGTTCTAAAAGCCGATTGAATACATTTTTAACATTAAAACCAGTCAATGCAGAAATGGGGTAGAATTCGGCATTGGGTACTTTGGACTGCCACAATGCAGCCTGGCTTTCCAATAGTTCTTGGTTGGAGAGATCAATTTTATTCAAAAGCAATAAAACCGGAGCTTTGGTATTTGTGATTTTTTTAAAAAAGGCAGCATCCTTTAGTTCTTTTTCACCAATCTCAACCATATAAATTAACAGATCGGCGTCCTCAAAAGCCGAATTGACTGCATCCATCATGGAGCTTTGTAATTCATAGGCAGGTTTGATAATTCCCGGAGTATCCGACAAAACCATTTGAAAATCATCCCCATTGACAATGCCTAAAATTCGGTGGCGTGTGGTTTGCGCTTTGGAGGTGATAATGGATAATTTTTCACCCACAAAGGCGTTCATAAGGGTTGACTTTCCCACATTTGGATTTCCGATGATATTGACGAAGCCTGCTTTGTGCATCTTTTAAAAATTAGTACAAAGGTACAACCTTCAAATGAGATGCAGTAATTGTTATAAATCAATTCGCAGCTACTTTCATAAAATTCTCGACATCAGCAACCATTGATGCACTGCCACAAATAAAGGGGATGCGCTGATGCAGACTGTGAGGTTTGATATCTAAAATTCTATGAAATCCGTCACTGGCCTTGCCATTGGCTTGTTCAGCGATAAAAGCCATGGGATTGCACTCGTACAACAGCCGCAATTTACCTTTGGGATATGTAGAACTTTGAGGGTATAAATAAATACCACCTTTGATCATATTGCGATGAAAATCTGAAACCAAAGAACCAATATAACGAGAGGTATATGGGCGTTCATCCTCTTCTTTTTGACAATGCTTGATATAGTCTTTAATGCCTTGGGGGAAATGGATGTAATTTCCTTCATTCACAGAATATATTGAACCCTTTTTGGGAAATTTCATATTGGGATGTGACAAATAAAATGTTCCAATGGCGGGGTTGAGTGTAAAACCATTAACCCCATGGCCGGTGGTATAAACCAACATGGTAGAGGTCCCATAAATAATATAACCTGCGGCAACCTGTCTTGTACCCTTTTGTAAGAAATCGTCAATGGTCACTGCTGCACCTACGGGGGTCACGCGCCGGTAGATAGAAAAAATGGTGCCAACAGACACATTGACGTCAATATTTGAGGATCCGTCTAAAGGATCAATCAAAACCACATATTTATTTTGGTGTTTTTGGTCAGCACTGTTGATGACCATAAAATCTTCTTCTTCCTCACTGGCAATCCCGCAGACAATATTTCTATTGGTAAGCATTGTAATGAATTTTTCGTGGGCGTAGACATCCAGTTTTTGTTGGGATTCGCCTTGAGTATTTATCTGACCAGCAGTCCCTAAAATATCAACAAGGCCGGCTTTGTTGACTTCGTAGTTGACAACTTTAGCAGCCAGACGAATGGAATTGATAAGGCGAGACAGCTCTCCAGAGCTGTACTTAAAGGAGGTTTGATTCTCAATGATAAATTCACCGAGGGTTTGGTTTTTTTGAGACATCTTAAATAATTAAGAGTGTAAATATCGCTATTTTTAGACAACTACAACGATTTCGTTCTAAAATATTCTAATGGGATATAAAGGGGTTTTGAGTATATTTGAAAAACAAAAAAATCAGCATGAATTACCAGATTAGAAAAGCAAAAATTAGCGATTTGGACCAGCTTTTGAATTTGATAGTAGAATTGGCTGTTTATGAAAAAGAGCCTGATGCTGTAGAAATTACAGTAGATGATTTAAAAGCCTCTGGATTTGGAACTGCGCCTGACTTTGTGTGTTTTGTAGCCGATATGGATACTCAAATCATAGGAATTGCACTGACTTATACACGGTTTTCTACCTGGAAAGGACGGGTATTGCACTTGGAGGATTTAATTGTTTCCAAGTCCATGCGTGGAAAGGGAATTGGCTCCGCTCTTTTGGACAAAGTGGTAATGCATGCTGCTGCATTGGGCGTCAAGCGTGTGTGCTGGGAAGTCCTTGACTGGAATGCCAGCGCCATTGAATTTTATAAGGCCAAAGGAGCTGATGTAAAGCGCGATTGGAATGTGGTGCATCTAGACCAAAATGG
>TARA_B100001093_G_scaffold269621_1_pt1 | contig 16619 bp, 15 predicted proteins | sample TARA_B100001093 | Tara Oceans TARA_B100001093 (sample SAMEA2623116) | marine metagenome | biome: marine biome (ENVO:00000447); feature: surface water layer (ENVO:00002042); material: "saline water (ENVO:00002010), including plankton (ENVO:xxxxxxxx)" | depth 5 m
ATTATATAGATACCTAATGTTCAAAGTTCATGTTTATTATAAAACTCAGCCAAGTTCCATATATGCTTTAATTAAGTATGACTAACACATTAGATTTCAAACTTTTAAATTTATTTATAGTTAGATTTTTGGTTGTCTTATTGCTTTATTCTTCAAGTCTGAAATTTCAAAATTTTCCTACAATAGAAGATTGGAAAATATACCTACTCGTTGTTGTTCTGTGGTATTTATTTGAAAATAAATTTAATCATTATGAAAAAAAGTACAATTTTGCATTTTTTCTAGGAATTGGAATAATTAAATTATTTTTAGTACTTAATATGCAAAATTATAATTTTGATATTTTTTATAGTGCGCCGGACTCCGTCCCATTAAGAGATTTGGGTCAGACTATTTTAGAATGTTTCGAATACAGTAGGAATTGTGATGGTGAGCCTTATTTTCAAAGAGGGCCTTCATATTCAATTATTATTGCAATTTTTACATTTGGCACACAACTTAGTGCACTTTATCTAATCATTATTCAGATATTTTTATTTGCCTATATAAATGACGGAATAATAAAAAAAATAAATAGCGACAATAATTGGATTAATACTTTTATTTTTATTCTATTAGCAATAAGCCCTTCGTTAGCTACATTTTCCAGACTTGTATTATATGAAATTTGGGGAGTCTTTTGTATATTTTTATCATGGAAATTTTCTGATTTAGAAACTTCTCAAAGAAAATACTACATCTATTATTTATTACTTCTTGGATTTTCTATTTATTTGCAAATACAATATTTTTTAATCATATTTCTTTTTTTCTTGAAATTTTGTTTTTTTAATAAATATAAATTTAAAAATATCTTTTTGGGTGTTTTAATTCCGTTATTGCTAATAGCATCTTGGGGTTTCAGAAACGAAACACATCTAGGATATTGGGATTTTAATCCTTATAGTGGTTGCTATCTGGAAAAAAACATTATAGAACCTACTGAGGCATTAAAAAGAGGTGTTTCTAACAATGATGTAAGAACCAGTAAAACGACATTAACTTTGATAGGAAGTGAGGATACATTTATAAACTTGAGTGACATTGAGATATGCAAAGAGTTTTTAAATATCATGCCAACCTACTATATTGCAAACTATCAAACAATTTTTGAGAATTACAAAACATTCTTTTCAAAGTTTTTTGTCGATCACTTAACTTGCCAGTATAAAGAAGTAGGTTGTGAAAGTGGGTATTGGTTTTTCATAATTAACAAACTATTTAACTATTTATTAATTTTGAGTTTGTTGTTTTTTCCTTTTATCCTGAAAAAAAAAGAGTTAATTAATTTTTTGATATTTACTTCACTTTTTATTTTAATAACAGTGTTGGTAACAATTGATGTACCACGGATGAGAATATCTATGGATATCTATTTATATTATTTTATTGGAATCACTTTGAACAAAATTAATCTTATAAATAGTCAAAAGGAAAAATAATACACTAATATCTGTAAGACTTATCTATCCTTAATTTAATAATGCTTCGAAAAGGAAATTATTAATGAGGTTTTTCAGGAATGTTCATTTTAAAAGATCAAATGTATATATTGCCGAATCACTACTTCCAAAATTAGGCTCTTTTATTTTCCTACCCTTTCTTTTCAGATATGTAACTACAGAGATCTGGGCAGAAATTGCACTTATGATTGCAGTTTCAGAACTGCTTGCAAAAATATATTTATTTGGATTTCAAAGCTCTATTTATAGATTTGCAAACGAAATAAATAGCGATCAAAAAAATTCTATATTCGGACAGCTTTTAAAAAGGATATTGATTATTTCTACTTTTGTATTTTTAATATTTGAAATTTTTAATTCTTTTTTCTGGTCATCTATCTTCCAATTTGAATTTGGCTTACCAATGAGGACATCAATCATAATCTCAATTTTTTCAGCTTTGAACATATTTTTAACTCAATATATTAGATCTTTACGACAATCAAGAAAATTATTTAAAGGTTCTTTAATTTATACACTTTTAATAGTTTTTTTACAATTTACAAGCATTTCATACATTTCTATAAACTTTGGTAAAGAAGATCGCATGATGGTAACTGCATACTTGGTCTCATTAGCTTTATCGGCATTATTGAGGAGCTTATACTTTTTAAATTTTTTACAAATTAAAAAAGTCTCTTTCTCCAACTCAAATATTATCAATATTAAAGAATTTTTAAACTATGCAAAACCTGCAGCAGGAATTGGTTTTTCTGCAATTATGGTAACCCATGGAGTTAAGCTAATAATCCAAAGTAATATTTCACTAGAGATTTTGGGTAAGTATTTCAGTTATTTAAGTTATGCTGGCATCTTTTTTGTTATATTTGGAGCAACACAATCATATCTAATTCCTAAACTTTTTAAAATAAAGTCTTTGGACTCTGTAAATTTTAGAATAACTCTCATTTATTATTGGACTGCCCTTGGAATTGTATATACAATATTGTTTTCAAAAATTTCTACAATATTTATACCAATAGAATATGAACTTCAAACAGATTTGTTTATTACTGTTTTTTTGATTCAAATATTTAGTGCAAATAGGACATTGACTGGAATATCTTATGATATTGAAAAAAACCTCAATACAAAGCTTTATATTTTCGTTACTCTTGCATTAATTTTTTTAATTGTAATTTTTAATATTGATTCTCTTGAAGTTTTCTTAAGTTTAAATTTAATCTTTTACTTTACTCTTGGTAATGCCTATTCAATAATATCTAGGGAGTGGAAATTACTTATAAACTACAATATTGTGCACTTTATATTAATCTTTATCACTTTGAATTATTTAGATAAATTTATTGAGTATCAAAATTTAATTTTATTTTTCACAATAAGTTTGATAGTGTATTTAACACCAAAAATAATTAGTTCTTATGAAAACTTAGAAGTCTTTTCCGAGTGAGAATTCTTCATGTGGACCTTGACTCTCTAATGAATAGTAGAAAACAAGCATAAAACGAGTTTTTTCAGAATGCTTAGGGTTGCCTCTATGAAAAGCTGTTTGAGTTGAAAAAATTGCAGTTCCTTTTTCTCCTGTAAATGCAGTTTCCTCTTTGTTGGGTAAGTATGTTTCTAAATCAGAAATTTTTTTATCATTTATTATGTTGCTAATCACATTTTTTGCCCTTAAGTAGTGAGATCTGTGGGTACCAACAATTACTGAAAATGGTCCATTTTTTTCTTGCTTGACGTCTGTTAAGTACACAAAAGCCTTAAAAGATGGAGGTGGATTGTTATCTGAATGAAAAGACCTCTTTGTTTCCGTATCTGGTTCATCTACCATCATTGAACAGTTCATTAAAACAAGTTTCCTACCAAGTTTTTCTTCAAAAGTTTTTGTAACCGTTTCGCTTTCAACTATTTCGTTCAATTTATCGTTTAAGTGATTAAATCCAAAGAATTGTCTAACTTTTGTATCCCTACCATCGCCTTTATTTCCCCTGACATAAAACCAAGAATAAGGACCAAGAGACTTTGACTCATCAGATAATAAAGTCTTTGCTTGCTCAACTAACTCTTCACACAATTCTTGAGTAAAAAAATTAGGCTCTATAAAAATTCCGTCTTTTTTAAAATTCTTATCTGGAGTATTTAGCCAAAAAATAATATCTGCAATTTCAGTAATTAAGTATTTTAAAATTTTAAAAAATTTTCTCATTAATTAGATATTAATACTACTTCCAAAGACAAGTATTTGTTTTTTTCTTTTGGTATTAAAAATAAATCCCACTTTTGATTATCTATTAAAAGTAGGAACTCATCTAATTCATATTGAAATTTTTCAAAAATTTCATTTGTTTGATACATAGGTAATTCGAATTCTGCAATAATTATTTCTAATTCAGGTAGTAAATTATATTTAATAATCTCATGTACTATCGAAAGTGCGGCTCCTTCTATGTCGAGTTTTAACAATTTTATGGGTTTATTTACTATTTTGATTAATTCCTTAACATCAATAAATTCAACGGATATTTCATCAAATACTCTTTTAGGTTTTACCAACGTATAATCGCTCCAAGGTTTCATTTGATAAAATTTATGTACACCTTTTTTAGTAGATATACCTAATGGAAAAAATTTAAGATTTTTTTTTAAATTTTTAAAATTTTCTATATACTCAACTGACCTTGGTGTAGGGTCAAATAAAAATATTTCATGTTTATATCTATCTACTAATTGATTTTCAAATTCTATATCAGAACCCACTCCAAAGCTTGCAACAACTTCGCTGCCATTGAAATAATCAATTGGTATATAGTAGTTTGCAATTTTTTCAAACTTGCTGTCAACGTAATTTAATTTATTACTTAAATTTCTTAAATACCTTCTCTTTTTACTTAAAACTATGAAATTATCATTTCTAATGACCTTTATGTAATAAACATAAAATAAATGAAATATTTTTTTAATGTACATCGTTTAAAATTAATTCCTTTATTTTTTCAGCTGAATAGATAGTATCTTTACTTATATGTTCATAAGCTATATCTTTCTTATGGCCTAATTTGCTTTCTAGAGGTTCATTTAATAATTGTGACAACACAGAGAAATCTTCTTCGTGAATAATTAGATCTCTTTCAGGCCATTTGTTATTCAATTTCTCTCCAATAAAATATGCATCTGTATTCAAAATTAAACTCTCGTATATTGACGTTGAATAAAATGCCAAACAAAGTTTTGATGATACTATTTTTTCAATTAAATTTTCATATGTTATTGAGACATATTCATTTTTAAATTTTTCATAATCTTTGTTATCTCTTGGGTGAATTTTTATCAAAAGTTTCTTTTTATTCATTGTTGAATAATCGACTAATTTCTTAATGTACTCACTTTGCTTAAATTCATTTTTATAGTCTTTATGAAAACCAAAAGAGCCTGTTAAGAAAGTAATATCATAAACAAGTTTATTTTTTTCATTGTTTATATGAAAAAATTTTATGTTTCTTGGAACTCCAATATCTAAAATTTTATACTCTTGATACCCATTCTCAATGCGCAGTTGTTTGGAAAATTCACCAGATACTATCAGCCATGTCACATATTTTAAAGGATTGTTTAAAGTGTGATTTTTAAAATACTTAAAAAATAAATTTTGATACGATTTATTTTTTTTTGAGATTAATAAATCAAGTGGGAAGCCACCTTCAATCATGATTGTAGTTTTTTTATTCTTATAAAATAATTTTGCAATAGTTCCCTCAAGTAATCCTCCTGGACAAAAAATATAGGCTTTTGCATGATTAATTACTTTTATAAGAATAAATCTGACATATATTTTTATAAATAATCTGTGTAGAAAACTTGGATCATAAAAACTTTTAAATTTAAATGGATTTTTCAGGCAAATACTTTTAATTTCATAACTGTCATTTATTTTTTCACATATACTTGATTTTTCTTTGTAGTAATTACATTGACAAAGATAAATAAGATTATACGAATCACTGATTAAATCAATGACTGGTGAGATATTAGCAAATGTGGTTTCGTGAGGGGCAGATAAAATTAAGGAATTTTTCAATTTTCTTGTTTTTGGAATAAATAGTCAGCACAACCAGAACCGAATATTCCAAAACTTGGTTTAGTGTTTCTAGTTTTCAATATTTTAAACCCTTTAATGTCTAAATAATTAAGAATCTCATCCTTTGTTGCACTCTCATACGGATAGCCTCCTAACCAGTCTCTTGAATCATAAAACCAAAGCATACCCCTGCCTTGATCTGTAAATATTGAACCATTTAATATTTTGCGGGTGAAATGTAATGGATACCAAATTATACTCATCAACATTTTTGTTAAAAAACCTCCATAGGTATAAGTTTTTTTTATTTTGGCCCACACACCACAAAATCTATTTTTTACATAAATTGAAATGTAATAAAGACCGTTATCTAATACAAGTTCTGTTGAGTTATCAATAGCTTTCCACATATTTCCTGTGTGATGAAGCACTCCCCAAGAATATACTATGTCAAATTTTTCTTCAATTTTTGTATTTAGAATATCATCTTCCAAAACTTTATATTTTTGATTATTATCAAAATTATTATCCAATAAGTTAATTGTTGCCTCTACAGAATCTTTATCGAAGTCAGTAGCCAAAAGACTGTAAGCCCCAAGATTGAGAGCTGCTAATGAGTGTACTCCGGAACCACTTCCGATATCTATAAAGGTTTTTCCAGAAATATCTCCTAAAAAATACTCTAAGTCTTTTTCTGCTTTTCCTTTTAATATATCATTATTTTTTTTGTTATAACTTTTCCAATTCTTTCCAAAAGAAAAATGATTATCATATTCCATAAAAAGATGATACTAAGATACTTAAATATTGTTAAAGAATTTTACAAATTGTATGATTAAAATTGAATAAATGGCTTCATCAAAATACAAAAACATTTTTATAATTCCGGCAAGATCGGGAAGTAAAGGAATAAAAAATAAGAACACGCAACTAATTTCAGGAATTGAAATGTTTGTTTGGTCAATTATTCATGCTAAATTTCTATCAAAAAAAAATGATTTAACAATAGTTTCATCAGACAGTAAAAAATATCTGCAAATAGCAGAAAAGTGGGGAGCTGTTTCATTTCTCAGAAGTCCTGAACTATCCGGTGATAAAGTGTTCACGGAACCTGTGATGATGGATGTGTTACAAAAAATAGAAACTCGTCCTAATGACAAAGTAATTTTACTACAACCCACAAGTCCTTTAAGGTCGAAAAAAACATTGAATATTGTAAAAGGTCACTTAAATAACAATGTTAACTCTTTACTAACTGTAAAACATACTTACCAATTTGAATGGGAAAAAAAACAATCTTTTGGAATACCTTTATATAGCAAAAGACCTAGACGACAAGACATGCGGGGATCTTATATAGAAAATGGATCAATTTATATAAATTCTGTAGGTAATTTTTTTAAGAATAATAATAGAGTCGACAAAAGAGCAATACTTGTATCTTCTGATGAAATTGAGTCAATAGAAGTTGATAATTATGAAGAATTGGAGATAATTAAATCTATATCAGGTACGTATAACAAGCAGTGGAAAAAAGAAGTTATTGGAAATAAAAAAATTAATACTCTAGTACTTGATATTGATGGTGTTTTTGCTTCAAATATAAAAAAAACAAACTCCAATGAAAGGAATTATTCGACTCAAGATTCAAATGCAATATCGAATTTTATTAAATCAGGTGGTAATGTTTTTTTAATAAGTAGTGAAAAAGAGATACATTCTGAAAATCTTTTTAAAAAAATAGGTATTAAAGACTTCAAATTTAATTCTTTGAATAAGCTAGTTGATGTAAAAAAATATTTAGATGAAATGAAAATAAAATACGAAAACGTTTGCTTTGTAGGAAATGATATTCAAGATTTAGAATGTATTAAATTTTTTAGATGCTCAGCTACTCCAATTGACTCAAACCCTAAAGTTAAAATAGCATCAAAAATACAATTAGAAGCAAAGGGTGGAAATGGAGCTATATTAGAAGTGTTGAGATTGTTAAAATAATGAGAAATTTTAAATTTAAAAATAGTGAAATTAATGAAAATTCACCAACTTTTGTAATTGCTGAGATTGGAATAAATCATAACGGAGATTTAAATTCTGCAAAGCAACTAATGAAAGTAGCCAAGAATGCTGGATGTGATGCAGTAAAATTTCAAAAAAGAACTCCAGAAATTTCAACGCCTAAAAATCAATGGGATAAACTTCGTGAAACACCCTGGGGAGAAATGACATACATAGATTATCGTCACAAAGTAGAGTTTTCAATATCGGAATACGAAGAAATTGACATGTATGCAAAAAATCTTGACATTATATGGTTTGCTTCTTGTTGGGATTCCAATGCTGTCAAAGATATTGAAAAGTTTGATGTACCTATTTATAAAATTGCATCTGCATCTTTAACAGATGAAGAAATGATTGCAGAAGTTTTAAAAACAGAAAAATCTATCATTTTATCTACAGGAATGTCGTCACTTGAAGAGATTAATAAAGCAGTTAAGTTTATTGGTGATAATGAGTTAGCGATACTACACACCACAAGTACCTATCCATGCAAACCAGAAGAATTGAATTTGAATGTAATTAAGACGTACTTTGAAGCGTTTCCTAGCAATATCATTGGATATTCAGGTCATGAAACAGGACTAGTAACTACAGCTGTTGCCGTTTCTATGGGTGCAAAGATTATTGAACGTCACATAACTCTTGATAGATCAATGTGGGGAACTGATCAAGCAGCATCAATAGAACCTCAAGGATTGGTGAGTTTAATTAAATATATCAGAACTGTTGAAAAGGCTATGGGTGATGGAAACAAAATAGTCTATGAATCTGAAATACCAATTAAAAATAAACTCAGAAGAATTAAAGATTAAATTACAATCTTATATTCCTTTAATAGGTTGTAAATATATCGATTTTGTAAAAAATTATCGGTAATGTGAATAATTGCGTCTTTTTTTTGTCCAGTTAGTTCTATATCGTTTTTATATAACTCCCTTATTGAGCTTTTTAAGTTTTCTACATTAGTTGAAATCATTGAATCTGTCCTGTCTTTAATTCTCCAATTAGGATTATCTATTTGAATTCCAAAAACAGAAAATTTGTTAAATGCAGACTGATTAAATAAATTTAACTTATATTCTATTTTCCAATCTTCAACATTGTCAGATAAATAGACTGATTTTACAAAATTATTTAAGTTTGAAAGGTCAATATCAATTATTTCAAGTTTTATTTTGTTACCATTTTTTATTATCTCATTTTTAATTAAATCTCTTAAGTGGTTTGCATTTGGCCATATGAAAGCAAAGAAAATAGCTCCCTTTGACATCAATAATTGATTCGAAAGTTCTTCTAAATTATCTATATATTCATTATCAAATTTATTTTCGTTGAACCAATTAATATTATAATTATTTTCAGTCTCATTGTTTTTTTTGACCGGAATCAAATCATTGTTAAGTAGCAAATTAATTGCAACCCTGTGGCTTCCATCTATTAGGTAATTGTCTTGATTAAGCAAAATTGGACTTTCATCATACCTAAAATGTTTCTTAATATTTTGATACAAGTTTTGAAATATTTTTAATCTTAATTCTCCATTTAATTTGGTATTAGAAAGTCTCTTATCCTGCATTTCGATGTATTTATTATTGAAATACTCAGATTCAAAATTGTGTTTCAAAACTAAATACCTTGAAATAATATCATATCTATTAAATTTCCCATTTTTAAATTGGTTCATTAAAAATAGACCTACATCTTGAAAATCTGAGATGTATGTCAGCTTCTTTTTTTTAAGCTTTTTTAGTTTAGAAAATATCTTTGTAGGTTTTTTAAATACTAAATACACTCTGTAAAAAAATAACAAGAGTCTCGATTTAATTATTTCTTGTTCTTGTAATATAACCAAATTCCAGTCCCATTTGTAAGTAGAAGATTGTATTAATTTTTTTGTTATTAGATATTGATCATTTTTAGCCTGAGGACTATTTCTGTGAATTAGTCTTGAAAATTCTATTTCAGGTTTTACAAATTTTATTCCATTAACCTCAAAAGTTAAATCACCATTAATGAAAAAATCTGTATCTTCAATACCTATATTTATGAATTTATCAACCCCAACACCAACAACATCATTTATCATTATCTCCTTACTGGATATATATTTTTTGCTACCTATAGTTGATTTTTTAATATTATTACTAATTATTATGTCAATATCTCGAGCTTCTCTTATTCCAAAATATTCCCAAACTGATGAGCCAAAAACTACTATTTCTGTTTTATCAATGTGTAGTTTATTAAGTTCATTTAATAATTTATTAAAAAGTTTATCCAAATTTACTCCACTTGAATTATATAAATAATTTTCAAGTAGTAAATCTAAATAATTTATAACTTTTAAATTTTAGATTTCAATAAAGATGGAAAGTAAGATTTAATTAGTATTTAAATAATTTGGCCTAATACTAAGGGGAAAACTTAAATAATAAAAAATTTTTATTGCTAACTATATGTTGATAATATGACCGAAGTGATTAATTTATACACAGAATTATTTAAGTATTTAGATGCAAACGTATTGTGGACTAATCGGGTTATATTCGTATCCCTTCTGTTGATTTTCCTATTGAAGTTACTTAGGTTTGATAATATATATATATTTGTTATACCTTTTTTTCTTTTTTTTACATTGGTTGTAAATATTTTAAGATTTAATCCTGTCATGGAAGACTTGACTATAGATTACAATATATCAATTGAAAATTTATCGATTGCTGGCTATTTTTCTCATAATAATTATGAAGGTTTGAGATATATAACTCAACCAATTGCTGATAAAAACATTAATAAAATTGGAACAAGCTACAGCTATATAACTGAGAACACTATTTCAATGTATTCCACAAATAGAGATAACTGGGATTTTCCAAATCCAAACTTTGTAAATTCTTTATCTGATTTATTAAAAAACTTTAATCAATTTTCATGTAAAGTTGAAACAGCAAATTCTGAAAATTTAAATATACAAATTACTGACGACTTAAGTACTTATAGTTACTGTTTTGATTTAAATGAATAATGACATCTTAATTCAAAGTGTTTTAATTGGATACTCTATTATCTGTATTAAGCCACTCTTAAGCAGTTTAAATATTAAAAACAGATTTGTTGTTTATGGGTCTTCGTTCGCATTTTTTTGGGGTTCAATTTCAATTATTTCAATTATTTCAATTATGGTTGAGATATATTTATCAATTAATATTTACAATCCTTTAATAATTTTCTTAATTATTTTTATCTGTTGTTTAATTTTCAATAATTTTTCTAAAAATAAATACACCTTGGCTTCAGAAGATTTTTTTGTATTTATTATTACTTCAGCTTTAACGTATTTATCCTCATATTTTTATATTCCAAGAATAAGAGGTGGCGATGGATTCTGGCTTACGCAAACTGCATTTAGTTTAGCTAATAATAATTTAAATACAGGTGGTTTTGCAGGTGGAGGACATAGAGCTCCTCTTTGGATCCTTTTAGAATCATACTCTTTAATGGCATCAAATTATCTTTTATTTAATTTTCAAATCTTATCTGCTTTTTTTACTTTAATGATTTTAATTTCGACTCTCTTAAGTAAATTAATTAACAGAAATGAAAAAATTGTTTTAACTTTACTAGTATCAACCCTGATTACATCGCCTGCGTATGTAGCACTGTCTATATATTTTGAGATACATCCTTTTGCATCTTTATTAATTATCTTGCTTTGGTGTTTCTTGGATGCAAATAATTACAAAAAAAATAACTATTTTTTAAACTCTGTGTTACTAATCTTATTCTGTTCGACATTAAGCCTCGCAAGGTTTGAGGGTTTTTTATTTGCAGTTCCCTTCTTATATAAGTTTTTTCAAACTCAAAAAAAATTAATTAACTTAAATATTTACTTAGTTCTTTTTAGCATCAACTCGCTTTGGTATTTTAATTTGATCAATATGGGTATTGTTCATAAATCTTCATCTGAATATATATTTTTAATTATTTCGTTAATCCCCCATGTATCGCTATTAAGTTTTTATATATTTGAAAAATTTCTTTCATTCAAATATATTTTATATATCGAACTCTTAATAATTGTTATGCTTCTCATGCTTTCATCACAATTTAGAGAAATATGTATAACTTTTTTTAATATTATAAATTTTTATGGTGTCTGGGGAGCTACGGGACCATTATTTTTAATTATTATTTTTTACTTAATTTTTCAATTTACTATTAAAAGCTTTAAAGGGGATGTAATTCTAAATGAAAATATCAGCATAATCCTTATACTCGGTCTTCAATTACTCACATTTTTTGGGAATACGACTTTAGGTTGGAGATATGGGCTATCTTCATCTGCTAATAGATTATTTTATATTGTGATTCCAATATTAATTTTAGATTTTTATAAAGAATACAAATCTAATGAAAATCAATCCTAAGCTCTATAAAATTCTTTTATTAAGGTAATAACTTTGTTGATATTGTCTTCGGTGTATCTCGGATAAGTTGGTAATAACAAAACTGATTTTGAAACTTTTTCTGCGACTGGACAGTCTAAATAATAATCTTCAAAAGAGTTGAGAGATGCCGTATTTTTATAATGCTGTGGTCCTACATCAATATTATTACTAATTAAAAAATTTCGAAGATTTTCCATATCTTGTGCATAAATAGGAAAATACGTATAGATATTTCTTTCAGATCCATTATTTTGAGAAAGGGCTATTAATTTAATATCTTTTAAATTTTCAAAGTAAAGTTTTGCAAAGTTTATTCTAACTTCATTATCTAACACCACATTTTTTAACTTTTTAGAGAGCAGTTTAGCCTGAGCTGAGGAAGGTTGCGTTTTATAATGTGGTGGTAAGGTATGCTTTCTAGAAATATCAAGTTCCGTTTCGACAAATTTATTAATAAATCTAATATTTTTAAAATGGCCTAACTTAATTATTGGTAAAACTACAAATCTAAATAGTAATTTAGAAGTTGCTATGTTTGTTATAAGAGCTTTAAAAACTTTTTTTAAATACCAAATATTTTTAAAAGTACCAAATTTTTCATGCTCGGCCTTTATCTCACTAAACAGTTCAATATCTTTACAGACAATACCACCTCCATAAAATGAACTTAAATTTTTATACAAACCAAAGCTATAAATTCCTACATCGCCAATAGACCCAGCATACAAATTTAAATCTTTTGCTCCAAAACTCTGAGCTGCGTCCTCGATGGTGTACAGATCATACTTGTTTGCGATAGCTAATATTTCCTCCATTTCACAGACTAATCCATGAAGATGCGTGACTAGAATTGCTGCAGTGTCTGAAGATATTTTCTCTTCTATAAGACTTTCGTTTATATTTAAAGTGTCTTTATTAATATCAACAAATATAGGCTTACCTCCTGCTAGCAAAACCATATTTATGACATCGGCAATCGTGTAAGGTGATAATAATATTTCACTCTTATTTGTCATTTTTATTATGGCTTTAACAGCTAGGTATACCCCTATACGGGCTTGGTTTATTAATAAAAAATTTTCTGTATTTAAAAAATTTTTTAATTTAGTTTCAGCATGATTTATTTTTTTGTATTTATTAAATGAAAGAGAAGAAAATATAACACTGATGAAATCACTAAAGTATATATATAACTTATATCTAGGTTTCATTAATTGCCTCATTAACTATTCTGTATGCATTTAACATAACAATAAGCGTAATTGGACCTGGTGATAATACTGGTAATACTGAGCTATCAATGAAATGAACATCGTTCATTTTTTTGATTCTTCCAAGAACATCTGAATTTATATTGTTAGTTTCCTCATCCTTATTTGCCATACTAAATTGAGCACCATAGTGATTAGACTTTCCATACTTTCTCCAGATACCCAAAGGTAAGCAGATAATCCTTGCTTTTAAAAGAGTTAAAATAAAGCCTTTTAATGATTTATATAATTCAATTCTTTTTGGATTAGAACCCTTTTTAATTACTAAGATTTCATCCTCTTTTTCTATTAAGAATGTTGACGAACTATCTTGATCTAAATAAAGAAATATCCCACCAGAGTATTGAAGAAAAGGTTTAAAAAGTTTTTTTATGTATCTAACTATTGGCACTGCGCCTTCAGAAAGATTTAACAAATTATCAGAATACCCGTAATACTGAGCAAACAGATTTGTTTTTGTGGTGTTGTATTTAATATATAAGTCAGTAAAGGTATGTCGTTTTTTGCCTTTTCTTGATAGATTAATCAACGGAATAGAGATTAGATCGTTTGTTTTAATTTCAACTTTTGTAATATCTTCAAAAGAATTTAATACAATTTTTGAACTTCCAATTGCACCGGCCCCAACAAAAACTTTATCAAATTTTATTTCATGGGATTGCTCTTTGCTAGTAAAAACTGTACATGTGTTGTTTATTTTGTTTTCTTCAATTTTAAAAACAGATGTATTTTTAATATAAGTTACTTTTTTAGAAGCAATTAATTCCTTGAATAGACTGGTGCTTGACCATGATGAATTAGATCTACAAGACCAAGTATACTCTCCACATTCTTCACATATATTTGAATTAACTTTAGAACTCAGTGCAATAGTTGAAAAATCAACACTCAAATTATTATTTTTTATTTTTTTTAGTCTTTGAATTAATCTTTCCTCCCTCTCGATGATTGGAAGGTTTTGAGGATTATTTATAGAGAACTTTTCAGAATTACTACAAAAATTAATAATTTTTTTAAAGTTTGGAATAAATAAATTTAAATCTTGTTCTACATCTTTCCAGTGATGAATATACTCTTCTTCAATATTGTTAAGTGCTCCACCCCAGACTGTACTATAGCCCCCAAACTGAAGAGAGGGTTTTGGTGCGTCCTCAAATTCTGCCTGCAATGAACTATCTAAGTTATGCTTGAATAGTTTCTTGTATCTACTTTGAGTATTCTTATTTTTTTTAGAATAAATACAACCTCTAGTTTCTAAATTTTCTATATCTTTACCGTCTACTAGATAAATTTCTACATTCTCCTCTTCTAATAACCTAATGCATGCAGAAAGTGAAGATGGTCCAGAACCAATTAGCAAAATTTTTTTATTCATTTTTGTGTTTTTTCATTAATCTCTAATTTATTTCATTTTTTTCTAGTTAATCTTACTAAAATTATATCTGTGAAAAAAGATAATACTCTAGCAATAATCATTCCTTCTTACAATGAAGAAAGGACTATAGGTGTTGTAATTGACAATTTGAACAAGTTTTTAGAATCTTACGATAAAATTGAAGATTTCGACATTATCGTAATTGATGATGGGAGTGTTGATAAAACTGCAATTAACGTTGGGGTCTATCCTGATGTAATTTTATTAACCCATGGGTTTAATAGAGGAATTGGTGCTGCCGTAAGAACTGGCCTTCAATATTCTGAGAATAACAATTATGGTATTATTTTAAAAATCGATGCGGACCTGCAGCATGACATAAATGATTTAGATGCAATTTTGAATCCTATTATTTTAGGAGAATCAGATATTGTATTTGGAGACAGGTTTAGCGGAAGTATAAATTATAAAATGCCAAGAATTAGAAGACTAGGAAATAGCTTTTTTACAAAATTAATGTCATTCGTCACTGAATATAATGTTAAAGACTCTCAACCTGGCATATTTGCCGGTAATGCTAAATTTTTAAAAAGTGTATCTGTTTTTTCTGATTTTAACTATACCCAGCAAGTTTTATATTCAAGTTACATTGCAGGACTGAGGTTTAGTCAGGTACCTATAAGCTTTAATGAGAGGAAATTTGGAAGCAGTTTTGTTAAATTGAGTTATCCTTTTAAGGCAATTTTTCAGATAATATTATTAATGATTACAAAAAACCCAATGAAAACATTTGGTTTTTTGTCAGCAATATTTCTCACTATCTCGTTAGGGACTACTATTTATGATCTAATAAATTACTTTTCTGGATTAACCCTTAAGCCAGTAATGAAGGTAAATTTAGTGCTAGGCACAGGTCTCGTGGGACTTCAATTGCTATTCACTGGTGTAATTTTAAAATCTATTTCTAATGTTGAAAGTTATATTAGGAATAGGTTTTAAATCTTAATAATTGGTCATAATCTTACGAGCTATCGCACCTATAATTATTTATGTTATGAACATTGTTCTGATTGGAAATTCTAAAAACAAATTTACATTAACTATTTTAAGAGAATTTTTAAAATCAAATATAGATGTAAAAGCTTGTATATTTATTGACCATGGATACAAATATAATCTTTATTTGTTTAAAACTGTGCTGAAAAAAATTGGCTTTTACGGCACAGTAATATCTAGTTTAATAAGATTTAAAAATCAAATTGCCCAGCCAAGTTTTAAATCTTTAGAAAAACAAATTGATTTTGAATCAAATAATATAAAACAGCTTAAGGTAAGAGGTGCTAATTCGATTCAAATGCAAGATCTCCTAGAATCTATGGAAGTAGATTTGCTGGTTCTTGGAAATACAGGAATTATAAAAAAAAATATTTTGACGATACCATCTATAGGGACTCTCAATGCTCACCCCGGTATTCTTCCAGAGTACAAAGGATTGGACAGCATTTACTGGGCTTCGTACCACAAAGAATTTGAAAATATGGGCGTGACTGTACATTTTGTAGATGAGGGGATAGATACTGGTAATATCATCTCAAAAACTTATGTCAATTTTGAGAATGAAAAAAACATATCAAAAGCTTATAGGAAATTGTTACGATTGTCTTCAAAAGTGCTAGCAGATGCTGCTCTTAAAATAATTGACAATAAGAATTTAAAAACTATTTCAAATGAAAACGGAAACTATTTCAGTAAGATACCTATCAAAAAATATTTGAAAGCAAAAAAATACTTTAAAAATAGCGGAGAAAAATAATGTTTAAGCAAATGCTAAGTACGCTAAATGTTAATTTAATAAATCTTGCATTAAGAATATTATTTACTTTTATT
>TARA_B100001093_G_scaffold429299_1_pt1 | contig 16609 bp, 17 predicted proteins | sample TARA_B100001093 | Tara Oceans TARA_B100001093 (sample SAMEA2623116) | marine metagenome | biome: marine biome (ENVO:00000447); feature: surface water layer (ENVO:00002042); material: "saline water (ENVO:00002010), including plankton (ENVO:xxxxxxxx)" | depth 5 m
GGATTAACAGTTTTGTTAATAGCAGCAAATAGATGAGCAACTTTAATATAATATCTGGCGATTCCAGTGCACACATGTTGTTTTTTTTCATCGCCTTTAATATCAAGTTTGTTGACATTTTGTTTTTCTAAATGAACTATGGGTTGTGATTTAAAATTTTCTATTGGTTCACCATTATTATCTCTAATAGAACGATCTAACCATAAGACTTCTTGAGAATTTAAATGATGCCTTAATACCTTTGAAGTTAAAACGATAAGACTGTCGCAATATTTTTTATCGTGTAATTTTTCAAGGTCAGAAAATTTGGCTTGAGAAATCAATTTAGCAGCTGTTAAATGTAGAACATTAGGTAATTTAAATTTATTTTTTTCATCACGAATATCAAAAGGGATAGCATCTTTAGGTAGTTTACTGGCTTTATTACCCATTATATAAAATAGATATAATATAAAATTGAATTAAATACTAATTAATTAATTTAAAGTAATATGATTTCGATAAAAGCAAAGAAGCATGTAGAAAAAACAAAAAAACGAAGGAAAAATAAATTAGATAAAAAAAAATTATGGGAAGCTTTCGATAAAGAAATAAATACCGAAGAAGAAAATTTGATATGTTTGTATGATAAAAAAGACATTAAAAAAAGAGAAAATTGCACATTGTGTAATTCTTCATTATTAGTTGGAGAAGATAGATTTTTAACTTGTTCAAATAATAAATGTGGTGTGATGTATAGAGATACATTGGATGAATCAGCTGAATGGAGATATTATGGTGCGGATGACAGCAGTTCAAAAGATCCAACAAGATGTGGTATGCCTATAAATCCATTATTAAAAAAATCATCGTATGGTTGTAAGGTAGTATGCAATAGTAGGTCAACATATGAAATGAGAAAGATAAGGCGTTATACCGAATGGCAGTCAATGCCTTATGAAGAGAAAACACAATACGATGAGTTTGAATGGATAAAAGCCATGGCTCGTCAATCAGGAATAGCTAAAATTATAGTAGATGAAGCCATGAGACAACATAAGAAGATATCAGTAATGAAAACATTTAGAGGATTCAATAGAGATGGAATAATAGCGGCTTCAGTTTATGTTGCTTGTAGAATTCATAATTTTCCTAGAACAGCAAAAGAAATAGCAACAATATTTCATTTAGATAATACAAGTGCTACAAAGGGTTGTAAAAATGCGGGTCAAATATTGAACGGTATAGAAAATGAGTCAAATAGAACGCGTTATTGTGAAACAAAACCACAAAATTTTATTGAACGATTTTGTAGTAAATTAAATATTAATAAAGAGTTAACAAAGGTTTGTATGTTTGTAGCTCATAAAATAGAAGTAAATAATTATATACCAGAAAATACACCAATATCAGTTGCGGCAGGAATAGTTTATTTTGTAGCACAAAATTGTAATTTAAATATAAGTAAAAAGAAAGTAAATATGTGTAGTGAAATAAGCGAAGTAACAATTAATAAGTGTAATAAAAAATTAGAGAAAATGAAAGATTTATTAATTCCACCAGTAATTTTAGAAAAATATATGGTATAATATATAGATGAGTAGCAATAGTTTAAAAAGAAAAAGAGAAGAAGATAATGAATCAGTAAAAAAATTGAAACAATTAAAAGCAAAATTATTACCTATTGGTAATTTAAGTACTGCTGAAGTAGGGAATACACCAAAAGATGTTCGGAAAGAAATGGGGGATCAATGGCACGAGATGATAAATACGGGCACACATGTGACCGACCCAAATAATCCAGCTTTTAAAAATTTATTTGGGGATGATGTTCCTGTCGAAACAGGAGGAGAAAACGTATCAAAAGAAAAAGGGGAAGAAAACGTATCAAAAGAAAAAGGGGAAGAAGGAGGAGGAAAAGGGTTTTGGAGTTTCCTTGGTATAGGAGGAAGAAAAAGACGCCGAAGAAAGAAATCGCGTAAAAAAAAGAAATCAAAAAAGAGAAAAAGTAGACGTAGAAGAAGAGGTGGAGCTGATATGAGTGACCACGATAATTGGGTTAAGCAGCAATATATTAATAACAAAGTTGATTTGAAACCAACAATGGGCTGTCCAAGGTTCTCAGGATCAATCACTTGTGCAGCTGCAAGGGCACAAGCTTTTAGCAAACCTGGTGATGCGGGTTTCGCTTGGTGGGACTATAATTTGAATTATTTGGAGGGACAAATTAAAGTAGGGAAAATTGGAGATTCTATGAAGGTATGTACAAGAGTTAATAAATGGATAGATGAGATGAACAAGGAAAATCCTACAATGTGGGCGGATTTGAAATGGTATGATGATGAACAAGAAACAAGACGACAAACGATTAATCAATCCTTTTCTAATATTGGTATTACGAAGGCACCTATACCAAGAATTGTTGAGGGACAAGAAATTCCAACTTGGTGGGATACAACACAACATAATAATACAGGTGGGGTAAGAACTTTTGTGCCGGCACGGCTTCGATTTATAAAAGGTGGAAGACGCCGTAAAAGTCGTAGAAAAAAGAGAAGAAAATCAAAGAAAAGAAAATCACGTAGAAGAAGTAGACGTAGAAGAAGGTGAGTTATTAATATAATTAATTAATTTAGAATGATGTTTTGAAACTAATTCAAAACATTTTTTTCTGATAGGACAATTAGGATTAAGTGAACCAACAATTTTGTATCTTGGGGTTCCTCCACTATTTTTAACGAAACATTTATCAATTTGATAAAAGAATTTAGGATAATAAACGTGAGTCATCCAATCATCGCAATACCAATTTTTAATTTGAGGTGGAAAATAAAACCCAAATATTTCCATGTGTTTTCTACTAACAAAAGATTGCGTTTGTATAAATCGCGCTCCACCAGGTCTAGAGAATGGTCCAGAATTCCATCTGACTATATCGAGTGGTCCAGTTAATCCAATATTATTATTTTGTTGAAGAGCTTTAATAGAAAGATTAACCCAACCGTGTGTTTGAAGAATAATATCATCACCACATTGAAAGAAATAGTCGCATCCATCATCATAAGCTTTTTGAAAAGCTCTATTCCACATATGAGTGACCCATCCTTTGGGAATATCTTTACTAGATAAAAAAACAATATGAAGATGTAAAAAAACTTTTGAGAATCGCTGTAGTTCTTTTTTTTCAGTATCATTAGAATAAATAGGGTCATCATTATCAGTAACAACATAAACATGGTATTCATGACCAGAATCACAAGTTAATAATAAAGATTTAAGAAAATAATTATATAAATAAGATTGTTTAATAGATGTCCAATTTCTACCTCTGGATGTGCTAGGAATTAAAATAGCAATTTTCATATAATTTAATAAAAAAAATTGTATTTAAATATTATTGTTTATTTAAATACAAATGGAATTGACTATTGAAGAGAATTCAAAAACTCCATCGTCATTTTGTACAATATGTACAAAGAATTGTAGACAAGAATTGATATTGTGGGTATTGACGTTATCAATACATCATAATGGAGCGAATGTTTATATAATGTGTGATGAAGCATCAAAAGAAGAAATAGATAATTTATCTCCAAATGTGAATGAACGTTTAAATATAAAATGGTTTGTAGAGTTGGATAAATACAGTGATAAAACGCGAAAACAAATGGAAGATGAGAAGATATGGAGTGAATTTCAAATGATGAAGGCAGAAGTGATGAAGCGAGCATTAGAAGAAGAGAAGGATACAATATTTTTGGATAGTGATATAGTGATATTAGATAAAATAAACGATATAAATCATAATATGGATATAGGTGTATCACCTCAGTATATAAAAGATGAGAATGTGAAGGAAGTAGGGTATTATAATGGAGGAATGTTATGGACAAAAAATAAATCAGTTCCAGATGATTGGATAGAATTTACAAAAACATCAAGATATTATGACCAAGCATCAATAGAAGATTTGGCGAAGAAATACAGTAAATTTACTTTTAAAGATAATTATAATTTACAGACGTGGAGATTTGTAATAGGACAAGAAGATGGAGAAACGATTGCTGGATATATGAAACCAAAAAATGGAAAATTATATTATAAAAATAAACCATTAAAGTGTATTCATACACATTTTAATGTGAAATCATTTCAACAGATAAATAGTTTATTTTTGTTGAAAATGCAACAATCAAAATATTATAAAGAGTTGTCTTGTATATATAGGTCGATAAATGGAAAATGGATAATAACAGTTCCAGCCCAACCACAACCGGGGATATGGAATCATAAAAATGATAGTTTTCGCGAACTAACATTATTACAAAAAAAGAATAATAAAGATGTGGATGTTCAATTGAATAAAAGTTCAGGACATTGTTGGTTGGTTCCAAATGTGATACTATATGATAGACCAAATATGTTATGGGTAAATAATGAATTTCATCAAGCAGGATTAGTATTGTTGGGGAATATGGATAATGAAGTAGAAGGATTGGAATTGAGACAAAAGGGAGTGAATACAGCACCTTGGACATTTTGGCCACGTAGACCTTATGTAATGGAGAAGATGTTGAATGAAAAGGGAATATTAGATTATGAAAAAAGAGATATACAAAGTATATTTATAGGGAATATAGAAAATAAAGTGCAAGGACGGTATAGAGAAACAGATGATGATTGGGAACAAGTTTTGGATGTATATCATTGTACAAAAGGTAATGAACACAAGTTTACACAAGAAGAATATTTGAAAATGTTAAGACGCAGTAAATATGGATTGTGTTTAAGAGGATATGGAAGAAAATGTCATAGAGAAGTAGAGTGTATGGCTTGGGGGACAGTACCTATAATAACAAATGATGTATGTATAAAATCATATATAAACCCACCAAAAGAAGGGGAACATTATATACGGGCTTATGATACAGAAGATATGAGACGAAAAATGATGAGTATAGGAAGAGATAGATGGGAGAAGCTTTCGAAGAATTGTATAAAATGGTACAAAGAAAATGTAAATAGTGAGAATAGTTGGAAAACAACAATAAAATATATATTATATGATTAAATTTTAACTTTTAAAGATTTAACAACAATCATAGAGAATGTGATAATAATGGCGGTAATTAAATAGCCATAATAAAAATGATCTCTAAGAGTCATATCACCAGAACCTCTAGCGTGTGTATTAGTAAGAACAAGATAAGGATCTCTAAAACCAAAGTCATTTTCAATTTCAAGTAATTTATTTTGTTGTATTGTAAACCAACATTGATTATTATTAGTTAACCAATGCAATGGAACAGCAACTAATAAGGCAAGATAATAAAATAAATAATTAATATTAATAGTTTTATAATTATACAAAGTAAAAAATAGTGTGATATATATGCAAAAGTATAGAGCATTGTGAAATATTAAATAAAGAACGAGAAGAGATTTATCTTTAAAGGACTTTTTATTCCATACTTTTTTATAAAATTCATTATTATTAAAATCTATGACTGACAAAATTAATGTAAAGATAAATAATGAGAAAATATAATTATTCATATATAACTAGTAGATATAATTAAATAAAACAAAGTATTAATTTATGAAAATGATATTTTATATAATTGAAAACTATGAATTATTCCCATTATAATAATGAAATTTTGAGAGGGTTTATGTTGTGCTAAAATATATGCGGATAAAAGCCAAAAAAAGTCATAAAAACAATTGAAAATATGACCAGTTTTATTTTTATCAATATTAAATTTGCATATTTTATCTTTACAAAAATCATTAATTACGGCGATGCCAACCCCATATTTATCAATATTACTATCATTAGTTTTATGATTTAAAGCGCACTGTCCGTTATTGAATACCCAACCAAGAAAAACAAAAATCATGTAGAGAGAGATATAATACCCGAATTTTTTGAAATAATATTTTGGAAGAATATAAGGAGAGAATATCAGTAAATAGGCTCCAATACCATGAAGATAATCGAATGTGTTCATATATAATTAATTAATAAATTAATTATTTAAAATTATTAAAAAAGAATATATAATGAATATAATATTAATACCATATAGAAATAGAGAAAAACAATTAGAGTATTTTATAAAAAATTCATATCCATTATTAAAAAAAATATTGAAAGAGTTAGAAATAGTAATAGTTGAACAAACAGATGAAAGATTATTTAACAGGGGAAAATTATTGAATATAGGATTTACATTATATAAAAATACAGGTATGAATTTTTTTACACATGATGTAGATTTAAATCCGAGGTTGAATATAATAGAAGAATTATATAAAAAAAGTATAGGGGATGATGAAATAATGGGAATATATACTTCAGGATGTAATACATTAGGAGGAATAATAAAATTTAAAAAAAATAGTTATACAAAAATTAATGGATTTCCAAACGAAATATGGGGATGGGGAACAGAAGATAAAGCTTTACAGAATCGTGCGGAATTCAAAAGTATAAAAATATCCAAAAATATATTAAGTAATGATCCCAAAAAAGATAAATATTTTAAAATATTTGATGATGTAAATGATAGAGTGAAAGTGAATATGAATAAAAATTGGTTTTTATATTATAAATTATTTGATAAATTAAAAGATGATGAAAAAGAAAAAGAGATAATGAGTAGTGGTTTAAATAACTTAAGCTTTAAAATAAAAAAAATAGAAATTATAAATAATGATATAAAAAAAATAACTGTAAAAATATGATTTTATGTTAATATTTATTTAAATGAAATATGTGAAATATTAACATATGAATACGAGAAATATATTTATATATTGGGTAGGGAAAGAATTTAAGTTAATAAAAATTTTAAGAGATTTAATTAATCTACATTCATCAAATGGTGTAGGGTATAAAGTGAATCTAATAACAGATAAAAATATTCGAAATTATATAAAAGATATACCAGAATATTTTAATAGTTTATCTCCTGTTCATCAGGCAGATTTTATAAGAGTACATGTTATTTGTGAGTATGGAGGAATATGGTTAGATAGTGATACAATAGTAATGGATAAACTGGATAGTTTATTTGATATAATTGAAAAGAAAGATGGTTTTTTAATGAGAGAAAATAATCTTTATTTGGTGAATGGAGTATTTGGAAGTAAAAAACAAACCCCATTAATGATAAGATGGAAAAAAGAATTAATGAGTGTGTTGGACAGGAAAGAAGGGAAAAATATAGGATGGACAGATATTGGAAGTAGTATTTTAAAGAAGATGTATAATTTAGATAAGAAAATTTATGATAATTATGAGATTTTTAATGGATTAGACAATATGTATCCAATTTATTGGAAATATTGTGTAAATGAATTTATAGAAAAACCATATGATAATTATAAAAATATTATGCGCGGATATCAACCATTAGTAGTTTTGGTAAATTCTGTATACAAAGCATTGGAGAATAAAACAGAAAAAGAGATATTAGAAGGAAATATGCCTATAAATTATTTTATTAATAAATCTATAGGTGTCCATAAATTATCTATAAATAAATTGCATAATAATGCTTTAATTTATAATTATGGAAAAGATGATTATATATCAAATTCATTAGTGAATTTTGGAACATGGGAACCGAATATTACAAGTATTTTTTATAATATAATTGAAAAAAATGGAACAAATAATACGATCATAGATATTGGATGTAATATAGGTTATTATTCTTTAATATGTGCAAAACATAAAAATGTATCAAATGTTTATAGTGTGGATGGAAATTCAAAAAATATAACTATGATGTCTTTATCTTGTAAGCGAAATGAATTATTTAATGTAAATTTATTTAATAAGTGTATTTGCGATAAAGTAACCTATTATAAGGAAACTAATAAAGAATTTGTAGAATCAATAGGTAATATAGGTGGAATGTCTTTTGAAGAATCAAATAATATAGATGGGATTATTTCAACAACAATTGATAATTTAATTGATGAAAATAAAATAAATAATGTGCTAATTATGAAAATAGATATTGAAGGGGGTGAATTGAAAGCATTAAAAGGTGCTGTAAAAACTTTAAATACAAATATAGTAAAAAATATAATAATAGAAGTGACCCCAAAATTTAATAATGATGGTGGGAAGATATTAAATATTTTAAAAGAAGCGAATTATATTATTTATAATATACCACACAAAGAAACAGGTAAATTAAATTATAATAAAGACTATTTGAAAGAAATAATGAGTAATCCAATAGATAATATAAATATATTTTTAAATACAATAAAAAATCAAACTAATGTTCTAGCTGTGAAAAGTATTAAATAAGAATGTATAGAATATAAATAATTATTTATAAAATTATTTATATGAATAAAATAATTATTGTTGCTGATTGGTTAATAAATTATATAACAAAGGAACCGTATATATTCTGTAAAAAATTAGAGAGTAATTATGGTTGGAATATAGTAAAATTAAGTATGTTAAATGTAGAAAAAATAAAAGAAAGAAAATGTATAATTTTGTGTGTAACTTATGATGGATTAGATATATCAGTATTAAAATGTGAAAACACAATTTTGATTTATAAAATAGATGATTTATTTCCGTGTACTGAAATTAGAGTAAAATGTGTAGAATACTGTGATTTATTAATAAGTCCATACGAATATCTTTTTAAAGAAAAACAAGTTAGAATGTTATATCCATCAATAAATAATAAAGAGAGTTTTCATATACCATATTCGGCAGTTAGTAAGTTTTATAAAGATATTAGTTTAAACAATAATCCAAAAGAAAAAATATTAGTATCTGGTTCGATTACACCTGTTTATAACTTAAGAAAATATATTTTAAATTTTACTGAATATATAGATATATTAGAGCATCCAAGTTATAAAAATCTAAAACATAAAATAATAGATGAAAAATATTATAAAAAATTATCAGAGTATCTATGTTGTTTTACAGATTCTTCGAAATATAAGTATATATTATTAAAAGTATTTGAAATATGTAGTGTAGGCTCTTTATTATTGTGTGATGATTTAATAGAGAAAGAATTAAATAAGATGGGATTTAAAAATAATATTAATTATATATCGTGTAATAAAAAGAACTTAAAATCAAAAATGGAATGGATTTTAAATAAAGAAAATAGAATAAAAGTAGATGAAATAAGGTTAAATGGAATGAAATTAATTAGAAATTATCATATTACAATGGTTAGAGTAGAGACGTTTAATACAATAGTAAAAAATAAATACTGTAAAAATGATATGAAGATAAAATAATAGTAATAAACAAATGATAAAAAGTAAATATAATTTATTAATTGAATCTCAAGTCTTTGTGGATAAATTAAATATATTGAACAATAATTTAAAAAAAGAATTGGAAAAAAATAATTATAAAGTAACATTATTAGGAAATCTTTTTTATGATCATGAACAAATGAATCCTTTATTTTATAACTCTCCATTGTTGAAAGAATGTGAAGAAAAAAGAAAACGTTTATCAAAAGCGTGTGGAATGAAAACAACAATGTTTGAAATAGGACTTAATGGTGGTCATTCGTCATTATTGTCTTTAATGTCGAATGATAAAATAACAGTATATTCTAATGATATAGCAGAATTTTATCCACCTTGTCGAAATATTCATCCGGAAATTTATGTTCCAGTAGCAGCAAATACATTAAAAACATTTTTTAAGAATAGATTTAATTTTATAAAAGGCTCTTGTTTAAGTGAAGTGCCGAAATTTGTGAAAGAAAATAGCGAAGTAGAATTAGATATAATTCATTTAGATGGAGATAAGTCCACATATAAAGAAGATTTTTTTAATTTGAAACCATTATTGAAAGATGAGTCTATAGTTATTTTTGACGATACACAACAACCAAATGTTCAAAAATTAGTTGATGATTTGATAAAACAAGGATATTTACATAGAACATCAGAATTTCCAAAAATGGATGAAAGTATTAAGTATAGAAATGAGATATTAATATATAAAAAATGATTGCGATTCAATAATAACTTAAATATATAAATATATTAATAACATAATGAGTGATAATAAGTTAGTGTTTGAAAATATATATAAAAATAAAATATGGAATAGTGGTAATGATAATATACCTTTATCTGGACCGGGGTCATCATTAGAAAATACAAAAGAGTGTTCAACAATTTTAAATAAATTTATTTATGATAATAATTGTAAATCAGTTTTAGACCTAGGATGCGGTGATTTAACATGGATTTCAAAAACACAATTTTTTAATGACGATGCGATAAAATATACAGGTGTTGATGTAGTTGAAAGTCTAATAAGTTCACATACAAATCGTTTTCCAGATAATAGTTTTCTTTGTAAAGATCTTGTAAAATATAGTAATATGAATAATTATTCGTTTGTGATCATTAGAGATGTAATATTTCATTTAAAAAATGAGGAAATACTTTCTATATTTGGAAATATAAAGAATAAATTTGATTTTTTATTAATAACATCCTGTGAAAATGAAATTAATACAGATAATTTTGATAGATGGCGTTTTTCGAGAAAAAATATACATAAAGCACCATTTAATAAATCAAATGAATATGAAATAATTATAAATGAAAATGTATTTAATAGAAATGTTTATATATATAAACACGATAACTTTTATAATTGAGATGATTTGATTATAGATATGTTTATAGGAGAATAATTAAATATGTAAATTGATGTCTACACCAGGCACTTGTCCAGCGTTTCCATGAGGATCTGTTAGTATTGCGAGATAATTTCTATTATTGCTTCCTTGTGCTTGTATTAGTCTGACTGTTGATGTAAACAATTCATTATTAGAAGGATTAATAAAACTAACTGTATCTCCAACTTGAAGACCTGATTCATGTATCCAACTTACATGAGTAGTAGAGCTGCCGAATGAATCCAATGGATCTATTATTTGTTCATTAAATTGAACTCTCAAGTTTTTTCCAACGATGAAAGCAGGAGGTTTTGGTTTTGGTACACGACAATTACAGTCTTTTTCTACTCTAGGTAATAGACGCATCGAAGCTAGTGGTCTTCCTATACGTGGAACAGTTCCAGCCATGCGAGTATCTGCTTTTGTTTGTAATGCTTTTCTTAATCGTTTGCTACTAAAATGTGAACCGGGCATTATATAATATTAAATGAAAATAATATTAAAAAAAATTAATATTATTATATATATGAAAATAGTAGTAACAGGTGGAACAGGAATGGTTGGTTCCTGTATAAAACAAATTATTGATTCATCTAAAGAAAGTATTAATTATAAAGATGCTAATTTTATATTTTTATCTAGTAAAGATGTGGATTTAACAGATAGAAAAAGAACATTGGATTTTTTTATGTATGCAAGCGCGGATTATATAATACATTTGTCTGCAAATGTTGGTGGATTATATAAAAATCAAGAAAATAATATTAAAATGTTCAGTGATAATATAAAAATGAATGAAAATGTGTTAGAAGCGTGTAGAATAAATAAAGTTATGAGAGGAATATTTGTGTTATCATCTTGTATATATCCTATTAATCCAAGTAAATTTCCTATGGATGAATCGATGGTTCATGAATCACCACCACATTATTCAAATGAAGGTTATGCTTACGCTAAGAGAATGTTAGAAATGCAGTGTAGACAACATAATAAGTTAGGATATGAGTTTATATGTCTAACACCAGTTAATTTGTATGGTCCTTATGATAATTTTAAAATAAAAGACGCACATTTAATACCGGCTCTAATGCATCGTTTTCATATACATAATCAAATAGGAAAGAAATTGGTGGCTTATGGTACAGGAAGACCAGAACGTCAATTTTTATATAGCATAGATTTTGCTAAAATAATATTAAATATATTATTGGAAAATAAAGATATCAAATCAGGAAATATAATATGCTGCACTGATGAAGAATATAAAATAATAGATGTCGTGGATAAATTAGCGGATGTTATGGAATTAGATAAAAAATCAATATTTTGGGATTCTACTAAGGCAGATGGTTGTATGAAAAAGACTGTAAGTAATAATAAATTAAAAAAAATTATAAAAGATTATAATTTTATTCCATTAAGTTTGGGGTTAGAGGAAACATATCGTTGGTTTGTAAATAATTATGATACTATCAGGAAATAACTTATAATTGTTCATTTAATATAAATGTATATTCACCAACTTGAAAATGAGTAACTCCTCCTGTACCTTTTCCCGCTTGAACATATATGGTGTCCCCATTTTTAATTACATGATCCTCAAATTTTACAATAGTAGTTGTAACGTTGGCTGAAGAACCATTTATCCCGAACATACGTTCTAAATGCCAATCAGTCATATTTACAAATGTTGCGACTGTTCCTGTATTAATTCCATTTAAGGTACCATCAGAAGTTGCTTCGGTCATATTTAAAGAATTAACAGTTCCACCATTCGCAACACCGAATTTTAAAGCGGGATTATATTTACCATAATTCTTCCATTCTATTTTTAATCCTATTAATTTATCACCAATATTATCAGCTGGAAAGTGTAAACTGGTTGATTTGTTTATAGCAGCACCATTATTAGTATAAGTAAAGGTTGTAATATCTCCATCTACGGCTTTATCCACTCCATAAGGATTATGGTATTCACCTGTTGCTGCTGTTCCATCACTTGAGTTAACCCAAGTAGCGGTGTCTGGCGTGACGTTAGTTTCAACTGTGCTATAAGTAGGTTCGGTTGCTCCTGGAGGAGTTGGTTTACTATCTTTGATGGCCTTTGCTTTAATTCTAGCTAAACGACTCATTTGACCAACTTGCGCTTCTACATTTTGTTGCGATGTAGTCAAAACACCATGTTTTTTTTGTCTTCTACTAAATAAATCAAACGAATGAAGAGGTTTTTCGTTATAAACTCTTTGTTTTCTATTTTGTGAATTAGGTGCTCCAAAAGAGCCAGATGTAAAATAACTATTCATTACACTATTTGCTCTTTGTAAAGTAAAATTCCCTTGTGTTACAGCCACCCTATTATGTGGTGTAGCTCCCCAAGAAGGATTACTTCTAGGTTGTGCGATACCTATATTTTTACCTGGTGTATTATCCGTCATTATATTAATTATAAACATAATTAATTTAATTAATTATACAACAAATGCTTGGGGATATTTTACAGACAAATAAATTATATATCCTATTGATGTGAGAATAGATGTAATTATAATAAAAGTACAACAATAACACCTAGTGTTTTCTTCTAATAAAACAGTTGTAAGATAAGGATTTCTTCTATATATTGGATGAATACAACAAATTATATTAAATCCACTATCCCAATAACCAACCTCTCTATGTAATATTTGTTGTCTTCTTAGTAATCGCCTTTCTCTATGAGATAAAACCATAGGTTCATCAATATCTACATCAGGAGATTCGATATAATAATTAGAACTTATATCTTTATTACATATCAAACATTTGTTAGATTTTTTATACTGTGCCCATTCTTCGTAACAACTTGGGTGGAAATAAAAATTACAAGGACAAAAAACATTTTTGGATAAATCCTCATAATAATCTTCTAAGTCTGTTAATCTACATATAATGCATTCTGGTAATTCAGATATTGCTTCTTCAAAATCCAAATCAAAATGAACACAACTTATATCGTCTATACTAATTGGATCATGTTTATTAATTTCGTTTTCAACATTCATACATATTTAATACTATTAAAATGTTTTTAAATATATTAAAAATCAAGTGTAATTTCAAACGTTTTTTCATTTTTCTTTGTATTACTAAGCGAATAATCACCAACACGTTTTTCGAAAAAATTGGTTTTTCCTTCCAATGAAATCATTTCCATGAAATCAAATGGATTACCAACCTTATATATTTTAGTAAATCCCAATTGCATAACTAATCTATCAGCAACAAATTCGATGTACTGAGACATCAATTTTTGATTCATACCAATTAGTTTGCAAGGAAGGGCCTCACATATAAATTCTTTTTCTATAGCAACAGCTTCTTTAATTATTTCTACTATTTTAGCTCTTTTTGGTTTTTTTAATAATTTTTTGAATAAACATACAGCAAAATCTGTATGCATACCTTCATCTCTAGATATTAATTCATTTGAAAATGTTAATCCGGGCATTAAACCACGTTTTTTTAACCAATAAATAGAACAAAAACTACCACTGAAAAAAATACCTTCTATAGCAGCAAAAGCAACAAGGCGTGTAGCAAACGATGAACGTTTATCTTGTATCCATTTAATGGCCCAATCAGCTTTCTTTTTTATACAAGGAAAATTTTCAATAGCTTTAAATAGCTTAGTTTTTTCAGCATCATCTTTAATATAAGTATCAATAAGAAGGGAGTACGTTTCACTGTGAATATTTTCCATCATAAGTTGAAAGCCGTACGTAGCTCTGGCTTCTGGTAATTGTACTTCAGTTAAAAATCGTTGTCCAAGATTTTCTAGAACTATACCATCTGAACCGGCAAAAAAGGCTAGTACATGCTTGATGAAATGCTGTTCATCTTTAGTTAAAGTTCTCCAATGTTTTAAGTCTTTCGATAGATCAATTTCTTCTGCGCGCCAAAAAGAATCCATCATTTTTTTGTAATGAGACCATATTTCATTATCAGAAATTGGAAACATAACGTAGCGATTTGGATTTTCAGTAAGAAGGGGTTCTGGGATTTTAGACATTCCTAGATATTATCAATATAGATTTAAATATTTTTCATAATATATTTAATTTCATTTCAAACCATTATGTAGTAAATGGAAATAAATTAACTCTATATAAAAGACTACATTTATCATTTTAAATACAAAATTTATAGTATTTTTGATTGAATTATTGATTAATTATTAATTAATAATCCTGTCTATTAATATACTTATGACTTCTATAGGAGAAGAAATTGCTAATAAAGATTTAATTTTAAATCAAATAGAAAATGAAATTCAAAATCAGAGAATATTTATTATAAATCAGTTAACTGATATCGAAAAAAAAAGACAATCCAATCAATATTTAAATAATATTTATGAAGATTATTTGAAATTTAAAGAATATATAGTCAAAGAAAAAACAGAACAAAAAATGTTGTTACAAAAATTAGCATCATATTTAGAAAAATCTAAAACAGAGGAATTTTATGCTTCAAGATTATTGCAACAATTAGATAAAGAAGAAAAAAATGTTCATGGTAAATTAGAAAAAGTTAAAAATGATTTAAATGAACTTCTTGTAAATAAGAGTAATCAAATAAATAATTAATATTAATTATTTATATATGGCGCAAACAATGTCTGAATCTATAAAAGCAGCTTTAGATGAACAGGGAAAATTATTACAACAATGCACGGATAAATACAAGAATGTGATAGATAAAAATCAAGGTATAGCTACTCAGATAAGAGAAATAGCTGATGGTTTAAAGAACGCACAAGGTACACTTGGCGAAATTCAAAAACAACATAGTGATTTTAATGTACAATTTAATAATAGAATAAAATCTATTGAAGAAAAACAAAATCAGACTAAACAACAACAAGAAGATGCACAAAAAGAGTTACAGAATCAATTACAAGAACAAAAACAAAAGGCAATAGCAGATGCCGAATCAGCAAGACAGAAAGCTGAAGAGGCTAAAACTGCTGCAAAAACAGTCGCTGACCAAGAAAAGCAACAAGCAATAGAAGCAGCACAAAAAGCAGCTGAAGACAGCGCAAAAGAAAAATTAGAACAATCAGATAAGAGACATCAGGATGCATTGGCTGAAAAACAAAATGCAATGGAAGGTTTAAAAAATCAACAATCCGAACTTGATGCCAAACACAAACAACAATTACAACAATTACAAAATGAAGGTGTTGGTAAAGATGAACAAATACAAACACTCCAAACACAAAAGGATGAACAAAAACAACAAAGTGATAAAGCATTAAACGATATGAAAGCTACAGCAGAAGCAGCAGCGAAAAAAACGAAAGAGGAACACGATAAGGCTATTGAATCTATGAAACTTGATAATGAGAATGCTATTAAAGAATTACAATTGAAAATAGACGAAGCCAACAAAAAGGTAGAAGAAAATGAAACTCTAAAAAAACAACAAGAAGAAGAAAGATTAAAATTAAATAGTGCTAGAACTACAGAACTACAGGGACTACAGGCAAAATTGCAAGCTTGTGAAGAAAAAGTAAAAAGCTCAGAAGATTATGCCGTTAAAAAAAAACAAGAATTGGAAACTTTAAAGCAAAATTTTAGTAATGTTGAAGATGCTGCTAAAATAAAATTACAAGATGAAGTTGATAACTTGAAAAAACAGTATCAGGATTTGTTGGGTGAATTAGATAAAACCAAAGCTAAAATGAGTGATGGTAGTCCTAAAAGTGAAGGTTCTCCTCCAGCACCTCAAAGTAGTGCTAAGCCTCCTGCTGAAGTTCAAAATAAATCGTTAGTCCAACGACGTATTGGAGATAAAGAAATAGATATTGAGTTAAGCAAACTAGGGGACCAAAAAGCGGCGGCTATGGCTACTATTGATAATGGTCCAAGATGGAAAGATGG
>TARA_B100001093_G_scaffold96961_1_pt1 | contig 16574 bp, 19 predicted proteins | sample TARA_B100001093 | Tara Oceans TARA_B100001093 (sample SAMEA2623116) | marine metagenome | biome: marine biome (ENVO:00000447); feature: surface water layer (ENVO:00002042); material: "saline water (ENVO:00002010), including plankton (ENVO:xxxxxxxx)" | depth 5 m
TTTCTTTACAATTATCAAGATGTTTCAAATATGATCTTGTAAAATTTCTACATGTATAACACTGACATCCTTCTTCTATAGGTCTCATATCGTCTTTATAACGACTATTTCTAAGTTTTAAAATACCATTATTTGTATATAAAAATCCTGTTCGTGCATTCCTGGTTGGAATTACACAATCAAACATATCTACTCCACGAATTACTGCCTCCACAATGTCTTCGGGAGTGCCTACTCCCATAAGATATCTAGGTTTATCAGAAGGCATCTTATGCGCAATATTATCTAATACGCCATTCCTTTCTATTGATGTTTCCCCAACTGATAATCCACCAATGGCATAACCATCAAATCCTATATTTGTAAGCCCTTCTAAAGATTTATCACGTAAATCATCATATACACCACCCTGAATAATCCCAAATAAATTACTCTTATCTTTTGAAATTGAAGATTTTGATTGTTTTCCCCATACTAATGATAAATCCAAAGACGATTCTGTTGTTTTTTTATCAGCTGGATAGGGTGTACATTCGTCAAATTGCATTATTATATCAGAATTAAATTGCTCCTGAAGCCAGATTGACTTTTTAGGATCTAAAAAAACTTCTGCACCATCTATCGGAGAATTAAAATAAACACCTTCCTTTGTAATTTTTCTAAGTTTAGCAAGGCTAAAAACCTGGTATCCACCTGAGTCAGTAATTATTCCCCCGCTCCAGTTCATAAATTTATGAATACCGCCATGCTTACCTATAATTTCAACACCAGGTCTCAACATCAAATGAAAAGTATTTGCCAAGATCATTTTATAACCTATCTTAATTACCTCAGATGCAGACATAGTTTTTACAGTTGCAGCGGTTCCAACTGGCATAAAACAAGGAGTTTCAACAGTAATATTATTGACAGTCAAAGTTCCTAATCTCGATTTAACCGAAGTATTTTTAATTTTAAAATCAATCATTATTATATTAAGATAGAGTCACCATAGCTAAAAAATTTATAGTTATTTTTGAAGTATATTCATAAGCTTCCAAAATTTTTTTATTATTATAAAAAGCAGAAATCATTACTAACAAAGAATATTTTGGTAAATGAAAAATTAAACTACGATATTAATCGATCATGCTTTTTAAACTTTCTAAAATCAGACAGAATAAGCGTTATAGATAATCTAATTCCGATATAAACTAATTTCAATTGATCTAAAAAATTAAACAGGAAAATATTATATCTAATTGCCTTAAGTCTATTTATTATTATTGATTTATGATTCACTCGACTAATATTTTCCTCATGAATCCTATATTTAGAAACACAAAATTTAACAAATCCAAGATAGTTTTTTGATACCAATTTTAAATACATATCCCAATCTTCTTGTTGCAACTTATCATTATAGGAAAATTCTGGAAAGGAATATAATTTTTTTCTAGCTAAAAATACCGAGCCTGCGACAGACCATCTCAATATAATCTCAGTTCTTAAATTTTCATCAGATTGATATTTTTCAACACGAGCATCAAAATACTCTTTTAGAGTGCTTTTGAAAATTATCTTTGACTCTTTATTTATTAAAGCGCTATCACCAATTACTGCCATTTTTTTTTTGTTATTTTGCAAGTAACTGACCATTATTTCAATACCACCATCAAGTAAACAGTCATCACTTGCTAAAATATATATATATTTCCCATTCGACAGACTAATTAATTCATTAAGAGTTTTGACAACACCAAAATTTTCTCTACTTTTATAAATAACATCAATTTTGTTGCAATTTTTTTTTACCCATTCGACGATAATACTCGGAGTTTCGTCAGTTGATCCGTCATTTATTATTACCAACTCTTTATTTACATAACTATTGCTCAATATACTGTTTAGTGCTGTTGAAACATAATCTTCATGATTGTATGCGGGAACTAATATAGAAACTAATGGTTGGCTAGTAGTCATTGATAATACTCACCACTTGTTGTGTCTTTTCTTCACTTTGAATTCCACTTATTGGCAAGCTAAGTATGTTCTTATGAATATTTTCACTTATAGGGAAGCTTTCATTACATAACTCTTTGTAAGCGCGTTGTTTATGTGGGGGAATGGGATAGTGAATGAGAGTTTCAACATTACTATCCAATAAGTAATGCTGTAAGTCGCTTCTATTATTCGTGGTAACTGTAAACAAATGCCACACATGCTCACTCTCGCATCTAGATGTTGGCAAAATTACTTTATCATTTTTTATATTGTTAATATAATAGTTTGCAACATCTCTTCTATTTTTTATTTCATTATCTAAGTATTTAAGCTTCACTCTTAGCATGGCAGCTTGTATTTCATCAAGACGGCTATTTACACCTTTGTAAAGATTTTCATATTTCTTATGGCTTCCATAGTTACCTAATACTTTTATGCAGTTCGCCAGTTCTTCATCATTTGTAGTCACCGCACCAGCATCACCTAAAGCTCCTAGAGTTTTACCAGGATAAAAACTAAATCCACTGGCATCTCCAAGATTTCCACACCTTTTATCTTTAAAATATGCGCCATGTGATTGAGCTGAATCTTCTATTACTTTTAGGTTATATTTTTTAGCTATTTTATTTATCTCATCCATTTGACAAGTTTGTCCATAAAGATGAACTGGTAAAATAGCTTTTGTTTTTAAAGTAATTTTTTCTTCTATTTTATTTGGATCTATTAAAAAAGTATTGATATCTGGCTCAACTAAGACTGGAACAAGATTATTTTGAGAAATCGCTAATAAAGATGCTATATAAGTATTTGATGGAACTATCACTTCATCGCCGTCAGACATTAATCCCAGCTCTTTATACGCTCGTAGTATAAGTATAAGAGCATCAAGACCGTTTGCAAAACCAACAGCATATTTTGTACCACAATATTGTGCAAATTCTATATCAAATTCTTTACATTCATTTCCTTTAACATACCAACCACTATCTATTACCCTTGTACATGCTTCTATTAGCTCTGCTCTATACTGGGCGTTTATATTCTTTAAATCTAAAAATGAAATCATTGTTATCCTTTATAGCCATTAGGGTTTTGTTTTTGCCAATTCCAAGAATCAAGACACATATCTTCTAGGTTTTTTGTTGCTTTCCATCCAAGCAATGTTTTAGCTAATGTTGGATCTGCATAACAAATTGCTACATCACCCTCTCTTCTATTTTTAATCTGGTAGGGAATTTTTTTATCTGTAATTTTTTCAAATGTATTTATCACATTCATTACACTATATCCTTTACCTGTGCCTAAGTTAATTGGCGTACATTTAAATTTATTAATATTTTCTATAGCTTTCACATGCCCAATAGCCAAATCAACTACATGAAGATAATCTCTTACCCCTGTGCCATCATAAGTTTCATAATCAGCACCCCATATATTTAACTCTTTTATATTACCTGCTGCCACTTTACTTATATACGGTAATAAATTGTTAGGAATACCGTTTGGGTTTTCTCCAATAAGAGAAGAAATATGTGCTCCAATTGGATTAAAGTATCTTAAAATCGCAATATTCCAACTATTGTCAGAACTATGCAAATCTCTTAAGATATCTTCAATCATTAATTTTGTTCTTCCATATGGATTTGTTGCATCTAATGGATGATCTTCTTTAATCGGTAAAGATTTTGGTATACCATAAACAGTAGCAGATGAACTATAAACTATTTTTTTAATATTGTTTTTCTTCATAGCCTGGATTAAACTTAGACTTCCTGCAACATTATTTATATAATACTCTACTGGTTTTTGATTTGATTCTCCAACAGCTTTTTGTCCTGCTAAATGAACAACTATATCAATCCCTTGTAAAGATTTAAATAGCAAATTAGTATCATTGATATCACCATTAATAAATTTAATTTTTTTATTTGTAATATCTTGAACTCTATCAATCACTTCAATGCAACTATTTGATAAATTATCGTAAATTGTTATATCGTAGCCTCTTTCTAAAAGTTCCACACATATATGTGATCCTATGTAACCATTACCACCCGTTAGAAATACTTTACTTTTCATTTGATATACCTACATGAGTTAATTTACGAAAATTATTAACTTCATATTTGGGTTCGTGCTGATAGATTGTATATTTCATAGAAGAGATTACTTTTAATCCATTTTCTACCACAATAACATCATAATTGTCATGTTCGTCATATTCTTTTTTAACGCAATGTATTGTGCCGTTATTATAATTTTCATTCCATGGGGCGCATCCTGTATCACTATATATTGTAAATTCACTGTCTATATTCATTTTATGAATAAATATCATTAAAACTGCTGTAGCATATTCACCATAATTTCCCTCTTTAACATAATATAAACTGGCTATGTTATCTTTATTTTTTAAAGTCTTCTCTAAAAAGCTATACTCATTTTGATACATTTTTTTAATTTTCACATCATTAGAAATAGATATAAATGCTTTACTTGTCACAAAAAAACAACCTATTGTCAAAAAACATATTGCTACAAGTAGATATTTTTTTTCAAGTAGATTTTTAAATACTATGTTCTTTAAAATTAATGCAAATGATAGTGACATGAGTATTAATGGTAAACTCCAATAATATCCATTCAATGGTAAGCCTAAGATTATTAATTCACTACTATACACTATTGCGCCACATGCTAACGCAATGGACAAAGTTTTATCAAAGCTATTATTGTTAAATAATACATATGAAAATAAAACTAATATTAAAGATAATAATAAAATTAATAAAATTGGTATTGTTATTAAATAATAAATAAAGTTATCTATAATATTTTGTATATTGGTAGTTGACGGCCCATAATAAATAGAAGAAGGAGCTCCGTTGTAATATGTGTAGAATAAATATCCCATAATAAAAAAAATTATGGATAACAATATACTTATATTAATTGGAGTTATTCGATTTAAAATATTTATTTTTTTATTTTTTTTATTTAATTCAATGAAATTTGAAATGGAAAATACAAATATAAATATAAACAATAAAGCGAAAATCGGTTCTTTATAATATAAAGCCATACTAAAAAATAATAAGGAAAGTATCCCTGAGTATTTATTGTTTTTTACAGAAAATTCTCTATAAAAATATATACCTAACAAAATTAATAATATCGCATTTCTTTCTGGAATTACTAAATTACTTACAGAAACTATATAATACAAATAAGAAGTTATAAATATATAAGCTCGGATAATAAAATTATTAGTATTAACAATTTTATCTATTATTATTATAAATATAAATATTTCTATAAATGAAAATAAATATAATGGGAATAGACTTTCTTTTGCAAAACTCCAAGTTAGAATATTAAATTCCATATGCCCTAATGGAAAGAATCTCCCACTATATATTGTGGGAGAAATTGTTCCATTAGTTAATAAAGTTATTTCATCGCGATGGCCAAAGTTCAAGGGGAAAAAAACTATCCAAATAAATATCATTACTCCAATTAATAAAAAAATATAAAGATAAGAATTATTCAATTTTTTATCAGTATACTCAAACAATGGAATTGCTACATTCAGTTTTTCATAATATTTATTATAAATTAAAAAAAATGTGATGGAAGTCAACATTGTTACTATTACATATAATAATACATGTTGATAAATATAATCTAAAATCATGATAGTGTTTCTCTCTTTCTAAACACCCATTTTAATGACATTAAATACCCTACCAATACATAAAAAATCCCTCCAATTATAGTTGATATATAAACATCAATATTAAATATTCTATAAAGTACTATAAATGATAATAAATTAATTGAATATGCTACACCAACAGTTGCAACAAATTTAGGAAAAATAATTTTGTTGGATATTTTATTTTTAAAGTTATATTTTTTATTTAAATAATATGATATCAACATTCCTGAAACATAGCCAAAAAAATTGCTTAGTTCTGCTTGTAAACCAATATAGATTAGAAAAAAAATTAAAATGTACCCTATAAAAGAATTAAGTATTCCTATAATTATATAATTAAAAGATGTCTTACTTATTGAATAAGACATAATACTGTCCTCCAAGAGGCAACCATTTAAAATATTTTTCTATAAAGTTTATTTTTTGAAGCCTAGGAGGTATAAATAATGCATATCCACTCGTATCAACACTGAAATTTTTTTTACAAAATAAATCAATAACTTCTTGTTTTTTTAATAAAACTGCATCTGCATCAAACTCGCATGTATTTACTAGATGTCTCGTTATAGGGTTGTAGGGGTTATGTTCAAAAATAACTAATTTTCCATTAGACTTAAGAAGAGTTCTTAGATTTTTAGTAATTGTATCTCTTAATATAACTTCGATATGATGATAAACACCAGCTATAAAAATTAAATCAAAAAATTCCATATGAGAAAGTAATTCTTTTTCAGTCCCTACTATTGTGACTTCTGGATTTTCTTTCCTCGCTATTATTAAGCTTTCTTCGGATATATCGTAACCATATATTTGATTATTATTTCCGATGCTCTTTAAATACTTTAAATTTCTACCAACACCGCATCCAAATTCTAGTATTTTTAAATTATTATTATCACTTATTATATTTTTAACAATTTCTGCTTTGTACTCACTGTAATAATTCACATCTCCAAATATTTTATGTTGCTCTTGCATGATTTGATTATATTCATCACTATAGTTATCAAAATCAACTTTCTTTTTCATCTTTATATTTCCTTTTCTATAATATATCTAGGTCTTCTCTTTGTTTCTGTATATGTTTTACCAATATACTCACCTAAAATGCCAATAGAGAATATCTGTACTCCACCAATAAAGTATATAGGTAAAACAGTTGATGCCCACCCAGGTACTGTTTTGTCCATGAGAAAATAAGAAAAGAGGACATAAAAACCCATAAATAAGGTGAAAATAAAAATCACCAATCCTACTATAGAAATAATTCTCAAGGGAACAACACTAAATGAAGTTATTCCATCGATAGCAAAATTTAACATTTTTGATAGTGTATATTTTGTCTCACCTGCAAATCTATCTTTAACATCAAAATAAACAAAATCCGTCTTGTATCCTATAAGCGAAATCAAACCTCTTAAAAATAAATTTACTTCTTTGAAACTTAACAAAGATTTGTTTGCTCTATTGCTGAGCAATCTATAATCCGCATGATTTTTTGTTACTTTTAATCCCATTAAGGACATTAATTTATAAAATGCAAGTGCGGTGATTTTTTTTAAAAAACCATCTGTATGCCTATCATGCCTAATGCCTAATACTACCTCACTTCCTTCTATATATTTATCTATAAACTTTGCGATAGCATTTTCATCCTGCTGTAAATCAGCATCAATGGATATTAAACAGTCGCACTTATCTATTACATATTCCATTCCTGCAAGTAAAGCATTTTGATGTCCTTGATTCTTAGATAATTTCAAACCTTTTATAAAATGATTATTAAGTTGTGAGGTTTCAATTATTGACCATGTGTTATCTTTACTTCCATCATCAACAAACAACATATAACTATCTGCAGATATCTTATTGTTTTCTATCAAATCATTAAATAGTGCTGTTAGTTTATCTATGCTGTAGGGCAAGATATCTTCTTCATTATAAGAAGGCAGTATCAAAGCTAATTTTATACTAGTCTGCATGATTTACCATTCCTGTACAAAATTTTAATTGTTTATATCTAATCATAGTTTTCTATCTTTTATGGAATGAATAATTCAGCTTTTCCGTCAATTTTAACTTTATTTTTTACTGAACAAACTGTACCAAAAAAAACTCTTTTTTTCTCATTATCTATACTAGTAACATTAACTTTTGAAGATATTATTGCTGGTGGATGTATCATATTATTATTTATTATTTATTATTTATTATTTCTTTAAATTTTTCATAATCTCGAATATAGTCCAGCTCATCGTAATATTCATTTGCCAACACCATCAAGACACAATCCGAACTAAAATCATGCATTTCTCTCCATATCAAATTACCAATTAAAAGCCCTTCTGAAGGGTTGTTTAATATAATGTTTTTTTTGCTCTTTCCATCATCTAACAATAGCCGACAACTACCAGAAACACAAACTGCGAGCTGCCTTAACTCCTTATGCGCATGAAAGCCACGCGAAACATTATTCTTAGTGTCAAATATATAATAAACCCGTTTAATTTCAAATGGCACAGAAGTATTACTCTCTAAAACCACCATACTACCCCTTTCATCTCCAAGCATTTTTAATTTAATCTTTTTCATCATTTCTATCCAATTCATTGTTTGAGTCAGAATATTGATTTCTTATAAATTTAGGGATAGTAAATTTAATAATTTTAAGTAAAGTTATTAAGTACATTTTTATTATATTCATAATTTCTCTTCCTTAGTGTAGACGTTTATACCATCTTCAATAGAGCCATAAAATTTTACTACCCCCTTGTCCAATATGATGACTTTATTACATAGGTTACGAACAACTTCCATTGAGTGTGTTGCGATTACAAAAATATTTGAAGACCTAAGTAATTTTTGAAGTCTTAGCTCGGTTTTTTCCTGAAATTCAATATCCCCTACTGACAGCCACTCATCCATTAATAGAATATCAGAAGGTATGATTGTTGAAGAAACAACCGAAACTCTTAATTGCATCCCGGAAGAATAAGTTTTAATAGGTCTATCAATAGCGTCTTCAAGCTCAGTCCATTCAATTGATTGATCAACAACTTTTTTTAGATCTTTCCCGGTTAACCCTCTCCCTATAGCCTCCAAATTAATTACATTTCTTCCTGTCATTTCTCCATCTGAATAAAGTCCAATTTGAGTCAAACACGAGATGCTTCCTTTGGATAAAACTTCACCGCAAATAGGCACATGAATTCCAGCCAACATTCTTAGAAATGTTGTTTTTCCTGCTCCGTTTTTTCCAATAACTCCAACTCTATCACCTTCATGAAGATCAATATTTATATCTGATAGAGCGTATTGGTCGTATGTGTTTTTTTGTAGGAATCCTCCCTTAAGAAAAGACTTGTTAAGGTTACCTCTAAAAATAATTGTTGCATTTTTTATACTAATCATAAATTAAACCCAATAAGAGACCATTTTTGAAAACCGCCTGTATACAAAATAATTTAATAAAATTAAAAAAGCTAGAAGTATAATTGAAACCAAAAGTGAACTTTGCCATATTTGCATGTCACCATCTATTACAGGAATTCTCATTATGTTGATTACATGATAAAACGGATTGTATTCCAAAAAAAATTCTCTACCTAATGCTAATGACGGCATCCAAATTATTGGCGTTGCATAGAATAATACTTGAACTACATTTGTTGCAACTTGCTCCAAATCATTGAAACGAGATCCTAATATTGACAATATACTTGCTATTTGAAGCATAATAAAAATAGTTACGAAAATCCCCATTAAAAAAGACATAATCGCAATTAGATTAAAATCTATTTTGAAATAAAATATGATAATAGGAATTAACAACGCATGATGAAAAAATTGAATTAGTACCTTAAAAACAAGTTTAAATGGATATATCCAAATAGGATTTGTAGTATTCAAAATCAAATTTCTAGAGTTAACTAAGCAAATACTTGATTCAACTAGAATACCTTGCAAAAAATTCCAGAATATCAACCCTGTAATTAAGAATGGAATATACTGCTCACCAGGCATATTAAATACTTTTGTAAAAACAAAAGAGAGAACTAAAGATAAAACTATCATATTGATTGTTTGCCACCACGGACCCAAACTAGTTCTAGCATATCGAATCTTTATTTCACTCATGGCCATTACTGCTGGAAGGCGAAGATTTCGTATTTTTTCGCGTAAAAGATTCACTACGGTTTAATCCCGCTGGCATCGCGATCAGCACTTGAAAGTAATGGATCTATAGTTATTGGCCACCTGATATCAATAAAATTATCGTTCCAAATTATTACTTTTTCTTGCTCTTTTGCATAATATTTAGTTACTTTGTAAACGCACTCTGCCGTGGTCGACAACGTCAAAAAACCATGCGCAAATCCTTCTGGAATCCACAACTGCTTTTTATTTTCTCCCGACAGTCTTTCGCTAACCCACTTACCAAATGTTGGCGAGTTTTTCCTAATATCAACTGCAACGTCAAACACTTCCCCTTGAATTACACGTATAAGTTTACCTTGTGCTTTTGGTGGCGACTGATAATGCAATCCTCTCAGCACCCCTTTGGTTGATTTGGAATGATTATCTTGAACAAAATTAACGCTATATCCAACAGTCTCTTCAAAATTTTTATGATTAAAGCTCTCAAAGAAAAACCCTCTATCATCTATATAAACAGTTGGTTCGAATAAAATTACCTCAGGTATGGCTAGTGGTGTCGCTTTCACAAGTTACTTTCCCTCCTCAATCACTCGCATTAAGTACTGCCCATATTTATTTTTTAGCATTGGCTCTGCTAAAGCTTTTATTTCTTCTTTAGTTATCCAATTTTGAGTATAAGCCAACTCTTCAGGGCAAGCGATTTTTAAGCCTTGACGATGTTCAATAGTTTGTACAAACTGATGTGCCTCTAGTAAAGACTCATGTGTACCAGTATCGAGCCAAGCATATCCTCTTTCCATAACCGTGACGGATAGTTTGCTATCTTCCATATAAATCTTATTAATGTCAGTAATTTCTAATTCGTTACGATATGACGGCTTGATTTGTTTCGCATAATCAACAACTTTATTATCGTAAAAATATAGGCCAGTTATTGCGAAACTAGATTTTGGTTTTTTAGGCTTCTCTTCAATACTAATTGCATTGCCACTTGTATCAAATTCAACAACACCATAACGCTCTGGATCGTTCACACGATAAACAAATACAGTTGCGCCCTCCTGCTGGGTATAAGCTGATTCAAGTAAGTCTCGAAACGCATTGCCATAGAATAAGTTATCTCCCAAAATTAAGGCTGATGGTGCTCCAGATAGGAACTCTTCAGCAATAATAAAAGCTTGCGCTAATCCACCGGGAAAAAATTGCACTGCATAGCTAATCTTCAACCCCCATTGCGAGCCATCACCTAGCAACCTCTCAAACAAAGGCGTGTCATTGGGTGTTGAGATAATAAGTATTTCTCTTATCCCTGCAAGCATTAAAGTTGTTAGCGGATAGTAAATCATTGGTTTATCAAAGACTGGTAATATCTGTTTTGAGATAGCTTTAGTGGCTGGATAAAGTCTTGTGCCATGTCCACCCGCAAGAATAATTCCTTTACGTTTCATAATGCCTGAGTTCCTCAAAAATTTTTCTTATCACAGCTAAAAAATCATCTTTCCAATATGGTAATTCAAATGATAATTGCATTCTAATCTTATTTGTATCAAGTTGCGAATTTAAAGGACGTTTCGCAGCTGTTGGGTAATCTGCAGTTGCTATTGCTTTAATTTCGTTCACGCTAAACTTTTGCCGTATATCCTGACATTCAGTATAGTCTATTAGAGTTTGTGCGATCTCATGCCAACTTGATACTCCACGAGGGACCAAGTGATAAATTCCTTTTGGCCATTCTTTTTTCTTTCTTATCGCTTGAATTGCATCGATCGTAACTCTAGTAATAAGTGATGGTGATGTAGGGACACCCAACTGGTCACTAATAATATCCAGACTATTCCGCTCTAAAGCTAATTGAATGATAGTTTTAGCAAAGTTAGAGCCATCTTTTCCAATAACCCATGTTGTTCTAAAAATTAAATGCTTGCAATTAACTCTTGTAATTGCCTGTTCGCCAGCCAATTTTGATGCCCCATAGACGTTAATTGGTTTAGTCAAATCACTCTCAACATATGGAGTTGGCTTAGTTCCATCAAACACATAGTCTGTAGAATAATGAATCAACAAAACATTTTTAATTTTTGCAATTTGAGCAAGGTTCTTAACTGCGCCCGAATTAACAGCATAAGCTTTTTCTTTATCATCTTCTGCTTTATCAACGGATGTGTAAGCTGCGGCGTTTATAATAATATTTGGATTAATTAAGTCTATGATTTCTGTCACTAATTTATAATTAGTAATATCAATTAATGATCGCGAAAATGCTTCAACAGTACCGACTACGGAAAGTTGTCTCTCTAGCTCTTTACCTAGCTGCCCGTTTGAACCAAGAAGAAGTATCCTCACGAGTATTGCCTTTTGATCCAATTGCGATATTCACCACTTATTACTTGATCTACCCATTTGGCATTATTTAGATACCACTCAACCGTTTTGCGTATTCCGCTATCAAACGTTTCTTTTGGTCGCCAATTAAGTTCTGTTTCAATCTTTGTTGCATTAATGGCATAGCGTCGATCATGACCGGGGCGATCTTTAACAAAAATAATAAGATCTCGATAACTTTTAATTATGTTGTCACTAGATAAAGGTCGTAATTCATCGAGTATATCACACAATACGTGTACGATTTCAATATTCGTTTTTTCATTTAGTCCCCCAATATTGTATACCTCACCAACAATACCTAGCTCAAGGACTGCACGAATTGCATTACAGTGATCACTGACATATAACCAATCACGAATCTGCAAGCCATCGCCATAGATTGGCAAAGATTTTTGATTAAGCGCGTTATGGATAGCTAATGGTATAAGTTTTTCTGGAAACTGATAGGGGCCGTAATTATTTGAACAATTTGTAGTAAGTACTGGCAAACCATAAGTATGATTATAAGCACGTACTAAGTGATCTGAGGCAGCTTTACTTGCGCTATAGGGATTATTTGGTTCGTAACGACTCGTCTCTACAAATGCAGATGCATCCTCACTTAACGATCCATACACTTCATCTGTTGAAATATGTAAAAAACGAAACTCTTTTTGCTCTTTTTGCGGAAGTGATTGCCAATAATTCTTTGTGCATTCCAGTAAACGATTGGTGCCAATAACATTTGTTTGCATAAAAGATTCTGCGCTGTGGATAGATCGGTCGACGTGCGATTCTGCAGCAAAGTTCAAAATAGCACGTGGTTTAAATTTTATTAGATGTTTTTTTAAAACATCGCTATCACCTATATCACCTTCAACAAAAATATGACTTTTATTGCCGTCTAATGAAATAAGATTATTTAAATTTCCAGCATAGGTTAACTTGTCAAGATTAACAATTTTTTCATCATTATTATTAAGCCAATCGATAACAAAGTTCGACCCAATAAAACCAGCGCACCCCGTAACTAGTATTGTCATAACTTTCCTTTCTTGCAAATATGTAAAAAAATTATATATTATCTAAAATTGTATTTAAACCTTATTAAAAATAACGGCTATTATTAAACCAAGATTTCCGAGTAAAGTTTGGCGATAAATTCCAGATCGTTTGAAAAAGTAAAGGCGCTTAAAAAAAGTAGACTGGCGTGCTTTTATAAAATCATCCAAAACTCTCTGATTAGAGATTGTCAAAAGATGCTTATTTTCTGACAAATTTTTAAGATTCATATCACACCATTTACGAAAATGACCTTGTGATAATTTACGCATACGCTTTAAACAAGCGTGGAACGAGTTATTTGCGCCAATTAAATTCAAGTCATGCTGGCGGTATTTGAGACAAGGCTCTGGATCATAAAAAATATATCCTCCAACACCAGAAATAATCTGATAGATCCACCAGTCATGAGAAATTACATCAATATCTAAAAAAGAATTTTTAATTAGATTTTTTGCCGCACTGTTAAATACCATAGTGTTGCCACCCCCAATACTTTGCACCAGAGCATTTGTAAATGAGAGAGGTTTACAAAAAAGAGTTGAATTATGCAGCGTATTTTCAGCATTAGCATCTACAATTTCAGTTCGTGCAAAATAAAGTGCTGGAACATCACTAGAAATTTTTTCTAATTTTGAAATAGCTTTTTCAAGTTTATTTGAATGCCAAATGTCATCTTGATCACTAAAGGCATAATATTCAAATTCTCCTGGAATATCACTTAATGGATGTATGAAATTTTTTACAAAACCAACATTTTTTGAATGAAATGCAAAACTAAGTTTAGAAATTTGCTCGGAATTTAATTTTAGACTGTCTAAATCAAATGGTTTTTTTGACTTATCGTCACATAAAAAAACATGCAAAGCTTTATGAGTCTGCTTAAATATAGAAAGTAACTGATCTTTAATAAATTTATGCCCATCATAATAACCAAGAATAATTGCAACTTTTTTATGATTTATACTTTTTATTTTTTCAGACGAGCTTAATACAGTCCTGCTAGAAGTATTTGATTCATTATGTTCAGAAGAAAAGTTAGTATTTATAAAATTCAGTTTATTTACTCTACTTTTTAAGTTAATCATAATTATTATTTATTTTTAAATAAAGTATCATAGTAAAATCTATAATACTATTTTTTTAGTATGAGGTTTACAGCATCGTAAAGGTCATCGCAACGATGGTCTGGATCAATTTTATATTTATTATCTTTCCCTCCTAAACCACAGTTTAATAATATGGATTTACCTCCTATGTATTTAGTTACAGCAACATCTCTAGTTGTATCACCAATAAAGACAGATTCTTTAAAATCAATATCGAAATCTTTTTGAGCTTGTCTATACATACCTTGTTTAGGTTTTCTGCATTCGCAATCTAAGCATGGGCAATAATATATACCATCAAGCTTTGCTCCTTCTGCATTAAGAATTTTATTCATTTTCGTGTGCATAGCATCTACACCTTTTTTACTTAAAATTCCTTTTGCAACCTGCGGTTGATTTGTTACAACGATTGCTAACCAATCAGAAGAATTTATCATTTTAATCGCTTTTGAAACATTTTCCATAATTTCAAATTTATCAATATCTTTAATATATGGAATATATTTGTTAATAGTTCCATCCCTATCAATAAAAAAGGCTTTATTTTTAGTATATGTTTTTAGGTAATTGCTATTTGTGGTCATGATTAAACTTATTCATCTATTTTATTAGTTTGATACAAATCTATGGAAATTATTTAAGAGATAAACCATGCTCTATCAAATCACATAAAATTTGCCCGATCATTATATGCATTTCCTGAATTCTTGCTGTTGAGTCTGAATTGATAATTATTGAATGGTCGGCTATTCTATTTGCAGAACCGCCATCTTTTCCAAGAAGACAAATTGTCGTAACTCCAATATCTTTAGCTTTTTTTATAGCATTTATTACATTTAAGCTATTACCTGACGTAGTAATACCTATTAAAGCATCTCCTTCTGAGCCTAAACCTTCAATTTGTCTTTCAAAAACCCTTTCATATGAGTAATCATTTGAAATACAAGTTATTACAGAAGAATCAGTAGTTAAAGCAATAGATCTTAGTGGTCGTCTATCATTTTTATATCGCCCAATAAGTTCAGCTGCTAAGTGTTGAGAATCTCCAGCACTCCCTCCGTTTCCACACCAAAATATTGTCTTCCTTTTGGACAGACAGTCAACTAAAACATTTGCTACTTCATTGATTTTTTTTATTATTTCTTCATCAAAAGAGTTAATAACATCTTTATGTTCTTTGATATGAGAAGAAATTATAGTTTTAAATTCCATATTTTTTATATGTTATTACAATGATGATACAAAGTAACCTTCTTAAAAAAAATTGTCAATTTTATTCTAAAAACTTATCTTGATATACCAAACTTAATATAATTATTATAAATAAACCAAAAACATTATCATATAATGCTGAATTAAAAAAAGAGCTAACTGAAATAATAGTAAATACACCTAATGCAAGAAATTTTTTATTTGATTCTTTAAACAGTGAGTATAAAAATAATATATATAATATTAAGCCAAATAATCCAAGCTGAGATGAAATACTAATGAATTCATTATGGGGATTATTTGAAATTGCTAAATTATGTCTAACATCTATTTCATTTTTATTAATGAATTCCTTTACTAAATTTTTATAACTTCCAACTCCATGACCTAAGATTGGCTCACTTTTAATATTTTGAACGCCAATTGATATCCAAAGTGTTCTTAGACCAATTGAACTTGTATAGTTTTCATTAAATAATAAATTAATATCGTTTTTCGTATCGTATACAGATTGTGTCAAATTTTTTGCCAGAGGCGTCAAAAACAGAGTAAAAGCCAATAAAAGCGATAGAGTTGTAACTAAGTATTTTATCTTATAAAATTGATAATATAATATTAGAAAAATTAACAATAAAGATATGATATATGAATTTCTTGAGTCATTCATAAAAAAAATATTTATCATGCATAATATGGAGAGTAGGTATAACCATTTATTATTGTTATTTTTAGCTCTAAATATTGATAAATACGCAATAAATGAAAAAACTGATCCGTGTATAATACTGGTCTGAAATACTGGTGCCCTCGAAATTGCTCCGACTAAATTCATATTGTAATATTCATATATTGAATTTAGATTTAACAATTCAAAATATTTTAAGTATGACAACAAAAGAACAAGTATGCCTCCTAAAATAAAATACTTTATTATTAAATCAGCATTATTGTTTCTTTTAATATATATA
>TARA_B100001093_G_scaffold241938_1_pt1 | contig 16533 bp, 16 predicted proteins | sample TARA_B100001093 | Tara Oceans TARA_B100001093 (sample SAMEA2623116) | marine metagenome | biome: marine biome (ENVO:00000447); feature: surface water layer (ENVO:00002042); material: "saline water (ENVO:00002010), including plankton (ENVO:xxxxxxxx)" | depth 5 m
TTTTTTTTGTAATTAAAATGTATCTAAATGCATTGAAAATATGTCTAATTTCGTTTAAAGTCTCATAAATGAAAATATTAGTCATTAATGGTGTGAACCTTAACATGCTCGGTAAGAGAGAGACAGAACTTTATGGCTCAGAGTCTTTAACTGATCTTCAAAATAAGCTTGAGGGCTTAGATCATAATGTCGAATTGGAATTTTTCCAAAGTAACTCTGAAGAAGAGATTATAAACAAAATTCATTCTCAGAAAGATGAAAAATATCATTGCGGTATTTTTAATTTTGGAGCACATACCCATACTAATATTTCGATAAGGGATGCAATACTTGCAGTAAGTTTCCCTTTCTATGAAGTACATATTTCAAATGTATTTGCGCGAGAGGAATTTAGGCATACTTCTTTTTTTAGCGATATTGCAAAGGGTTGTATAGTTGGCTGTGGTTTTGATGGCTATGAGTTTGCACTAACAAAGATAATAAGGGGTGAAAATGGATCTTAGAAAAATAAAAAAATTAATAGAAATGCTTCAAGAATCAGATTTAAACGAGATTGAAGTAAAAGAAGGAGAAGAAAGCGTAAGGATTAATAGAAAAAAGGATAATGTTATACATTCTGCAGTGGCGCCCAACGTCATATCTGCTCCTGTACCACAAAATAATGACACTAACCAAGTAGCATCTGAACAAGATGATGAATTAATTGGTTTAAGCCATATACCTTCGCCCATGGTTGGCACATTTTACAGAAAACCCTCACCTGATAAAGCACCATATGTAGAAGTTGGCCAAATGGTAAAAAAAGGCGATACAGTTTGTATTATTGAAGCGATGAAAATGATGAATCAAGTTAAATCTGAATTTGATGGCAAAATAATCTCAATTAATGTTGGTGATGGTGAACCAGTAGAATTTGGTCAAGAGTTAATATCAATTGAAGAATCCTAGAAAAATTTTAATTGCAAACAGAGGTGTTATTGCAATTAGAGCACTCAGAGCAGCAAAGGAGCTTGGTTATCAAGTTGCTTCTGTTTACTCGACTATTGATAAAGATCAAAAACATTTAAAACTTTCAGATGAAGCAATTTGTATTGGACCTGCAACTGCCAAAGATAGTTACCTAAATGAAACAGCAATCATAGCAGCAGCAGAATTAGTTGGAGCTGATGCTATTTATCCAGGCTACGGTTTCCTAGCAGAAAATGCTTCTTTTGCAGAAAAGTGTAATCAGAGTGGTTTTAAGTTTGTTGGGCCTGATCCAAAAGTTATTGAAATAATGGGAGATAAAATCAAGGCAAAAGAGCTAATTGAATCATTAGGGGTGCCTGTTGTGCCAGGCTATACAGGTGATATTAATAGTCAAGAGCACATAGAAGAAATTGTTGAGGATATTGGATACCCAGTAATTGTAAAAGCATCTGCTGGTGGTGGAGGTAAAGGCATGAGGGTAGTTCAAGAAAAAGAGGAGCTTTGGGATTCTGTTATTAGCGCACAAAATGAAGCTCAACGGGCTTTTGGTAATGGTGAAGTTTTCATTGAAAAGTACCTACTAAAACCTAGACATATCGAAATCCAGGTTTTTGGTGATGGCAAAGGCAGAGTGGTGCATCTCTATTCCAGAGACTGTTCTCTGCAGAGAAGGTACCAAAAAATTGTTGAGGAAGCACCTGCCAAGAACTTGCCACAGGATAAACTTAATGAGATTCAAAAAATATGTGTAAAGGCTTGTTCTGAACTTAAATATGAGGGAGCAGGAACACTTGAATTTTTATATGAAAATAATGAATTTTACTTTATTGAAATGAATACAAGAATTCAGGTTGAACACACTGTCACTGAAATGATAACAGGTGTAGATCTTGTTCAGGCCCAACTATCACTCGCATTAGAAGGAAGGTTTGATCTTGATCAAGAAAATTTAAAAATAAATGGTCACGCAATGCAATGCAGAATAAATGCCGAAGATCCAGAAACCTTTATTCCATCACCTGGCAAAATAACAACCGTGCACAGACCTGGTGGCTATCATGTTAGATTTGAGTCACAAATTTATAGTGGCTATGAAGTGCCATCAAATTATGATTCTTTAATTGCTGAAGTGATAGTTAAAGATGGTGATAGAGATAATACAATCAATAAGATGAAGATGGCTCTGACAGAATTGGTGATAGAGGGTATTAAAACAAACCAACCCCTTCACTTAAAAATCCTTGATGACGATGGTTTTAAAAGCATTAACTATTACATTAAATATTTAGAAGAAGAGCTCATCAAATGAACGAAATATACGATTTTAATAATATAGAAAAAAATATACAGAAAGATTGGGAAGCTAACAAAACATTTCATGCTAGCTCAAGCACTGACAAGCCTAAATACTACTGTTTATCAATGCTGCCCTACCCATCTGGTAATCTACATATGGGCCATGTCAGAAATTATTCTATTGGGGATGCTGTTTCTAGATATAAAAAATTAAAGGGGTTTAATGTGTTGCAGCCTATGGGATGGGATGCATTTGGATTGCCAGCTGAGAATGCAGCTATAAATAAAAAAGTTCATCCTCAGGTCTGGACTGAGCAAAATATTAAACACATGAAGCAGCAGCTTGATGCACTTGGCTTTGGCTACGATTGGACCAAGGAGATAAATACTTCTGATGAGTCTTACTATAAATTTGAACAAGAAATATTTCTAAAGTTTTACGAAAAAGGGTTAGCTTATAGAAAAAAATCACTCGTTAATTGGGATCCAGTTGATAAAACAGTCCTAGCAAATGAACAAGTTATCGATGGTAAAGGCTGGAGAACAGGAGCAGATGTAGAGCTTAAAGAGATAGAAACTTGGTTCTTGAAAATTACAGCTTATGCTGATGAGCTTGAAGAAGGTTTAGATGCTATAGATTGGCCAGAAAATGTTAAAAACATGCAAAAGAACTGGATTGGCAAATCAAAAGGCACTGAAATTGAATTTGGTACAGATGATAATAAGATCCTCAAAGCTTTTACGACTAGGCCTGATACTATTCATGGCGTAACTTTTTTTGGTATTTCGCCCAATCATCCAATTATTGATGAGCTAATAAAAGAAGATGAGGGAATTCTAGACTTCTTAGAAAAGGCTAAACAAATCTCATCTGCTGAGGCAGACCAAGCTAAAGCTGAGAAGCTTGGATATAAAACAAATATTAATATTATTCATCCAATTACAAAAAATCTTATACCTGTTTGGATCATCAACTATGTACTAATGGAGTATGGGACTGGAGCAATAATGGGTGTTCCTGGTCATGATGAAAGAGATTTTGAATTTGCTCAAAAATATAAGATTCCCATTACTAGAGTTATAGATTCAGAAGACGAATTACCTTATTTAGGTCCTGGCCCGCTGGTAAATTCCATGGAATTAAATGATCTGATGCCTGATGAAGCATTTAAAAAAATCTCAGAACTCTTAGCCGCCCAAAATAAGGCCAAAGTTATACACCAATATAGATTAAGAGATTGGGGTATAAGCAGACAGAGGTATTGGGGGTGTCCAATACCAATAGAATACAAAAATGGTGAACCTCAGCCCGCTGAGAAACTCCCTGTAAAACTTCCAGTAAGCAAAGATGGGTCTTATGTGCCTTTGCATCAAAATGATTCATTTAAATATCGAGAAACAGGTATAGAAAGAGAAACAGATACTTTTGATACGTTCATGGAATCATCCTGGTATTTTGCAAGATATACTTCTGCCCAAAATGATGAACAAATTTTTGATAAAAACACAAATTACTGGTTGCCTGTGGACTTATATATTGGTGGTGTTGAACATGCAATCCTTCATCTGCTCTATTCAAGATTTTTCTTTAAAGTTCTTCGGGATCTTGATCTAGTGAAAGGTGATGAGCCTTTTAAGAAATTATTGACTCAAGGCATGGTGCTAAAAGATGGGGCAAAGATGTCAAAATCTAAAGGCAATACAGTTGATCCTAAACAATACATAGAAAATTATGGGGCCGATTCTATTAGAACATTTATGATATTTGCTAGCCCACCAGAACAATCACTTGAGTGGTCCGATAATGGCTTAGAGGGCTGTCATAAATTCTTGAAAAGACTCTGGGCACTTTCTTGTAAAATTAAAAATCTAAAAGAAACAGATTTCAAAGATTCAAAAAATTCACTATCAAATGAGTGCAAAGACTTATTTATAAAGATTAATGATGATTATGAAAAAAGGTTGAACTTGAATACGGTAGTTTCTTCTTGCATGGAAATTCTGAACAATATAAATAAAAGGTTTGATGGTTGTCTTGTTGCATGCACCAAAGACGATCTTATCGTAACTTATGATTTTCTTTTACTTGCACTTTCTCCAATTGCGCCGCATATCACAGAAAACCTATACAGAGCAGTTCTGGGAAAGGATTTGCAAAAAGCAGCTTGGCCAAATCAAGATTTTTTTATAAAAAATGAATCTGAAGTGAAATATATAATTCAGGTGAATGGAAAAGTAAGAGCAAATATAATGATTGAATCATCAGTAGATGAAGATGTAATCAAGCAAATGGCAAAAGACCATGAAAATGTGTCAAGACATCTTGAAAACAAGGATATAATTAAAGAAATTTTTATTAAAAATAAGCTAATTAACTTTGTTCATTCGTAATCTAATACTTCTAATCTTGCTTGCATCTTGTTCTGTAGCTCCGCTAAATTCTAATAATATAAGGTTTGATGATTCGTTCCAAAATCTTGAAAAATATGAGTTAAAGAAGTGCTTAAGCAATGTAAATGAGACTATAAACCTAAGCGAACTTAATTTTGATCTGACTGCTGAAAACATCACGAGCCAAGGACTTGAGTTTAATACCAAATATTTAGGTAGCCTGATATTAGAAATACCAATACAAGAAAAAATAATAAAACTTAAAGCAATGCGTATGAATACCACCAATTATATTTCGAGCAATATGGCTGATGAGGAGAAAAAAAGAGTCAAAGCATTAATACTCACTGATATCTGCAAAGAAATAACCAAACATGTCTACCAGGCAACTTAAGGCAATCAAATTTTTGATCTCTTCGGCAGATGAAGAGAATAAATTTTTCCTATTTGGTGATGAGCATATTCTGATATATCAGGCTAAAAAAAACTGTCTTAAGAATGAAGATTTAAATCTATTAGAAAAATTCTATTTAAATATTGATGATGATGATTTTGCTTCCAACTTAGACCAATGCTTAATGTCTAATAGTCTTTTTAACGAAAAAAAAGTTGTCTTCTTAAGCTTGTCAAAAAATAGACTCAATAAAGACCTAATTGAAAGGTTTAAAAAAGTAATGGAATATCAAACAGAAAATATCTTAATAACAGAAATAAGTAGCCTATCAAAGAAAATTATTGAGAGAGATTTAATCAATAAGCTTGATGGAAATGCGCTCTTTGTTGACTGCTCACCCCCTTATGATTCAGAAATAGAAAGCTACCTTGTTAAGAATCTACCAAATTTTCTCAACAAACAAGAAAACATAAAGGTAATACTCGAAATGTATGAGGGAAACTTTTCTGCATTATTAAATGACCTTGAAATATTAAGAATTCTTGAAATTGAGGACGAACAGTCAGCAATGTCAATTTTTACAAATAATGGTGAGAAAAATAACTATAAGCTCATTGAGCATATGAGCAATGGTGAGTCAGAGCCTGCGCTCTCGATTATTGATTCTATGAAAAAGAATGATAGAAATTCAATTCCATTATTAATCTGGATTCTATCTAGAGATATAAATGCTATTAAATTAACAAAAGATGGTAAGAGCTTAAAAATTTTAGGGATATGGGATAGTCAGGCTTATATGTATAAAAAATTATCTGATAGAGTTTCTAGTGAATCATTAGAAAAATTAATCAACCTTCTTGATTCTATCGATAAGCGTTTCAAGGGTGTTCATAATGGTGATCCTTGGAATGGTGTAAAGGATATTATTTTAGAACTATCAAGCTAACTGAATAAAGACTTTATCCAGTTCCACAATATAGCAATGAGTCTTTGAAAGAGACCAAGCTCTTCAACTGAATCTAAATAGACTAAGTCTGTCTCAATAATTATATTATTTTCATCATCAAAAACTTTTAGTGTTCCAGCTTTATCTAAAGCATTGATAGGGGCTAATATTTGGGACCCTGCAGAAACTTCAAAGCTCAAATTATCTCTTTTATCTTTTTGAAGCGTGAGGATGATGTCTTCTTTTAATCCGATTGATACGAAATCACTGACACCAGCAACAACTCTTAGGTCTTTAATGGGTTCTGATTCTGAGAAAAGCTTTTCAGTTGTAAAGTAACGGAAACCATAATCCATCAGCGCTGAAACATCATTAAACCTTTTATCATCTTCGCTGCCCAAGACGACTGCTACTAACCTCATATCGCCTCTTACAGCAGAACCAACTAAGCAATAACCTGCTGCCTGTGTATAGCCAGTCTTAGCCCCATCAAAAATATCGCTACGCCATAAAAGTCTATTTCTGTTGGGCTGTTTAATCCCTGCATAAGTAAATGATTTTTGTGAATACAGCTTATAGTGTTCAGGAAATTCATTGATTAATGCACTAGTGAGTAGAGCAAGATCAAAGGCTGATGTGACGTTCAAAGGATCAGGCAAGCCCGTAGCATTGTTGAAAGAAGTATTTTCCATGCCTAGTTCTGATGCATAACCGTTCATCAAATAAGCAAAATTTTCTTCACTACCTGCAGTATGCTCTGCCAATGCAACGCTTGCATCATTGCCAGACTGAATAATCATGCCTTTGATTAGGTCTTCGACTTTAACTTTTTTTCCTTCCTGAATAAACATCCTTGAACCCTTAGTTTTCCATGCTTTCACAGAAATCTTGGGAGTATCTTCTAAGCTAATATAGTCTTCTTTGATATAGTCAGCTACAACGTAACTAGTCATTAATTTTGTCAAGCTTGCAGGCTCAACAGGATCATCTGAATTAAAGCTAACTAATATTTTTTGGGTGTTTGGTTCATACAAAATATAACTACCAACACCCAGATCAGGTGGGTTTGGAATTGCAGCTGATGATATCAAGCTGATAGCTAAGATTACATGTATTTTTAATTTATTCATCAAATCTCTTCGAAATTTCTAATGCAAGCTGGTGAACTGCTAACGCATACTTACTACTCCGATTATATTTAGTTATTACTCGGAAATTGTCAAACCCTAAATATAGTTTTGTTTTCCCTTGTTCAAAAACAAGCAAAGGCGAAATCTTCTCGTCAAAGTTTTTATTGATATCAAAGCCCTGTTTTACCAAATCAATAGCTGAAATCTTTGTTCTAAAATTATTTAAATTAAAGGGTAATTCTAAAGCAGCAATATCCTCGTCCTCTAAGCCTTGATATCTATCACTAACATTAACTTCTAAGACAGGTGTTGAACTTGTTTGCCAACCATTTTCTCTTAGATAATTTGCAACACTTGCAATGCCATCTTTACGAGAATTATACATATCAACATTACCGTCATTATCATAATCAACACCATATGCGTTATAGCTTGATGGTATAAACTGACCTAAACCTAAAGCTCCAGACCATGAACTTTTTATTGTTTTAGGATCGAGATTATATTTTTTGGAAAGAATAAATAGCTCTATAAGTTGTTTTTGCCAATAAGTGCTCTTAGGGTCAAAAGCTCTTGTAAAGATTGTATCTAATGGATTATAAGTACCAAGAAAATTACCATAATTTGTCTCACAGCCAATGATTGAAGCAATATAGTATTTTGAAACTCCAAAATCATTTTCTACAGAATCTAATATTTCAAAATTTTCTTTTATAAATTTCACACCATTATTAATTCTTGAAGATGTGAGGTATCTGTTTCTATATCGATTCCATGTAGCCTTTACCTCAGGCTGGTTGTTCCTTGCAGTTTCTGCTTTTTTTGAAGCTACTGCCTCTGCTAGATAGTTTTTAATCTCAATTTCAGAAAGCTCTGAATTTTCTGTTGCAAAGCTAATAAAGGCCTTTACGTCTTCTCTTTCTAAAACATCAGAATTTAAATTGAAAGCAAGTAGAAAAAATAATAAAAAGCGCATCATCTTAAAAAACCTCTAGAAGTAAAAATTAATCCAAGCATTATTGAAAAGCATAACAAAGAAGAGCCTCCCTTAGTAAAAAAAGGGAGTGGCAAACCTACTACCGGTATCATTCCGCTCACCATTAAAATATTTAAAAGAAAGCTAAAACCTATTACTAGAGTGCAATATGTGCCAATAAAGTAAGGAGATAGATCACTTGTAAGCCTCTTTTCAGTCATCGTTAAGAAAGTGGTTAAAATAATAAAGCATGAAAGCATTGCAAAAATTAATAGTACGCCTAAGAATCCAAATTGCTCTGCATATATTGAGAATATAAAGTCAGTATCTGCTTCTGGTAAAAAATTAAACTCATTTTGTTTGCTATTTAAGAACCCTTCTCCTGCAAGACCACCTGATCCAATACTAATTTCTGATTGTAAGATATTCCATTTTTCAGAAAGATCTTGATCAGAAGAAAACCAACTTATTATTCTTCCTTTCTGGTAAGAAGTAAGGCCCAGGCTGTATATCATAGGCGAAAGCAACACACCAATTGCTGCCATTCCAATAAAATATAATCTGTTTACCCCACAAATAAATAGGAGCATTAAACCCATGAGAATGTAAACCATGCCTGTTCCCAGATCAGGCTGGATGATTATAGGCATAGCAGACAGAAAGAGCATAGCTAATAAAAACAGTGTCCTAAATCTTGTGAATTTAAAGTTATAGAAGCGAAGATATTGAATTGCGAAGAGTGCGAATGTAATTTTCATAAATTCAGACGGCTGCAAACTTAAGAAACCAAAGTCTAGCCAACGTTTAGACCCATTAATTTCATTACCAAATAATTCAACACTTAATACCAAAAGAATATTGCCAATAAATAGAATCCAACCAAAGGAAAGAATCCTATTTAAATTTATTTGATTGAAAACTAATGCAACTCCAAGAATGACAAAAATATTGATCAGCAAAAACCTTAAGAAATAATTTATATCTATAGAAGTTACTGAATAAATAGTTAAAGAACCCATTAAAATTATAATTGCTAGCGAACCAAGAATTATTGAGTTTCTCAAATTAAATATCATCTAGTAATACCTCTAATACTTCCTTAGCTAAAGGACCTGCAACTCTTCCACCGCTCTCTCCATTCTCTACAATAACTGCAATAGAATATCTCGGATTATCATAGGGAGCATAACCAATAAAAACTGCGTGATCGCGCAGTAGTTCATTGCTTCTTACCTCATCGTATTCCTCTCTTGAATTTATATCGACAACTTGAGCAGTGCCACTCTTACCTGCAAGCTTTAGATCACCAGCGTTTATTCTGTAACCTGTTCCATTTGGCGAATATATAACGTCAATTAAGGATTCATTAAGTTGTTTCCAGTCATCCTCCGTTAAATTTTCCAACAATTTCAATGCTTTGCTTTTCTTTGTAACCATAAAAGGCAATTGGTAATTTCCTTGCTTAGCTAAAATTCCAGAAATCAGAGATAAATGTAATGGGGTGGTAAGCATATATCCTTGGCCCACTCCCAGATTAATAAAATCTCCCTTATAAAGTTCTTTTCCAAAATTTTTATATTTCCAAGCATCATCTATTAAAGGGCTGAATTGGTGTGGGTAGCAATCTCCACATAGCTTTGACCCAAAGCTTGATGATTTCAGGAACTCTACAAATAGATCTTTCTCATACTGAATAGATAGGTTCATAAAAAATGGGTTGGAGCTTTCAACCAAAGCTTTTCTTAGGTCTGTAAGTCCATGTCCCCCTTCACGCCAAGCATTAAATACTCTTTCTTCTTCCTCAAATCTAAAAAACCCATCATCAAAAATTGTCTCATCCCAATTGGTATAACCATTACTTAATGCAAATACAGTTAATAATGGTTTTATAGTGGAAGCGGGCGGGTATAAACCCATAAATGCCCTATTAAAAAGGGGCCTAGAGGGATCATTTAATAAATCTTGGTATTGTGCTGATGAAATATCTCTCAAGTCATTTGCACTAATTGAAGGAGTGCTTATGGCAACTGGGATACTAAAATCATTAAGATCTATTACAACCACAGAGCCCTTTCTATTTTTCATTAGCTCATATGCAAGCTTCTGCGCTCTGTAATCAATGGAGATTGATAATTCCTCACCTTCTTGAAAAGGTGCTATACCAGTTGTTACTCTTTTATCTCCTCTAGCATTTCTTTGAAAATAATTTTTTCCATGTTGCCCTTGTAACTCTTTTTCATAGACACGTTCAATCCCTGATTTTCCAACTTTTCCCCATAGCTTTGAATCGTAATTATCTATTTTTGGAGAAAAATATTTTATGTCTGTGTTATTGAGATAGCCCATATGCCCAAGAACATGAAAGATAGAAGGATGATCATTATATTCTCTCTCATATCCTTCAATTATTGAAAAACCCCTGAGCTCTGAACCTCGTACTAGATACTTAGCTAAGTCCTCTTGGGAAATTTTTTCTAAAATAACTTCTGGCTTTCTATATCTTATTGAATTTGCCACCTTTTCTTTTAAGTCATTCAAATTGATTGTTTCTGGAAATAGATTTGATAAAGCTGTTATCGAGGATTCGCTAGGCTTTTGTTCAATATCAACAGCTAATGAAAATATTTTTCTATCTTCAGCAAGAACAACTCCATCTCTTGAAAGGATTCTTCCTCTTTTGGGATAAATATATTCAAATGCATTTATGTTTTGCTCTCGTAATTCTCTTAAGTCATTGCCTTGAACGATTTGAAGGTAAAAGAATCGGCCTAAAACTAATATTAATATTGATAAAAAAATAATTAGCAGTAAATTGGTCCTTGCTCTATATATCTGTATGTTATTGTCTTTCAATTTTGATGGTATGGATGGTTATTAAATATACAATATGCTCTATATATTTGTTCAAGAAGCATTACTCTAAAAATTTCATGAGAAAATTCCATGTCTGAAAATGAGATCACCTTAGAGGCTTTTTCCTTTATTTCATCGGAAAGCCCAAATGCTCCGCCTATTACTAAATGTACCTTTTCATTAGATTTATATAAATTTTTAGAAAATTCTTCAGACGACATTTTCTTTCCAACTTTATCGAAACAAATAAAGTTTTGCTTGCCAATTTTTTGCATTAATAAATTGCTTTCATATGAAATTTGTTGATTTTTTGAATTAAATTTTTTTTTAAGAGGGATGCCTGTCACACTTATATTGATGCTGTTGTTTAGTTTTGTTAAAAAATGGTCTTCAAAGTTTTCGGCATTTTTTGTTCTATTCTGCTGAATATATAAAAGAGAAATTCTCATTTGGGGCTTCTATCCCATAGAGACTCCAAATCATAATGCTCCCTAGAATCCTCAGACATTATATTGATAATTACATCTCCAGCATCTATCAAGATCCAGTCTTTTGAATCAGTACCTTCAGTTCCAAGTATTTGCACTTTTTTATCTTTTAAATTCTCAGTTACCTTATCTGCAATAGACTGTATATGCCTGCCAGAAGTTCCTGAAGCAACTAAAATAAAAGAAGTAAAAGAAGAAATTTTCTCAACCTCAAAAGAGCAGATATTAATAGCTTTCAATTCATCTAGGGAATCTTTACATGTTTTTACTATTGCTTTTGAGGACTTTAAATTAGGTGCCATTTATTAAAATTATAATCATTTAATGAGCTTATCGATAATAAGCTGTTGAAAACCTTGAAAATTTCTATTTCCACACATCAAAATTGTCTTTTTTTTCTGAATTTTTGAACAAATACTGTATAAATCATTCTTTGTTAATTCTTTAGCTATATCTTTGAATTTTAGTTGCTGCTCTTCACTAGCATTTATTGTGTATGAATTATTTCCTGTAAATATTCCTCTTAAACTTTCATCATGAATTCCTTTTTTCATTGAGTTTGATCCAAGCTCAACAATTAGTTCTAAGCTATCATCATCTTTTTTTGCCATATTTAATGTTTCTTGAATAGCTGTCGGGTGATGAGCAAAGTCATCTATGACCTTAAAATGTGAGTCCTCAAAAATTGTTTCAAATCTTCTTTTTACTCCTCCATATTTTTTTAAAGAAGAAAGTGTTTGATCTGAAGTCAAAATTCCTTCAAGGGCTTTGCTAGCAAGCAATTTATTTTCTTCATCTATGTTTGAAGTATCTAAATTAAAACACACTAATTCTGCTTTTATATTGGCTTCGGATAGATTGCTAATAAACTCTTTTCTGACTTTTCCTGAATTTATTAATACTTTTGATTCATTGGGCATACTTATTATGAGATCTAGAAAATTTTTCTCGATCATCTCAATATTTTGATAAATATCGGCATGATCAAATTCTATATTATTCACTAATAAGGTACTTGGACTGTAGTGGAAGAATTTTGGCCTTTTGTCAAAATAGCAAGTGTCATACTCGTCTGCCTCAATAACAAATAATTCTGAAGTTGAAATATTCCATGAATTTTTTAGAGACTTAGGTATGCCAGCTATTAAATAATTAGCATTTATTTTATTTTCTAATAAAGCATGAGAAATCATAGAGGTAACAGTTGTTTTTCCATGTGTTCCAGATACTGCAATAACTTTTTTATTCTTAAGCACATTCTCATATAACCATTGTGGTCCTGAGGTTATTTTTTTACCCTCTTTAAGAATTTTCTGCAAAAGCGGATTTTCTTTGGATATTGCATTCCCAACTATAAATAGGTCAGCATCCGTGAAATTACTCTCCTCATACCCTTCTGAAAAATCAATACCAAGCGATTTTAGATGTTCAGACATTGGGGGATAGACTTTATTGTCACAGCCGGATACTTCGTGATTTAATTCACGAGCAATTTGAGCAAGGTTGCCCATAAAAGTTCCGGAAATACCTAGAAAAAAAATTTTCATGCTTTTAGTTGTATTAAATGGAGTATAAGATAACTGTGATGAAAAATGCATTCTATGCGCAATCTGGTGGAGTAACATCTGTTATAAATTGTTCAGCCTATGGCTTAATTTCAAAATTCCAAAAAGACTTTTCTGGTGCCAATATATATGCCTCAAAAAATGGCATAGTTGGGCTGCTAGAAAATGAACTTTATGATCTAAGCAAAACTACTAAACCCTTAGAAAATTTACTAGAAATGCCAGGTGGAGCCTTTGGGTCTTGTAGGTTCAAATTACCAGGCTTAGAAGATGAGAAATTTTATCAAGATCTATTTGAACGTCTTGATAAATTATTAATTGGTTATTTTTTTTATAACGGTGGTAACGATTCAGCCGATACTTGTCTGAAAGTTGCCAAAGCTGCTGAAAAATTTGGATATGACCTGAAAGCAATTGCTGTCCCTAAGACAATTGATAATGATCTTGCTGTAACTGATAACTGTCCAGGATTTGGGTCTGTTGCCAAATATGTGGCTACTTCTGCAAAGGAGGCATCTCTAGACATTAGGTCAATGTGTAAAACATCAACCAAAGTATTTGTCCTAGAAGTCATGGGTAGACACGCAGGCTGGATAGCTGCTGCTGGTGAACTTGCGAACGACGCAAATGATACTTTTGTACATAAAATTTTACTGCCAGAGATACAATTTAATAAAGAAAATTTTTTAAGTGGAGTTGAATCAGATATAAGTAAATATGGTTATTCTGTGATAGTTGCATCAGAGGGGTTAAAGGATAAAGATGGAGAATTATATTCTTCCTCCAAAGAAAAAGATTCGTTTGGTCATAGTCAGCTTGGTGGCTTAGCACCAAAAGTGGCTTCCCTTATTACAGATGAACTTGGGCTTAAAAATCATTGGTCTGTTGCAGACTATTTACAAAGAAGTGCAAGACATATTTCATCAACAACAGATATTGAGCAAGCAATAGCTGTAGGAAAGGCAGCAGTAACACTGGCAGCTGAAGGAAAATCAGGAGTTATGCCAGTTATCAAAAGAACTAGTAACAACCCATATAAATGGGAAATAACTGTTGGGGATCTGACTGATATAGCCAATGAGGAAAAGGTTCTGCCATCAAGCTATATATCTGATGACGGTTTTCGTATCACTGCTGATGGCATTAATTACCTACGACCGCTTATTGTCGGAGAAAGCTTTCCTAAATTTTCAGACGGCATACCAATATATGAAAATATAGATCTCCACTTAAGATAGATTTAATTTTCCTACCTTTGCTTTCAACAAATCAATAAGTTTGTCCTTATCCTCTTCATTCAGGAATGAGCCTATCTCAATGTTTTTTTCACCAGTTGTGATAAATACTTTTTTTGTAGTTTTTAGATCAACCACTGAAAATTTACTTAAAAATCTATCAAAAACCATTTCATTTTTGCCTTTTTTATATTTCACATAAAGTTTATCTAGGTAAAGGTTCTCAGATTGGTTGAGCCAATCTCTATTGAGTTTCAGAACAGAAATAAGAACAAGAACTTCTAGCCCTGCGAATGGCAAAATCATTGTTGCTCCCAATATAAAGAAACCTATTGCAAAGGTTAGGCAAAGAACGGAGAGAAAACCAAAAAAAACAAAATTCTGGCTAATTGATGATGATTTATTGGGCTTTAAAGCTAGAGAAATATAATTTTTGTTAGATTTTGTCGTAATCATGATTATTGTTTTTATTTAGTGTCAAATTCACTATTCAAAAGATTTCCGTTGTTAAAATTGCACTAATATTGCAGAATACTGTCTAACTTTAAAGAATGAAAAATTATATTAAATTAATACTATTTGCACTGTCCTTTGAGATGTTCTCAAACGACCTGCTTTCTATATATAAAGAAGCCTTAGATAAAGATCCCGAGTTTAATTCAAAAAAAGCTGACTTAGCAATTTCTAAAGAATTTCTTAATCAATCAAGATCAGGTCTTCTTCCACAAGTAAGGGTAAGTGGAGGTACAAACTGGAATGAATATTATCAAGACAGAACGCTTGAAAATGACTACAACACGTTTTCTTATGGATTGAACATAAGCCAACCTCTTTTCAGACTAGATAAATGGTTTGCCAACAAACAAGCAAAAGAAAATGTGAAAGCTGCTGAAGCACAATTTGCATATCAACAGCAAAACCTAATCATCAGAGTTACGCAGTCCTATTTTAAGGTGCTCTCAGCAAAAGCAAACTTAGAAGCCAAGATTGCAACAGAAAAAGCATTAAAAAATCAATATGATGCTGTTTTTGAAAGATTCAATTCAGGCTCTGTCTCAAGAATTGACTTAGCTGAGGCAAAAGCTGCATTAAATAGGGCAGAATCTGGAAGGGTTCAAGCTGAAGGTAATGTAGATATAAGTTTTGAAGAACTAAATTCCATTGTTGGTAGACAGGTCAAACTAATAACCCCTCTAAATACTGGTTTAGAATATCAAGCGCCACGGACAGATGTTGCTGCTGAAGTAACTAAGGGCCTGACTGCAAATTTCTTAATACTCGAAGCAAAAAATAGACTCGATGCAGCAGATGCTAATACTAAATCTAAAACATCAAATTATTTACCAAAGATAGATTTAAGTGCAAATGCAAACAGAAGAACATCAAAACAATACACTTTTGATGGGCTTAACTCAGATCTTGACCTTCCCTTTTCAATTCCAACAGAAACTGAAAACAGAATTTACTCCATTCAATTCTCTATGCCACTGTTTACCTCTGGTCTTAATAATTCACAAAGAAGGCAAGCTCTATTACAAGAAGTTAAAACAGAAGAACAATTGATCCTTATTGAAAGAAGCATAGTGCAGGAAATACGTTCTCTTCATACAGCCTTAAGAACTTCGGAGCTAAATATTGCTTCATTAAAAGCTGCTGTTGAAAGCTCCAAAGATGCATTGGAAGCAACCAAGGTAGGCTATGAACTAAATTCAAGGAACCTTATCGATCTTCTACAAGCAGAGAAAAATTATTCAGAATCAATTAATAATCTGTCTCAAGCAACTTATGGTTTCATAGTGACCTCATTGCAATATAAAAGAGCTATAGGCAACCTTGTCCCCGGTGATATTGTTGAATTAAATAAACAATTTAAATAAGTGCCAGAGCTTCCAGAAGTTGAAACTACAAAACGAGGTGTAAAGCCCTACCTTGAGAATCAAACCTTTAAGTCTATTAAGGTCAGAAATAAAAATCTCAGAATACCATTCAATACAAAGCTAAAAAATAAGATATTAGATTCGAAAATAAAACAAGTCTCTAGAAGAGCTAAATATATAACAATTGATTTTACAAATGGTTTTTCAGTTGTTATTCATCTTGGCATGACCGGTAATCTTAGAGTATCTAAGCAGTCAAGATTCTTGAAGCATGATCATATCATTTTTAGTCTAAGCTCTGCTAATAATTTAATTTTCAATGATGTCAGGCGTTTTGGCCTTGTGTATATTTATCGGACGAAAGAAGGGTTCTACTTGCTCGACAATAATGGGCCAGACCCTTTTGAGCAAGA
>TARA_B100001093_G_scaffold454728_1_pt1 | contig 16502 bp, 18 predicted proteins | sample TARA_B100001093 | Tara Oceans TARA_B100001093 (sample SAMEA2623116) | marine metagenome | biome: marine biome (ENVO:00000447); feature: surface water layer (ENVO:00002042); material: "saline water (ENVO:00002010), including plankton (ENVO:xxxxxxxx)" | depth 5 m
TTGGAGTTTCTCAACTTTACAAACATGATGTAATACAAAATGATGAAGTTATCTTTTCTGTCTATTGGAATCCTTTAACTATTGCAGAGCGAGAATCTATACAAAAGAAAACTGGAACTGATGATAATGCCGATTATGCTTTGCAATTAATGATTGAAAAGGCTTTAGATAAAGAAGGTTCAAGGCTTTTTCAAGATGGAGATAAGGCTTCATTAAGAAGAGAAGTAGAAGCTTCGATTCTTGAACAAATACAATTAGCAATGCTTACTTCTGGAGCAGATAAGGAGGTAAAAGAGGCTAAAGCCGATTTAAAAAGCTAATAGTGATTGGCAGTTTTTATTTTTCTTAGCGAAAAAACTTCGTAAAACTGTAGCTGAGTTATGTCAAACCTTAACTGTTGAAGAAATGATAGGTTGGGTTGCATATTTAGAGATCGAAAATGAAGAATATAAAAAACAACAAGAACAAGCACAACGAAGTAGTGCTTTCAAAGGTAGAAAGAGGTAATATAAAAGAAATGTTTTTTGTTTTTATAGCAAGTGGCTGATTATAGCGTTGATATTGCGGTTGCTGTAAAAGGTTCGCAACAATTAAAAAAGCTAAGAACTGAGATAAGTAATACTTCTAAAGAACTTACTGTCCTTAATAAACTTGCTAATAAACAAAGCAAAACATTACCTAATTCTTTTCAAACTTTAAATAAAATAGTAAAACAAGTTAAAAATAATTTTGACAAAGCAGCTATTGGTACGAAAAGATATAATGACGCAGCAAAACAATTAGTTAATGTAGAAGCTAAATATAATAACGAATTAAGAAAACGAGAAAAATTATTAAATAGATTAAGACAACAAAGACCTTTAGAAACAACTCAAGGAAAAAATGTTTTAGCAAGTAGAGCATCTAGGCAAGGTTCTGGTTTTGCTAGTTTTAGTAAATCAGTTGACGAAAAAGCTGATTTTAGAAGATTAGAAAGAAATACAAATACAACTGCTAAAAAAACTAGCTTGATGGCAACATTGCTGACTCAACAAGCAGCAGCCTCTAATTTTGATAAATTAAGTGGCAGAGGTAGTTCATTTTTTAATAATTTAGGTATTGGTAAAAATGCAAACGAACAAGGAATGTTTGCAATGCGTGGAGGTGCTGCTGCAAGAGGTAGAGGTGCTGCTCAAAGTGCGATGATTGGTGGTGGTTTTCCACTTTTATTTGGTTCAGGAGTTCCTGGAGCTATAGCTGGTGGTGCTGGTGGAGCGATAGGAGGTGCATTAGCTCCTGGTGGTGGTTTTGCAGGTTCTATTCTTGCTACTGCTATAGTTGCTCAAACTCAAAAAGTAGTTGCATTTAGAAGAGATGTTGAAGAGATGAATAGAGCTATTAGAGCTACTGGTAATGAATCTATTATTTCAAGGCAGAAAGTAAAAGAATTAGCAAAAGAATTAAAAATAAGTCCAGAACAAGCTTTAGAAAAATTACAAAAATTTGAAACTACAAGGTTTGGAAGTGCTTCTGAGCAACTTTTAAAAGCGTTTGGTACTAAAGAAAATATGGATTTAGTTATGAATTTAAAAGATGTAGAGTCTTTAACAAAAAGTATTTTAGCTTCAAGAAATTTAATTGGAGAGACAGCAGCTAATGAATTAATTAACCAGTTAAAGATAAAAGATGCTAGTGAAGTTGAACTTGAATTTTTAAATAAAATTTTAAAAACTCAACAAAATATAAATAAAGACCGAGCCAAAAAGCCAGGTTTTAGTATTGAAGACAATAATATAATTTTTAAAGCAATGAAAAACTCTAAAATATTTGAGTTGTTTACAGAATCTTTAAAGGCAAGTGGAGATGAGATGGGAACACTTATAGAAAAATTTAATCCTAAGAATATGGAGTTTTTCTATAGTGGAGCAGGAGGAATCCGTTCACAAAAGGGATTCTTAGATGAACTTGATTTACTTGGTGGAGAAAAGAAATTAAAAGAAAGTTTCTTAAACTTTGCTCTTTCATCAGATCAAATTGATGTGCTTTTGCCGAAAGTTAAAAAATTAAAAGAATTAAGAGCAGCAGGAATAGAAGCAGATAAACAAGCTACTACTGAATTAACTCAACAAATAAATGAATTTTTTAAAATTGTTGATGAAAATGCTGAAAAGATGAGATTTTTACCAGAATTTAATGCAGTAAGTCAACAATTAGAAGATTTAATGAATCCAATGAGAGGGGTATTAGATTTAAGTAAACAGATTAAACTTGGTTTTGAAGATTCATTTAAAGGAATTATCAAAGGAACTATGAGTGTTTCTGATGCGTTTAGAAGTATGTTAAATCGGATTGCTGATTATTTCTTAGATACGGCTGCACAACTTCTGGCTTTACAGGTACAAAAATCATTTTTAGGGTTATTTAGTAATATGTTTAGCTTGGGAGATCCTACTTCTGTATTTAGAGGTGCTGAAATTGGAAGTATCCCAGAATTAGCAGCAAATGGTGGTCCTGTAGGAATGAGAAAACCTTATGTTGTTGGAGAACGTGGACCAGAATTATTTGTTCCAAATCAATCAGGCAATATAATTCCAAACCATGATTTAGCTGGTGTCGGTGGAGGTTCAACAAATATCGTAGTAAACGTAGATGCTTCTGGTTCTTCTGTTGAAGGTGACGAAGATCAAGGTAGAGAGCTTGGTCGTCTTATATCTGTTGCAGTACAATCTGAATTAATACAGCAACAAAGACCAGGAGGACTACTTGCATAATGGCTACATTTCCTTCAATAAAACCTATATACGGACAACAAAAAAGATCCGCACCAAATACTAGAACAGTTCGTTTTGCTGATGGTTATGAACACAGGATTTTATTTGGATTAGCACAACATCAGAATCCAAAAATATTTAACTTTACCTTTAATGTTTCAGAGGCAGATTCAGATACTATAGAAACTTTCTTAGATGCCCGTGCAAACGACTCTGACAGCTTTACATTTACTCCTCCAGGAGAAAGTTCATCTTCTGAATTTGTTTGCGAAGGATGGAGCAAATCTATACCATATAACAATAGAGCTACAATTCAAGCTACGTTTAGACAAGTATTTGAACCCGTTTCCTAATGACAACTGTTTGGTCTGCTAGTGCGAGTTTAAGTCTTAACGATGTTATTGCTCCTACAGTAACAAGAAGAAAAGATGGTTTATTTTTTAGAGTAACTTCAGCAGGTACGACGGGAAGTAGTGAACCAAATTGGGCAAGTACAGTAGGAGAAACTGTTTATGATAATGATGTTCAGTATGTTTCGTTCAGTAGTACTTTTAGCGATGTTCAATCAATAAATCCATCTGCAATTATTGAATTATTTACTTTGCAACTAGACAATTCATTACATGGTGCGACTACTACTTATTATTTTCATTCGGGTAGTAATTTAAATGCTAATAACAAAATAAAATGGCAAACAGTTGATTATCTTAGATTTCCTATACAAGCATCAGGTTTTGCTTTTCAAAAAGGACAGTTACCTAGACCAAAATTAGTAGTCAGTAATGCTACAGGTTTGATTTCATCAATATTGTTAACTGTAAATGCAACAACAGCAGGTAATGATTTAACAGGAGCTAAAGTTACAAGAATAAGAACATTAGCTAAATTTATTGATGCTGCTAACTTTGCTGATGGACAAAATCCAACTGCTGATCCTACCGCAGAATTTCCTAGAGAAATTTATTCAGTAGATCGTAAATCAGGAGAGAATAGAGAAGTTGTTGAATTTGAACTTGCTGCACCTACTGATCTTGCAGGAGTACGAATACCAAAAAGACAATGTACTCGTACAGAGTTTCCTGGCATTGGCACGTTTTCACAATGAATTGGCAAGATGACGCATTGGTTCATGCGAAAGACCAAAATCCTAAAGAAGCTGTAGGACTTGTATTAAATGTAAGAGGTAAACAAAGATATTTTCCTTGTCGTAATCTTGCGATAACAGATCATCAATGTTTTATTCTCGACCCAGAAGATTATGTAAAAGCAGATAAGACAGGTGAGATTGTAGCTGTATTTCATAGTCACCCTGTTAACCCTCCAACTCCAAGTCAGGCAGATAAAGTTAGTTGCGAAGATAGCGGATTACCTTGGTATATTGTTAATCCTTCAACAAAACAATGGGCATACCTTGAGCCTACAGGGTATAGAGCACCATTATTAGGTCGACAATGGGTTTGGGGTATTACAGATTGTTGGAGTTTAGTAAGAGATTGGTATAACGAAGAAAAAAATATAAAGCTTAAAGATTGGGATAGACCAACAACACCGCAAGAATTTCTTGAAAAACCATTATTTGAAAGCTGTGCTTGGCGAACTGGGTTTAGAGAACTTAGAAGTGATGAGAAGTTACAAAATGGAGATGTCTTGTTAATGTCTATAATGCACCCAACTTTAAATCATGTAGCATTATTTTTTGATGGTGATGTTATTCATCATTTAACAGATAGACTATCTTGTAGAGAGCCTTACTCTGAATGGTTGTTAAAATGTACAGGAAAGAGGTATCGGTATGCTTCGTAAAGTAAAACTGTATGGCAAATTAGCTGAATTTGTTGGACATAAAGAGTTTGATGTTGAAGTAAATAATGTAGGACAAGCTGTAAGTTTTTTATTAAATAATTTTCCTCAGTTAGAGCAATATATGAGTCCTAAATATTATCAAGTAAAAGTAGGAAATTTTGATATTGACGAAAGCGAAATACATTATCCTGTAGGGCAAGAAGATATACATTTTGTTCCAGCTATAATTGGCGCTGGTAGAGGTGGTCTTGGAAAAATATTATTAGGGGCTGCATTAATAGGAGGTGCTTTTTTGTTAGGTCCTGCTGGTTTTATGACCGCTAAAACATTGACGACAGGCGTAGTTTTAGCAAAATCAGCAGTATATCTTGGTGCTTCTTTATTATTACAAGGAGTGTCTGAGCTTTTATTTCCTTTGCCTAAACCAGAAGATTATAATTCAGAACAAGATCCACAATTATCTTTTAGTTTTAGTGGACTTCAAAATACTTCAAGGGCAGGTACTCCCGTCCCAATAGTATATGGTGAAATTATGACAGGAAGTGTTGTAATAAGTGCAGCGATTGACACTAATCAGGTAGAAGCATGACAGATAAACGTAAACTTATTAGAGGTGCTGGTGGGCCTCCTCCCCCTCCTAAACCATTTCGTGCTCCAGATACTTTACACAGTAGACAGTTTGCTACTGTTCAAGATTTGATTTCTGAAGGAGAAATAGAAGGTTTTTCATCTCCGTCAAAAGCAGCAATAACTGATAAAACATCTACTGCATATAATAATGCTGCTCTAAAAGATGTATTTTTAAACGATACTCCTGTTTTAAATGCAGACGCTAGTAATACTAATCCTGCTAGTGGTGATTTTAATTTCCAAGATGTTACATTTAAAACACGTTTTGGTACTGCCAACCAAACAAAACTAACAGGAATACCAACAGAAACTCGTAGACCAGTTGCAGTAAGCACCGCAGATGTTACTACTTCTGCTCCTGTAATAAAACAATTAACTGATTCTACTGTTGATGCTGTAGTAGCTACTTTAACTTGGGCACAGATTCAAAGATCAGATGATGAAGGAAATATACATGGATCGACTGTTCAATACAAAATCTCTATTCAATATAGTGGTGGGTCTTATGTTGAAAAGATAAATACTTCTGTTGTAGGAAGAACTGCTGATTCTTATTCAAGAGATCATAGGATTGAATTAGATGGTAATTTTCCTGTCAATGTAAAGGTAGAAAGAGTAACGGCTGATGCTGACCCTGCTGGATTTTTGAGAGATGAATTTAAGTTTTCTTTTATACAAGAAGTTATAGATAATGATTCAACTTATGCCAATAGTGCTTATACAGCATTACGTCTTGATAGTAAAATCTTTAATTCAGTTCCAGCTAGAACTTTTCGTATAAGAGGAATTAAAGTAAGGATTCCAGGTGCAGGTGCTAATAGTTCTGGTACTCCTACTATTGATATACAAACAGGAAGAATACAATATCCAACTGGTTATATATTTAATGGAACGATGCAAGCTGCGGTATGGACAACGTGTCCTTCTTTTATACTTCTCGATCTATTAATTACAAAACGCTATGGTCTTGGAGATCATATTGCTTCAGATCAAACAAACGACTCAACTACTTTTTCTAATGTTGATTTATTTAGTTTTTTTGCAGCTTCTAAATATGCCAATGAATTAGTTGATGATGGCTCTGACTCAGGAACCGAAGAAGCTAGATTTAGTTGCAATGTAAATATTCAAAGTCCTAAAGAAGCATTTGCAGCGATAAATGAACTATCGGGCGTAATGAGATGTATGCCGATATGGTCTGCTGGAACTATTAATATCTCACAAGATAGTCCAACAAATGCAAGCTATTTATTTAGTTTAGCCAATGTAGGAGAAGCAGGTTTTAATTACCAAGGTAGCAGTTTAAAACAGCGTCATTCTGTTATATCGGTTAGCTACTTCAACATGGATTCTAGAGAAGTAGATTTTGAAGTTTACGAAGATGCAACAGCCATATCGAAGTTAGGAACAATAGTAAAACAAGTAAAAGCATTTGCGTGTACCTCCCGTAATCAAGCGAAAAGACTTGCAAGAGCAATACTCTTTGCTGAGCAAAATGAAAGTGAAACAGTTACTTTTACAACTTCTATAGATTCTGGAATGTTAGTAAGACCTGGTGCTGTTATTGAAATAAACGATCCAGTAAGATCAGGAGCTAGAAGAGGTGGCCGTGTTGTATCAGCAACAACTTCAGCTATAACAATAGACGCAGAAGCACAAACTACATTACCTTCTTTAACTGACTCTCCAACAATCAGTGTTATTTTGCCTGATGGAACGGTTGAATCTAGATCTATTACTGGAATATCAGGGGCAGTGATAACAGTAGGTTCTGTTTTCTCCGCAGTACCAAATACAAATTCTCCTTACTTAATATCGAGTACAACACTTTCAACTCAATTATTTAGAGTGATACAAGTTACGGAAGAAGATGATATAAATTATGCTATTACTGCTTTAACTTATGTCGAAGGTAAATATGCGTTTATTGAAGATGGAACTGCATTACCTACAAGAAATGTCTCTCTGTTAAATAATCCTATAAATGCTCCTAGTAACTTAGTAGGTGTAGAGAAAAGTATTGTAATTAACGGAATAGCAAGAAGTAAATTAATAGTTAGTTGGAAGGAACCTACAAAAACATTTTTTGCTGATGATGGAACTGTTTATGAAAGTCCTCAAGGTGCATCTTCTTATCAATTAAATTATCGAATAACAACTGATGCTGGTAATACGGATAATTTTATAACTCAAGAAGTTTTTAGTAATGATTTTGAAATCATGGATACTAAGAAAGGAAGTGTTGATATTGAAGTATCTGCTTATAATGCTTCGGGAAAATTATCAACTACTGCATTAACTGGTACTATACAAACCATAGGTAAATCAGGTGCTCCAGATAATGTTACTAACCTAACTATTGAGCCTATTAATGAACAATTTATAAGGTTAAGATTTGACCAATCAACTTCTATTGATGTTTTACATGGTGGTCGAGTTTATGTAAGACATTCTAATTTAGCTGCTGCAAGTGCAACATTCCAGACTGCACAGGATATTATTGAAGCTGTAGCTGGTAACTCTAATGAAGCAATTTGCCCTGCACTTCCAGGGACTTATCTCCTTAAATTTCAGGACGATACGGGAAATTTCAGCACAACAGTAGCAAAAGTCAGTTTATCTTTAGTAGATATTTTGGATTCTATTACTGTCAAAACTGACAGAGAAGATAATGATGCCACACCGTATAACGGAACAAAATCCAATGTTACTTTTAGTGTTGCTAAAGGTGGATTGATTCTTACAAATCCAGTAAATAATGCAACTGGTACTTATGATTTCGTAGATACTCTTGATCTTGGTAGTACATTTTCACTTGTTTTAAAAAGGCATTTTCAAGGAGTTGGATTTTATACAGGAGACTTGTTTGATAATAGAACAGATAATATAGACACTTGGGTAAACTTTGACGGAACAGAAGCACCAGACGCTAACGCAAAACTAGCTGTACGAACTTCTACCGATATGAGTGCTTATTCTGATTTTAATGATTTTGCAAATGGAACATTTAAAGGAAGAGGATTTCAATTTAGAGCAACATTAAATACTTCTGATACTGCACAAAATATTAACTTACAACAATTAGGTTATTCAGCTACGTTACCATCAAGAACTGAGCAGTCTGCCGTTATTGCATCTGGGGCAGCAGCAAAAACTGTTACATTTACAGCACCTTTCTTTGTTGGAACGTCTGGATTAGGCAACTTAAATAATTTCTTACCTTCTGTTAATATCTCTCCACAGAATATGGCAACAGGAGATTTTTTTGAGTTAAGTAGTATATCTGGAACTGGCTTTACAGTTCACTTTAAAAACTCAAGTAATGCTAGTATTGATAGGAATTTTACTTACAGTGCTGTTGGTTTCGGCAAAGGAGGGTAACATGGAGGAAAGAAGTAATTAGTTATGTCTAGTGTTGCAAATTACAATATTGAAGATAACTCAGGAGCTAATGTCCGGATTGATTTAAATGCTGTTTTTGCTGCAATTCAATCAAATAATTCAGAGACTTCAGATTTAGCTACCAGTAAATGCGTAGCTGGAATGACATTTTTAAACAGTACGTCAAACGAATTAAAGATAAGAAATTCTAGCAATGGTGCATTTACAACGATTGGAAATATAGATCAACCAAACTTAGGTTTATTATCCAAGGCAGGTGGAACGATGACAGGTCAGTTTCTTGCTGACGATTCCAATAGTGCTTCTGCTCCAGCTATATCATTTGATACAGATACAGATTTAGGTTTATTTAGAAAGTCTGCAAATATTATGGGCTTCAGTTCTGCTGGTACAGAACAAATGGTATTTGATGCTAATGGAATTACACTAAGACAACAGAATGAAATTAGATTTGGAGATAACGATAGTTCTAATTATGTTGCATTTAAATCTCATGCAACAGTAGGAACAAGTTATACGTTGACTTTACCTTCTGGGCAAGGTGCAAATGGAACAGTTCTTCAGAATGACGGCTCTGGTAATTTAAGTTTTCAGCCTGGAACTGTAGTAGTCGGAAATACTACGATTAATGTTGGAGCAGGAGCAGCAGCATCAATAACTGGACTTACAGCTTTAACTGCAACTACATTAAATGCAACAGAGGTTAAGGTAACTAATTATAGAGATGCTAGTGGTGGCAATACATTTACTGCAAGCGAAATGGCATCACTCGCTGGAAGTAAGCCTGTAAAAGCATTTGTAAATTTTAACGGAACTGGAACTGTAGCTATTCGTGCTGGATTTAATGTAAGTTCAATAACTGATAATGAAACAGGTGGATACCAAGTTAATTTTACTAGCAATCTGAGCAGTTCAAATTACTCTGTTACTCATATATCCAGTCAAAATAACTCCGGCCACAATAGTCATGGTGTAACTTATATTCTTACTGCTGCAATAAGCGCATCTAGTTTTAAGACAAGAACATTTAAACCTAATAGTTCTGCTGCAACAATAGATAAAAGTACTATGTGCTTTACTGTATTTGAGAGTTAGAATAAGTTTATGGCAAACTCTGATAAAAGAATCGTATATATCCAAGACAATGGCATAGTTGCTGTTGTTATTCCATCAGATGATTGTGGTTTAACAATAGAAGAAATACAAGCAAAAGATGTGCCTGACGGAAAAACATCATATATAATAGATGCAACAGATGTTCCTAGTGATAGGAGCTTTAGAAATGCTTGGACTTTTACGGAGTAAATTATGGGATTCGGTATAGATATGGCAAAAGCTAGAGAAATACATAAAGCAAATATAAGAGAAGCTAGAGAGCCATTACTTACATCACTTGATGTAGATTTTCAAAAGGCATTAGAAACTTCAGCTAGTACTTCTGATATTGTTGCTAAAAAACAAGCATTAAGAGATGCCCCTGCTGATTCTGGTATAAGTGCAGCAACAACAGCCGATGAATTAAAAGCACAATGGAAAACTGATATACTTGGATCAACACCATATAGCTAATGGCAATTATTCCTGGAAAAAAGAATTTTACTGTCGAGAGAAGAGCAGACTTTCCTATAAAATTGACTTTTAAAGATTCCACTGGATCAGCAATAAATTTAACTGGATATACTGTAGCTGCACAAGTTTATGATGAATCACGAACCACAAAATATGCTGATTGGGTAATAACATATACAGATAGACCTAATGGAATTATTGATATGAATTTAACAGATACTTCTACAGCCACTTTTAGTCCAAGTATTTTGTTTTATGACGTATTGTTAACAGATGGATCAGGTAGCAAAAACTATTATTTAGAGGGTAAACTATTTGTAAGTGAAGGTTACACAGCATGAGCAATCCTAACCAAGTTGTAGTAAGTCAGGTATCTGATGTAACTACAGTCGAAGTTATAACTCAAGGCCCACAAGGTGAATCTTTTAGCACCACTGGAACAATTATGAATGATTCTGCCAAAGTGAATAACTCGGTAGTGTATTTTCACCAATCTAGTGGTACATTTAAAGCAGATGCTACTCGTACTGTGGAAAATTTAGTCGATGGGGGTAATTACTGATGGCTAACACAATTAGAATTAAGAGATCAACTGGATCAACAGCACCAGGTACTTTAGAAAATGCTGAATTAGCTTTTGCCGAAGGTAATAAAAAACTATTCATTGGTATAGGCTCAGGGGGTGCTGGAGGTTCAGCTACAACTATTGAAGCTATTGGTGGTTCTGGTAGTTTTGCTGATTTATTTACAAGTAGAACACAAAATACATTTCTAGCTGCACCTAATGGTAGTAATGGTGCTGCAACATTTAGAGCGATGGTAGCTGATGATGTACCATCTTTAGCACATACCAAGATAAGTGATTTCGATGCAGGTGTAAGAACAAATAGATTAGACCAAATGACTGCACCAACAGGTTCAGTTTCATTTAACTCGCAGAATATAACAAACGTAGCTGATCCAGTAAACACACAAGATGCAGCGACTAAAGGTTTTGTAGAAGCTACATCTCAAGGACTTGATGTTAAAGATTCATGTGTAGCAGCAACAACAGCAAACATAACAATATCTACGGCTCTTAATAATGGAGACACTCTAGATGGTGTAAGCCTTTCAACAAATGATCGTGTTCTTGTAAAAAATCAATCTACAGCATCTCAAAATGGTATCTATGTTGTTGGATCGTCACCTGCTAGAGCAGCAGACTTAGCTGCTGGTTCTAACGCTGCTGGCTTCTTTACTTTTGTAGAACAAGGAACAGTAAACGCGGATAATGGTTTTGTATGCACATCAAATTCGGGTTCTGCTGTTGTAGGAACAAATAACCTTACGATTGCTCAATTCTCAGGAGCAGGTCAAATAACTACAGCAGATGGATTACAAAAATCAGGTAATACCATATCTGTTGACTTAAAAGCTAATGGTGGACTGGTTATTGAATCTACTGAGATAGCTCTTGATCTTGCTGCTAGTTCTATAACAGGAACTTTACCAGTAAACAAATTAACAAGTGTTACTTCTACAGCAACAGAATTAAACTTATTAGATGGACTAAACTCAACAACTAATGAATTAAATACTTGTACAGACGGAAGTACCTCTGCGACATCAACAACTCTTGCAGCAGCAGACAGGTTTGTTTGTAATGACAATGGAACAATGGTTCAAGTTGCATTATCTGACCTTGTTACTTTTCTTGAAAACGGAAGTGTATCAAGTTTTAACATAGACGGTGGGACTTACTAAAGCTAGGAGGTTATAGCTCATGGCTAACGAGATTAAACTAAAAAGAGGTTCTGGAAGCGACCCAAGTTCTAGTGATTTAGTAGTTGGAGAAGTTGCTTTAAGGACTGATTCGGGTCAATTATTTACCAAAAAAGATGATGGCAATATATCAGAAATAGGTGCTTCTGCTGGAGTTAGTGATGGAGATAAAGGAGATATAACTGTCAGCAATAGCGGTGCAACTTTTACTATAGATAATGATGTAGTAAGCACAGCAAAAATGGCAAATATGGCAACCCAAAGAATTTTGGGTCGTCAGGCTAGTGGTACTGGAGATCCTCAACATTTAACAGCAACAGAAGCAAGATCAATATTAAACGTAGAAAATGGTGCAACAGCAGACCAGACAGCAAGTGAGATTTTAACTTTAATAAAAACAGTTGATGGAGGAGGTAGTGGCCTTGATGCTGATTTATTAGATGGTGTTGGTTCTGGAAGTTTTTTAAGATCAGACGCAGATGATAGTTTTAGCGGAACAATAGTTGCAAATTCTGATGCTACTAATCCAATAATAAAAGTTCAAGGTTCTGGTCCTAATTTTATACAATTTACAAGTGACTCTAGCGGAACTGTTGACGCTGATTCTATAAATTTTATATATAGGACAGGACCTAACACTCTTGCATACGAAAGAGCTACTGATACGACAATTTTATTTTCTGTTGATGCTGATAATGGACAGGCAAATTTTCCTTTCAACTTAGACGTTGGTGCAGGGTTAGATGTTACTGGAAACATCACAGTTACAGGAACAGTAGATGGGGTCGATATCGCTGCAAGAAATACCTTGTTTGGTGGCTTGACTTCTAGTTCTGGTGTCTTGACTAACGGAGTAACAGCAACGACTCAGGGAGCGTCAGATAACACGACTAAGGTGGCGACAACCGCTTACGTTACGACAGCAGTTAGTAATCTGATAAATGGTGCGCCAGCAGCTTTAGATACTTTAAATGAGCTTGCAGCAGCTATGAATGATGATGCTGCGTTCAGTACAACAGTTACAAATAGTCTTGCCACAAAAATGCCTTTGGCTGGTGGTCAGTTTACAGGTAATGTTACTTTTTCTGGAAGTCAGACAGTAGATGGTAGAGACTTATCTGTTGATGGCACAAAACTTGATGGGATTGAAGCGTCAGCTACAGCAGATCAAACAGCAAGCGAAATTCTTACACTTATTAAGACTGTAGATGGAGCAGGGTCAGGACTAGATGCTGACACTTTAGATGGCATTTCTTCAGCAAGTTTCTTAAGGTCAGATGCAAATGATACATTCACTGGCGATTTAACTATTAGTGGAAATGTGTATTTTTCAGATCAGTTTAGAATCGGAGATGATGTATGGCTTGAAGATTATAACGCTGCAAATGCTTTTAGAGTAAAAGGTAATCAAGATAGTAATAAAGGTTTTATTGCTTTTGGTTCACAAACAAAAAAATTAGGTTGTGATGGTGCTTCAGCAGCTTTAACTTATGACGGCCATGAAGTTGTAACGCAAAACTCAAACTTAAACGCATCTAATATTTCTTCTGGCACAGTTCCACAGGCAAGACTTTCAGCATCAACATTGCTTACACTTATAAAAACTGTTGATGGTGCTGGAAGTGGATTAGATGCTGATACTTTAGATGGATTCCAAACACATTCTACTAACAATAATTGGGGGATAATCCCTTCTGTAAGAACAGATGGTGTCATGGAAGTCGGTAAATATATTGATTTTCATACTGCTGACAATGACAGTGGAGATGACTTTACTCCAAGATTAACTGCTGTAAGCGATACAGAATTACAAATAGATGGGAATAAAATCTGGCACGCTGGTAATGACGGTGCTGGTAGTGGATTGGATGCTGATACCTTAGATGGTATTTCTTCAGCTAGTTTCTTAAGGTCAGACGTTAGTGATATTTGTACCCATAGGATTCAATTTAAAAATTGTGCTACAAACAATCAGGATACAATAGCAACATCTACTTCCTCTCAAGGTGCTTTAGAAATATATAACCTAGGTGCTGGTAATGACGCGTTTATGGCGTTTCATACTGGAGGTGATTTTGCTTTTTATTTTGGAATAGATGCTGATATTAATGACTTAGCCGTTGGTGGTTGGTCAATGGGTGCAAATAAATATAGAGTTTGGCACGAAAACAATGACGGCTCTGGTTCGGGGCTAGATAGTGATTTATTAGATGGTCAGGAAGGCTCATACTATAGAAACGCAGCTAATTTGACAGGTACATTACCAGCTATTGATGGTTCAAACCTAACTGGGGTTGCTGCTTTCGCTTCTGGTACTCGTATGTTGTTCCAACAAACATCAGCACCTACTGGTTGGACTAAAGACACTAGCGACACAAATAATAGAGCCTTAAGAGTTGTATCTGGATCGGCTGGGTCAGGTGGTTCTGTTGCTTTTACAACAGCTTTTGCAAGTAAATCTGTATCTGGTTCTGTTGCTAACACATCTGCTGGTGGTTCAGTTGGAAATCATACTTTGTCAACGTCACAAATTCCATCTCACAGTCACGGTATGCAGCAAAAAAATGCCGGCCTTGGTTGTGGCCCTAATATTTCTCAAACAGGTGCAGTTGGTACATTTGGTTGTAATAACAACAGTACAGGAATTAGTACTTTCAATACAGGTGGGGGTGGTTCTCACAATCACTCATTCTCAGGTTCAGCACACAATCACAGTTTTTCTGGTACTGCTATAAACTTGGCAGTTCAATATTTAGACGTTATTATTGCAAGTAAAAACTAGATGACTATTAAAGTCGAAAGTGGAGATCATTGTCCTTTAATGGGTAAAACGTGTATTGGACTTCAATGTGCATGGTTTACAAAAGTACAAGGAGTTAATCCGCAGAATGGACAAGATGTAGAAGAATGGGCTTGTGCAGTTGCATGGCTTCCAATGTTAGCTATAGAAAACAGCCAAAATACTAGAATGAGTGGAGCAGCAGTTGAATCATTTAGAAATGAAATGGTACAAAGAATGGATATGCCAGCAGCACCAGAAAGACCTAAAATAGAAAATATAAATATTACAAATTTATTGGAGGAAAATTTATGAAATTGACAATAATTGCTGAAGATAAATCAATTATGAAAGATGGGGTTTGTGTTCCAGAAGTGGATATGTCTTCATGGTTGCCTTCAGATATATGGGCTGTAAATTGGGATAGCGAAACCTCTACAGGAGAAGTTGAATATAATGATGGAAAACCAAATGCAGCTATAAGTGAAATTGGTATTTATTCACAAGCAGTTACAGATTTTGATACAGCTTTACCAAATACTGAAGAATCTTTGTTGAAAGGTTTTACGATGAGTGAAATAAACGAAATGAGGTCAGTTAGAGACGGTAAATTAGGAAATTCAGATTGGACTCAACTATCTGATGCACCTATAACTGATTTAAAAAAGGCAGAATGGGCTACATATCGCCAAAAGTTAAGGGATTTACCTTCAACCGAATCAAATTATGCAAACCCAACTTGGCCTACAGAACCAGTTTAAAGAAACTTCTTTAATTACTGACCCTTTTATTTGGACAAAAGATAATGTTTTATCTGAAGGTTTTTGTCGTGATACTATTAAAAAATTTGAGGCATCAGATTCGCCAGATAAATTGCAAGGTCGGGCTGGATACAAAGTTAATACTCAAATTAAAGAAAGTCTTGATTTATTTATAAGTGATAAAGAGGAATGGAAATATGAAGATAGCATTTTAGAACAAACTTTATATCAAGCAATTCAAGAATATATTCAATCTTTAAACGCAAAATTAAATTTACCCCTTTTTAATTCTAAATTATCAAATTTTGGAATTTCAATTTTTGTGAATGACGGAGACCAGCATCATGTCTTTGATAGCGGTTATCAAATACAAAAAACATCCGTCGGTAAAGGATATTCTTGGCATGATGACTTTTGTACTAAAGGAATGAATAACGAGGACGGTCCAAGGTATTTAACTTTTATTTGGTATTTAAATACTGTAGATGAAGGTTGGACACAATTTTATAACGGTAATCAAGTCGCACCAAAACAAGGGAGGCTTCTTTTGTTTCCATCATCTTGGACTTATATTCATCAAGGTTATCCTCCAAAACAAACTAAATATATTATTACTGGGTGGATTCAACAAAATATAGTAACAAATGGTCAAACTATAAACTATGGCTAGGTTTTATTATTATGCTATTTTATAAATAACTATTATTAAAAAATGTCAGCTATTACTGAAAAACAAGTCCTTCAATGGAAAGAGGAATTAAAAACTCACAAAGAAAGACTTACACAAGCACAGGCTGTTGTTGAGCAAGAAAGTAAAGTTATTTCGATGATTGAGGGCGGTATTCAGTTTGGGGAGAACTTGTTGAAGTCCGAACAAGTAGACCAGCCATCAGGTACAGTGGAGCTAGGCCAACAATCAGAAAAAGCACCAGCAAAGAAATAGGTGCTAAAGCCTTTACTAATGCATCTTTAATCATGTTTCAAAAAATTGCTAACGTTTTAAGTATTCTCTCATTTCTAATGGTAACTTCTGTTATCGGTGGA
>TARA_B100001093_G_scaffold406_1_pt1 | contig 16485 bp, 3 predicted proteins | sample TARA_B100001093 | Tara Oceans TARA_B100001093 (sample SAMEA2623116) | marine metagenome | biome: marine biome (ENVO:00000447); feature: surface water layer (ENVO:00002042); material: "saline water (ENVO:00002010), including plankton (ENVO:xxxxxxxx)" | depth 5 m
TGTGTATAACCATCGTTAATAACTTTATATCCAGTACCACCAAAGGAAACAATCGTGAATGCCGATGCAACCATCGACTTACCTTGGTTCGGGAAGGATGCGGTTCCATCTAGTTCAAGACCAGGAAATGGACAGTTAGGTTGTTTAACTTTAGCACCATCAACCTCAGCACCACCACCACCTAAGAAGGAGATAACAGATGCGTTCTGTGTATATGGAGATGCTTCAATGATTGGATAATCATCATAGTCACCACGAATCGCAACTCTATTATTAGTAGAATCATATAAGAAAGCATCTGGATATGTAAAGAGTAGTGAGGCATCAAATAGAGTTCCATATGTTCTTGCTGTAGAACCAGCAGAAGTCGTACCATCTAACACATCAGTAAGTGTACTCATTATTGTGTTGATAGATGTTGCAACACTAGCACATAATGGTGCAGCTCCTGCAGCATATACAGACACAGAGTTTGCATCCATTCTCTTGAATGTATGAACAGCAGATGGTTGATGAATTACTGAACCACTTGCTGCAGATACAAATGTGTGAACAGTTGATGGGGAATGTGTAATACCATCAGCAGCAGCACTTACAAATGTATGGTTTGTTGTATTAGATGATGTCCCAACATTAACAGTTAATGTTCCTGTTTGTCTCTTTAGACCATTTGGATTCGCAGTAACAAAAGCATGTGTCCCACCTTTTGTATTAATACCAACATTAACTTCAAATGTATCATTTGTTTTGTTTGATATGAGTAACCATCTACCACTAGCACGATCTGTAGGACGTGGGTAAGTATGGTTTGTTGCATTACTATCTAAAGCACATGTAAATGTTAATGAATTATCATCAAATTTAACATAATCACCATTACTAAATCCATGACCAGCACTGGTAACCACCATTACACCAGTAGTAGTTGTGTATACTGCGTTTGAAACTGTGTGCTGCGATTCACCCACAGCAGTAATTGTTCTAGAAGTTCCAGATGCAGGATCAGAAGCTCTTGGATATGAATGGTTTGATGCATTACCATCTTGAGCACATGTGAATACCAAAGAGTTATCAACTATTACAATACCTTTTCCAACACCTAAACCATGCTGACCAACAGTAAGTTCCATGACTCCTGTTGAAGGTACGTATGTTGCATCAGTAGCAGTAAATGTTCTGTTAGCACCAGCAGTTCCTACATCAAGAGTAATAGTTTCAGCTCCTATTGCTACGATTGGAAGAGATCTTTCAGCAGCATAATCAGTAGATGCACGAGGATAAGTCTTCTGACTCTGATTGCCATCCATTGTACATGTAAATGTAAGTGCATCGTTAGCAATAACAATACCCTCATCTATAGTCAAACTATGAGAACCAATAGTTAGAACTAATAAACCAGTTGATGGATCGTAAGTAGCATTTGTAGGTGTAAATGTTAGGTTTGATCCTGCCACACCAACGTCAACTGTGATTGTAGTTGCAGTTGTTGCAGTTACTGATCTGTTATTACCATATGCTGGTTGTCCTTCTTGTGGATAACTATGCTCTGTGATATTATTATCCATCGCACAAGTCATTGTTATTGCATTTTCAGCAATTCTAACTTCGTTAGATGTAGTTACACCATGACCAGATGGAACTGTTAATTCTAGTAAACCAGTTCCTGGTTCATAAGTAGCATTTGTTGGAGATAATATGTTAGACGCAGCACTTGAAGTAGCATCAAGAAGTATATTCCAATCCTCAAACTTAGGAATAGGTGATGATAGTGTTGTAGGATTGTAAACTATGATTGTTCCATCAGTTACAGAACTTACATATGAGTGAGCAATACCAGCAGCAGGACCTGCATCTCCAACATTACATGTAATTGTTGTTGTAGTTCCGTTACTTACAAGGTTTGATATATTAAAACTCTTTCCATATGATGGATCTGTTTTTGCAGGACCAGGATGGTTTGCTGTTACGCCATTGTATGTACATGAGAAATTAAGTGCTTCTTCCTTAAATGCAATTCTGTCTCCTATGGAAACTGCGATTGTAGGATTTGGGAATGAAACAGTTAATTCACCTGATGTAGAATTATATGTGGAGTTATTTGGTGTGACTGTTACGACGTTACCATCAGTCCAGTTACGCATTGCTGCGATAGCATATAATTTTGCTCTTCCAACAGCATATAAAGTTGGTGCACGTTGTGCTTCTTGAACACCAGTTAATTGTGTTCCTGTAAAGTATGATTCAGCAGCAGTTAAGATACCATCGTTACCACCCAATACTAAGTCTCTAATTAGACCATCTAATATCTTTCTAACATCTCTACGACATTTTCTTTCATGTACATCACTTAAATCTAAGAATGGGAAGTATGCCTCTGTGTCACGTAATGCTTGATCAGCAATAAGTGTTTTATTTCTTGATATTAAATATGCAGCGTCTAGATATGTTCCACTAGCGTTGTTAGCAATAACATCATTCCATAAGAATGATAAAGTATCAATAGCAGATGTTACATCATTACAAGCATTTCCACTACCATTAGAACTACCATCTGCATTTAATAAAGCTGTAGATGTAATTACAGTGTCATCAAAGTATCTTGTTAGACTAGAATATTTTGGTGTGTAGATTGGTTCTGAAGGAGTTCCATTTCCAGTTCTCCAGTTTCTTACGCAATATATTGCTAACTGTCTAGCATATTCAATAGCACGAACATTCTCTATAATTTCATCATCAATATATGTTATCTTACCGCCAACAATATACTTCTGAGAACCTTCAAGAACGTTATGGTTTGTACCAAATTCTAAGTCTCTTATAAGAGCATTGATAAAGTGAATAACATCTTGCTTACATTGTGTATCACCATCATCTCCTGCTGCACTATATGCACTGTATGCAGGATATATTTTATTACCAGCACTACAGGATAGAGTCATTCCTTCTAGTTTTATTACATCATCTTCTGCCAATCCTGCTATAGGAGATGCAGTTGTAATAGTTGCATTACCTGTGACAGTATTATCGTAAATAAAATTAGTTACATTAACAGTAGTTCCACCAAATGTTACTGTACCACCAGAAACATATGTGTGTTCTTGTCCAGTAAGTCCAACAAATATTTTGAAATCATTTCCACCACCAGCACCAATATCATAAACAGAATAATGGAATCTTGCAAACTGATTATTAATCTCACCAAGAACTTCTTCTGCAATAAATTCTCTGTTGTTACGAAGGAATGTACAAGCGTCTTGGAATCTTCTTTCTACTGGTGTAGATATTGGGAAACTGTTTGGAGAGTTTAGAAGTGAAAGTGTGATTGACTTTGAGAAAGTCTTAACAATTGCAAATTGACCAGGATCTAGATTAGCATCAGTAATTGCTGGTAATTTTTTAGGAATTACAAATCTTCTGCAACGACCATCAGCATCTTCTAATACTTTATAAATTCTTTGCTTACCATTTAACATGGATAAGTCTGGAGTTGTAGTTGGTAATCCTTCAATTAAAATTTCTTGACCTTCTTTAAACTCGTGAGTATTATTTCTACCAACCAGTGCGTTTGTATAGAATACAATACCACCTAGATCTTCAGCGTTACCAAACTGTGCATTCTGGAAACCACCTTGAGCAATACTAGCATCACCTTGTAAAGAGAAGTCAATTCTAGAAATAGGTAGAGATGTAACGTAATCTTCATCTACTGATACAACTTCACCCTCAGCTCTAATTGATTTGAGAGAATTAGTGTTTAAAGTATTTACTGTAGCATTTCCTGTGAAAGTTTCTATTTGTGCTGTGAATATATTATTCCAACCAACAGAACCTAGAAGAGGTACAAATGTTACTTCCCATGCTGTAGGACTGTTTACATCATTAGGTGCAATTAAAGCAACCTCATAATATCCAGTTGATGCAGTAAATGCTGCATTACCAGCATCAGAAAGATACACATATGTTCCTGCAGGAATTGCACTTGTAGGATCTTGTGTGTATGTAATTTTATTAGCAGCTGTTGTGCCTGATGTTGTTAATGATTGTTGAGCACCAGTTTGAATTGAAACTACGTAATTAAATTGTTCACCTTCTACAAAAGAACCACTGTCTAGTTTGACGTCAATTGTACCAGTTACATATGCACTCGCACCTGTAGTTTGAGCAAAATTTACAGCAATAATAGATGCTCTAGCACCAGTGTTAGCACCAACAACTTGTAAACCAGTAGTTAAATTTGCTAAACCAGTATTGTCTTGGAAACCAACACGGAACTGCTGAGGACCAAATATCTGATGACCTATAGGCCAAGATGTTCCAGCATCTCCATTTGCATCTTTATCAATTATGACTCTTTGCTTATCGTCAAAGACCATAGCAAAGTCCCAAGTAGCAACTGCGTCACCATTAGAGTCAATCTTATCTCTATAAGTAACACCAATTACATAGTTCTTATCACCAAACTTAAAGATATGTTTCTGTGGATTAGCAGGACGAATGATAACAAGACGTAAGTTATCTCCAACAACTGATGCATCAGGAGGTAATGATATTGGGTTATCTTCTACGTAGTCACCACCAGATACAATAATAGTTTCTTTGACACCAGGTGTTGACCATGCTAATTGTGCTGCCTTCTTAATACTTCTTACTGGGTTTACAGCAGATCTACCATCGTTAAGGTCAGAACCAATCTGCTGTGAAACATAAACACGACCACCAACGTCATTTGTTGCTAGGTTAAGGACGTATTCTGTAGTAGCAATCTTATCTGATCTATCACCTAATAGAGGTGTGATAGATTTTGGAAACTCTCCAGCAGGTCCTGTTGCACTATATCCATATGCATTTGTATCTACAACACGAAAACCAATATGTTTAAATGTAACTTCACCATTTAAGGCAGTTCCATCTGTATGTGTAGGAGCACTAGCACCTGTTTGTCCAGAAGTTATTGCTTGATATACGTTCTGTCCGAAATATCTGTAAGCATTTTCCTGTAGAATAATATTTGGTGACCAAAGAGTACCAGAATTATTAATAAAAGTTTTTAAAGATGGTGCTCTAAATGCTGCGTTAGGAGTAACAAAGTTATCAATATCAAGGTTTAGTATTCTCGCAGTGTCAGAAATGATAGATGTAGAAGTTCTAATCGCACCGTTAATATCAAGTTCATAGTCTACAGTATCAAGTACCGCTGTTGCAGCAGCACCAACACCACCACCGCCTGATAGAGTAACTAATGGAGCACTAGTATATCCGTTGCCTGGTTCGTTAACAGCAATAGAAACTACTTGTCCGTTAAAAATAAAAGCAGAACCTTGTGCTTGAACTCCACTGGGAGGTGGAGCAATGGTTACAGTTGGTGCAGATATGTATCCAGAACCACCAGCATCTATTTGAACGTCATTAACTCGTTGACCCGTTCTGTTGATACCAACACGGGGCAATCCTGTACTAGAATCTAACTGCGTTCTAAGAATTTCCTTCTCATTAGAACCAGTTCCACTCCTTATAGTAAGTTCATTGTCTCCGATAAGTTTTGGGTTGACGCCCCTAAACTTTTCTTTATCGGAATTAATATGAATTGCCATGTCTCAGTTTAACTCCCAGAACCTGTATTATCCTCAGTTATATTTAGCATCATCAAACCCAAGCTAGACTAGTAACTCTGGTAGATGCTGCCCATTTAATTGTAGCAGTTGTACCAGCTCTAACTGTTGAGTATGAAAATCTACTAGCAGCACCTACGGGAACGATAGACCAAGTTTGACCTGAGGGAATGTCATCTTTAATCACAGTCTCCATTGTAGACATGACAGAAACGTTGCCACTACCATCGCAATAGACTGCAGACTCTAGTTTGTTTGTAAAAACAACGCCAGAATCATTAACTGCAATGATGTGACCAGTCACAAAATTCATAGTATTATTAGCAATAGGAATTTGTGTACCTACACTATCCAATGCCAGAGATGCAGTATTAACACCTCTCAAAATATATGTTGTTGTATTGCTATCTGTGTATTGTGAATTTTTAATTTCAAGTGTGTTGAAATCTTTACCATTCCTGAGTTCATCAATAACTGAGGTTCTAGCAATAGAAAAACCACCAGTCGAGTCAAACTTATCTATAGTAGTTGCCATTTTTTATTTCTTAGTGATTGTTGATGAGAAGGTAATCTTCACTGAGTTGGTAGCAGGAACATTTGCTCCTAATAATATATTTAATCTTGCTTCATTTCCAGCAGTATATTCAAACGTAGGAATAATGAGTTGATAATCTGTTCTCAAGTTACCATACTCAGTATGGAATATATCTGTGCCATCATCTGTGACACCAAATTCAATAAACTCTTTTTCACCATCAGCAAGGTTTTCTGCAACAACAACTACCTTCGCTCCTTTAGCAGTTGCAACAGAATATATGTTAGATCCACCGTTGTTTGATGATCCTTTAACAAGTGTTATAACCTCAGATAAGATTTTAACATCAGCAAGTTCAAACTCTTTTAGATCTCCGTCAAAGACTTTAACACCATTATAACTACCAGTTCCAAAACCAGTATTTAAATACACATCACCTTGATCATCTAATCTTAAAATAGGATCTACATATACACCTGTAGAAACACCAAGATCAAAGTATTGCTTTGAAGTATGTAGGAAAGTCTTAGTTGCATCTGTATTGTCAAATGTAGTATCTGCATTATTGAACGTCATCAAGTTTGCAGTGATTTCAAACTGGTTACTTGTTTGAGATCTGATTGTATCTACAGCAAAGAAATCTAACGCAGTTGTTGTTAACTGCATTGTATTGTTTCCATCGTTATAGAAATACAATATATTTTCGTTAGATCCAGCAGATAATTCTGGAATGATATAAGTATTTTGATCTACGTCTTTAACACCACCAAGAGAACCCCAGTTAGTTCCATCATAACCTTCATAAGTTAGAGTTGTAGTATTGTATCTGATAGATCCTTGAGCAGCAGATCCTCTCTCAGCAGTAGTTCCATTTGGAATTACAAGAGATGTTGCAGCATCAATAGTAACTTTTTTACCAGAGTTAGGTCTTAATAATAAATCATTGATGTCTGTAGAAACAACGTTAGTTGCTAATCTCAAATCACCATTAATACTTAATGGAAGACTTCCTGTAGGTCCTATTCTTAGTTCTTCAATATCTTCAAATGTTAGAGGAGCAACCGCTAACTGAGAATATGTAAGTTCACAAGAACCATTTTGTAATGCACCAGATGTATGAACTGGTTCACTACCACTTGTAGCAGTAGTACCAGCACTAGTTACCTCATACAGATTATTTTTATACTTAAGATATGTTCCTAAAGTTGCAGGAGTGTTTGCTGCCCACTCTGTATATACAGGAGCAGATACGCTCACAGAACGCATCTTCTTCATGTTTACAAATTCAAAATGATTAGGTGTAAACTTGACTGTATTAATATTGTCGTTGATGAACCATAATGTATTATCATTAGAACCAACAGTTTGCTCTGCTAAGATGTAAGTATTTCCATCTAAGTCTCTAACACCACCCAAAGATGACCATGATGTAGAGTTAGAACTATATCCTTCATATTGATTTGTGTCTGTGTTATATCTGATACAACCATCTTTTACAATACCAGCAGTCGGTCTTTCTGATGTATTACCAGTAGGAATAGCAATAGCAGTGTTGGTTAATACATCAGCAATTCTTCCTGTGTCAGGAGCAACCACAACATCATATCCACCAAGAGATGATAGACTGTTATTAGAACTTAATAATTTTAGGTAATCACCAACACTAACTGAACCACCTTTAAGTTCATTAGATGCTGTGATATCACCAGTAGTTGCTGCAATTTGAATTGTAGATCCTACATTAAGACCAGCAGCATCCACAGAAACGTTATTTGTCAATGGATCTGTAACAGCAATCGCAAGGTTTTCTCCTGCCACAGCAGTAATAGAACTTGTTACAGTAGCAGCAAGAGTTGCAGTTGCAGCAACTGTAGCATTTGAAATATCAGCAGCAGTTATTTGTGCGGATGGTGTTATTAATTTTTGTACACTAAATTCACCATCATCTACTTTACCTTTTACAACTTCTTCTACAGTAACGTCAGTGACAGCAATTTCAAATCCAGTACCAAATGTTTTAGGGTTATTTGTATTAACTGTAATTGCTGCTTCTTCATTATCATCTCCACCTTCGTTTTGATGTTGAGGATCATCAGTAGCACAGAAATAGTATAATGTAGGTGTAGTATCAGAAATTTTAATTGTATAATTGGTTCCATCTACAGTAACACCTGTGGTGTATTTTGAACCGACAATATTAACAACAATAGCTCCTGCAGTTGTTGGGTTTGAACTTAATGTCAATGTGGTTGAGTTTACAACTGCTATTACAGTTGTTCCAGTAGAAAGAATACCATCTCCAGAAACTTTCACAACCTCCATTCCTACTTCAATTCCAGCAGTGCTATTGACTGTAATAGTTGGTGTGTTGGCAGACAGTGTTGTACTTATATTTTCATTTCTACCAGGTGCCCACTGACCATCTCTAAATTTTGATAAAGCAAAGTCATGAGCACCATTTGACGCATCGCTTAGATCAAAAGTATAACTGTTGCCAGCATACACTGTCCAAGAAGGAGTCATTACAGAACCATTGCCATCATTTATATCAACGAAATAACGGAACTCTGAAACAGCAGTGTTGATAGCATATCCTACTGTTGGAGCACTATCTTTTACTAAAACTTCTCCATCTTGGAAACCAAATGTATCGGTAATAAGATAAGAAATATTACCACCAGAAGTTCCGACTTTAGTAACTGTAGTAGTAGATGTAGAAGAAGTTACGTTAGTTATTGTTAATACTACGTTATCAGCTGGGGTTGATCCACCAACACTAGCACCTGGTATCGTAACAGTTTCATTCGCTACGAAGAAATAACCTTCAGCTCCTACGGTAACAACTGCAGATATGATATCACCATTTCCATCTCTACTAATATCAAATGTTGCACCAGCACCATTTCCACTCGTTGAAGATGGAGAAACTGCAGTATAACTTCCATTTGCTCCTGCAGCAACTGTGGTTGATGTAGTAACTGTACTTGCAACAACTCCTCCTCCTGCATCTCTAACCACATCTCCTACACTAAACGTTGCAGATGCATAAGTGCTAGTAAACGTAACTTTATCAATAGTCTTGTTGATAACAGCATAAACCTCTGGTTGAACAAGGTCAGTAGCATTTGCTGTTAAAGTATCACCTATGGTATAACCATTACCACCATTAACAATAGTTACTTCACTTGCTAAACCAAGTGTTCCAACAGTATATGCAAAACTTGATCCACCTCCATACTCAGGTTCAAAGTTAACAACCATAGCACCAGCTACAGTTGGTAAAATTCCTATTTGTACAGTAGTTGCATCTATAATTCCTGTGACTGTGGTTCCAGCAATAATCCCACCATTACCACTCACATATACAACAACCATTCCATTAATAATTCCAGATGTGTCTGGAACTGTTAAGTAAGATGTGTTTTGGTTAACAACTTTAAGATCAGCAGCACCTGGTATTGTAGGTCCTGCAGACATTGTAAATTGTGTTGCACTATCGACACTAGCAACAGTAACTCCACCAGGAATTTGTCCTGGATTATTAATATTTTGAACTATCTCAACACCATCTCCTACTTCAACACCTGTTGTACTAGAAACTGTGACTTGTGCACTTCCTGCTTCAATTGTAGAAACAGAAATTGCAAGATCGTTACCACCAGAACCTGGTTGACCACCCGCTGCACCACCAAGTGCGTTACCTGGAATATACAGTGTGTCGCCTGGTAAGTATCCTGTACCCGCTGCAACGATGTTAACTGCAGAGTATGATGTATTTCCTCCTCCAACTGATTTTACAACGTCAACACGTAATCCAGAACCATTAGAACTTATAGTTGAAACTAAAATATTACTATAAGTTTGAGCAGCACCAGTCGCTATACCAGTAAACTGTATTGCAGTTACACCAGCGTTAGAACTAAATGTAACTCCATTAAATGTTAATTCTCCTCTAGCATATGTTGAAACATTATTAACTGCACTAGCAAGAGTAAGAATTTCTCCAGTTACATAACCACTACCGAATAGAGATATTTTATCTAATGCTGGAATGGCACCAAAGTTACCACCAAGAGTAATCTGTAATCCAGATCCTGCTGTACCAGCATCTGCTGAGTTTGCATCATAAAGATCTGCTGCAGCAACACTTAAAACATCTCCTACTTGATAATTTCCATCGCCTGGTGCGTTAACAATAAACTCAGTAACTGTACCACCAATTGCATCAACAACTAATGAGAAACTATTTTGTTGTGAATTAGGATCAGAAAAAGTTAACTCTCCACCTTGAAGAGGGTGAACAGAACATCCATACCAAACACTTGTTGTTGCAGGGTTTGTTGGAACTGCAAAAGTTATTGTTCTACTTGTTGTTGCTCCAAAATATCCAGAAAGAAATTGTGCACCAGTTACAGTAGCACCATCTAGTTCGTATGTAACACCATCAGCTGCATCAAGAATAGTATTTTGATCTGCATCAACAGTTGATATGAACAGTGGATGTGGATCATTTGTAGCATCACTACAATCAAAGACATATGTCTTTCCTTTTAATAGATTAAAGTTTCCACCTAAAAATCCATCAATAAAATATTTGTTTCCTAGTGAAGATTTAACTATAAAGGTTTGAGTTCCTGCAAGTGGAATACTTCCTGTTAATACATCACCTATAGTATAATTTGTTGTGGTAGATACGTATTCACTACTAGTAACTCCACCAAATGGTTGTACTCCACCATTTACTACGTAGAGGTTAGTTAACATACCAGTTCCATTACCACCTGTTAACGGAATACTTTTATATAAACCGTCAGGATAGTTAGAACCAGAAGTAACAGTTGCAGAAAATGAAGCAACTACAATGTCACCAGTCATTTGCAAACCATTACCACCAGTCATGGCGATATTTGTATATGATCCTGGATAGTAGTTAACACCACCTTGTGTAATCTGTCCTGATATCTGATCTACTGTAAAGTCAAAAGTAGCACCAGTACCACTTCCATTACTTATGACAGGGATGTTTAAGTAAACGCCAGGTGTATATCCAGTACCTGTATTAGTAATCGTTCCATCAAATCCATCAATTGTTACACCAAAAGTTGCTCCGTCACCAGTACCACCAATAGCAGGAATTTCTGTATAAGTTCCACCATCATAATTTTGTCCTGCATTAGTAATTGCAATACCTAATGTATCAAGACTGTTTTTCTCAATTAAAAAATCTCTATAGTATTTGACACTTGATGCTGAGAGGTCAGATAATTTTTTGCCTCCTGCTGCAAAACCTAGTACACCTGTACCATTACGGTATAGTCCTACGCTAACATCATTTACAAATGCTAAACTGGGAGCTGTTACTAGACCATCTCCTAGTTTTAAGTTACCTGTTGAAAGGTCTGAACCTCCAGCAGTAACTGTAAATATCTGGGTACCTATTTCGTTTATTTTGACCCTTTGCTGTTCAAAGGTGTCAGTACGTGCTACATTAACTGCTGGCATTTTGGATTAACTCTCTCAGTAAGGACTTGATTTCAGAGACATCATTCTTCAAGTTATTTATGTCGTCCAATGCGGAACTCAATTGTTTTGACTTACGTCTAGATTCAATAGCAGAATCATCCACATTGATGATGGCACCAGTCTTTTGATCTCTTACGAGACCATCATGTCCAGACACTTTTACAAAATCCATGTGCGGAAATTAGAACGCAGCGACTGCTCTGATGTCCTGTACTTTAGGAACATAGGAAGGATCTACACCAGACATCACAATTTTAATAGCAAATGATGAATATTCTGGAAGTTTAGAAGCACTATATTTTAAATCTTGATAAGAAGATTGTTTCTCTACAATACCTGATATTGTATTCTCACTTGTTGCAATATCAAACACATCTGGTTCACCTGATGTATTGAAATAGATCCAATCAATATCTTCAAAGTTTTCTTGACTAGATGCTTTCTTATACTTGTAGAATACTTTAAGGTTTTCAATATCTCTAACATTTGCTAGTAGATGTACATCAATAGCAGTTGCTGGATTTGCAATCGTAACTTCTTTAGTTACATACTTAGCAATTGAAGAACCATTCTTAGATGTGTCCTCAGCAACAAAGTCTGAACCATTTGTATAAGATATTTTTCCAACCTCAAGATACGCATTCTCTTCATCGGGTTGATTAGGATACTTGACAAAATCTCCTACACGGAATATATCAGCAAGTTGATTTGCAGTAACTGCATTTCTATTATAAAGAGCATTGTCTATAATTCTGTCTGTAAAACTATCATTGATTGGGTTTGTATCAACTCTCAATGTTAGTTCTTGAGTTTGAGTATTCCAGATAGTTGTTTTACCAGTAATTATATTATCATATGTTTCATTTAATACGTTTGGATTACGTGCAACAATAGTAGATGCATCAGCGATAGTAGCAAATACTTGTGATGGATTTGAGTCAACTGTAACAGCAGAAAGACCTAATTGATTTCCTAATGTTACTGTCTCTCCTTTTTGGAAGAATTGACTTGTCTTAACTCTAACGTAAACAACTTGACCATTTACTCTAGCAATAGTACCAGTTGTTTTTGTTGTAACTCCTTTGATTGTTTGATCTGCTTGTAATTGGGTTGCACCATTTCCAGCAAGATTGAATTGATATACTGGATAGAACTCAACAACCTGATCTCTTCTACCAAATCTATCTTCTTGACCACTTGCATTTTCAATTCTATTAGTTACTGTTTTTACAGTAGCATTTGATAAGTCTATTGCTGGACTCAAATGAGACACAGTAGACGATAATGACATTTTATAAACTAATGATTGAGAAACACTGTTTAGAGTTTCATTAATACTAGATGCAACAAATTTCTGATTAGTAAAATAATGTGGTTCATTTAAAAATGTCTTTTCATAATCTGATTGTGAATAAGAATTATAATTTGTTGATGCTGAATCAACAGGAACTACATTAGTTGTTTTAACTTCTGTATTTAAAGTTGTATTAGTAAATGATAAGTATGAAACTTGTGGATATAGAGTTTCATATTTTCTATTAAATGAAGCATATACAAGATCTCCACCACCAATAGAGTTGCCAGCAGCTTGAGAACTTGATTGAATATTATATGTGTCAACACCAGAGTTAGATACTTGGAATAATGTACTGTTCAATATAGATGCAGTTACACCACCAATTTCATTAGCAGTTCTATAGAACACATATGAATTTCCACCAGTTTCAAATCCATGATCCCTATGACTTACTTTTAGTATAGAGTTATTATTTTTAAATAATTTAGAAGTAGAGTTTGTATTAGCACTTGCATTAGTTTCAAATGGATTACTTTCTAATAATTCATATCCAAGATTATCATTCTTAACTAACAATTCTGCTGGTCTTGATGTATCAAATTCAGCACGATACATTGTAAACTTAAGATCCTCAAATATATCTTCTGTCCAACTCTCAGTGTTTTGTGATCGGTAAACCGAACCTAATGAAGGTTGGGTTGTAATAACCGTACTTGTCGCTATGTCGGTTTCTCCTAATTTGGATGACCATAGTTCATAGTCGATAGAATCTGTCTCTACTACAAGAGCATACTCAGTATCATTCTGTAAGTATACTGGATAATCAAATCCAAAATGTGTAGGAGTAGTTGATTCTGTAACACCTGTCTGATCAGTCGCTACACCCATTCTAACTGCTGGTGTATCTATTTCTATAAAGGTTTGGATTTGACATCCTCCAGACCCATTACCAACACCTTTCACAACAACTGCTGGTGCTTCTGTATATCCAAATCCGCTTAGTGATATCTCAGCATTGTAAATCTTACCACCAGATACTTCTATGTTTGCAGTAGCAGTAGATCCACCAGGTAATTGTGGACTTTCAATAGTAAGAATTGCACTGTCATAATTTAAACCAGTATTTGTAACTCTGACATCAGATAACTTTCCACTATCTTTTGCAATAGAAAGAATAAAATCAGTACCATCTGTTGCATTTGCAAGAGTTACTGATGGGATAATTAAATCTTCATTTGGTATAAATGATTTACCATTATGATTACTGAGAACAACAGTATATACTTGCTCATTAGTAAGACTATACTTACCAGATGCAGTAGCAACTAATTCTACATTGTTCTTATCAAATACTTTAAGTATAGGACCTGAGGCAGTAGAAGATGCACCAGTAACATTTTCATTTTTGTAAATTGCCATGTTACCACTAGCAAAACATTTAAGGAAAGTATTTGGTGTTAATGTTTTTTCACTACCAGGTACAATATTTTTTGCTGGTTTTTCAGCATCTACATTTGTAATATAAGTTTTGACTGGTATAGTTGCACTTTTCTTATTGAAGTAAAGATCAATACCAGTTACAAAACAACCACCATCTAAGTTTTCTACTTTAAATGTCTGTGCAAGAGGATTAGGTCTTACAGGATTGTCAGTATTACTTTCAATTAACTGAACACCTTCATTGGATTTGAATATAGATGGTTTTGTAGAAACAATACTAGAAGGATTTTCTGGTAAAATACCAGTGGCATAATACTTAACTTCTGTATAAGAATCTACACTTGATTTTTCTTCGTTAGTAGAACTAGAAGTAAATCTAAATGTAAGAGTTCCAACAGTAAAATTCAATGCTTCTGCTGATGCATCATATCCAACAGTATCAATGTCTCCACCCCAAATAGCATTTTCATTAGGAGGTGATCCAGCTGGTAGAATAATTAAACCACTAGCATTACCATATTCATCTGTGGTTATAGGACCATTAAATGCTGATAATGAGTTTCCTGCAATTCCTGTATATCTAAGATCAGGGTTAACCCAACGACTAACATCTCTACCTTCTAAGAACACGTATATTCTAGTATTAGGTTTCATTCTACCAACTTTAAATTTGATAGGTGCACTTCTAGCAAAGAATGATAGTGATGTAGAAACAATACTATTACCTACAGATTTAGTTTGTAATCCCTTACCAACCTCATTATTTTGAGGACTGATATTAGAAGAACTACCAACAGATGCATTCTGTACAGATGTGTTAGCAATTTGTGAATTAACTCCACCAAGAGAATTAATTGCAGTAAAAGATGATGATGCTCCAACCCAGTTAATAACAAATGAGTTATGTAAACTGGAGAAACTTTCTTTTACACTTTCTTTTGCTAAGAATATATTAAAGAGATCTGTATTAGTATCTACAACAACTGGTTCTATACTAGAATCATACCATTGATCTATCGCTGGAGATATATCACTATCACCAACATATTGTAGAACAACAAATGGATTTGGATTTAGTGTTGATGAAGCGAAATTATTTCCTAATAATGATAATGGAGAATATGGTAACGTTACCATGTTTCCAGATTTTTTATATCCAGAAACTGCTCTTTGATCTTCTCTTCTATTAACTTCTACTAAATCTAAAGAATCTTCTTTAGACTGTGGACGAAGAACAGATTGTTGAGCATCAACAGCACAACGATAATCAAGTGATCTAAGATTACCAACTTTATGTGCTTCAAAGTTATCAACAACAAAACCAGACTTAAATCTATCAAGACCTATTTCATCCTTAACTTGCATGTTAAGTGCTTGCTGTTCTAGGATACTAAGTGTTGTATAGTATTCTAATCTTTCAATACGTTTCTCTAACTTACCGATATCACGCATTGTATAACGACGATTATCAACTGGGGTAAGTCTTACGTCTTTACTTGTCTTTGTAAATGCAGGGATATAAGCATAGAATAATGGTACTGCGTCTTCTATCGCATCTGGTTTTGTAGGATTAAGAGATGAGTTACCTTCTTTAACTATAAAACTACCTTTCTTGTCTAAGAAGATACCATCAATACGATCTAAGTATTGTACTTGACTGAATGAGAATGTATATTCTAAACCTTTATCAGGGGCAGGACTACTTGCAATAATTGCACCAGCACCAGAGAAAGATCCATTAGTTACTTCTAAAGTAGAAGTATCTAAGAAACCTGGTATAATACTACCACTGTCAACCTTAGGTCTGAAATCAATTACATTTTTAAGTTCAGTAATACCAAGAACAGAAGAATCGAATGTAGGAATCTCATCTTCAGAAACTCCTGCTTCATGTAAGTAACTATCAATTGTACAGAAGTCACCTTGTGAATGTTCAAAGTAATCAAAAGAAATAACAAGTTGACCTGTAGTCTCATCAAAACCTGGTTTTAAAACTACTCTAGAAACATCATATAACGTATCTCTCTGTCCACTATCAAATGTATATCTTGATGTAACATCAGTACCAGAAATTAGATTAC
>TARA_B100001093_G_scaffold293619_1_pt1 | contig 16473 bp, 15 predicted proteins | sample TARA_B100001093 | Tara Oceans TARA_B100001093 (sample SAMEA2623116) | marine metagenome | biome: marine biome (ENVO:00000447); feature: surface water layer (ENVO:00002042); material: "saline water (ENVO:00002010), including plankton (ENVO:xxxxxxxx)" | depth 5 m
AAAAGAGCATACGCTTATTCCAAAAGATTAAACAGCAACGTTGTCATTTGTTACAAACAAAGAAAAAAAGCTAACATAATTTCACATATGGAATTAATTGGTAATGTGGAAGGTAAAAACGTCGTTCTTGTTGATGACATGGTCGATACAGCGGGTACTCTTACTAAAGCAGCAGATTTAATGATGGAAAGAGGAGCTAAATCTGTAAGAGCAATTTGTACCCATCCACTTTTATCTGGTGAAGCATATCAAAGAATTGAAAAATCTCAACTTAAAGAGCTAATAGTCTCAGACAGCATTCCATCAAAAAAAAATTCAAAAAAAATAAAAGTTTTATCTTCTGCAAAATTGTTTGCTGAGGTAATGAAAAATGTTCATAATAATAAATCAATAAACCCTTTTTTTATAAAATAATACAATGAAATCAATTACAATTAACGGATCTAAAAGAGAACACGTAGGTAAAGTAGCTAGTAAAGCCTTACGTAATGCTGGAAAGGTACCTTGCGTTATTTACGGAGGAGAAAAACCATTACATTTTTCGGCAGACGAATTATCCTTCTCCAAACTAGTATACACACCAGACGCACATACTGTTGTAATTGCTCTGGAAGATGGAAGTAAAACTGATGCTGTTTTGCAAGATATTCAATTTCACCCTGTAACAGACAAAATAATTCATGTAGACTTTTTCCAATTACACGAAGGAAAGGAAATAAGTATGATTATTCCTGTTCGATTTGAAGGAACTGCTCCAGGTGTTCGAGATGCTGGAGGAAATCTTCAAAAAAATAAAAGAAAACTTTCAGTTAGAGCTTTACCCAAAAACTTACCTGATTTTCTATTAGCTGATGTGTCTACTTTAAATTTAAATGATAGTATTACTGTTGCCGATTTATCAGATGAAAGTTTTAACATCCTGCACCCAGATAGTCAAGTAGTTTGTCAAGTCAAGATGTCTAGAGTATCTCTTTCTATCGAAGAGGAAGAAGGAGATGAAGACGAACTTGAAGAAGGAGCAGAAGGAGCAGAAGGAGCTGAAGGAGCTAAACCTACTGAAGGTGGTGAAACACCTAAAGAACAAGGTGGAGAAGCAAAACCAGAAAGCTAAAAATTTAACCTTTATAATCTAAAGCATCCCTTTTAATAATTAATTGGGATGCTTTGTTTATTTTTATCAAAATAAAACTAATCATTGAACTGGTTAAAATACCTAAACTTTGGGTTTAAAAAATCATTTAATATGAATAAGTTTCTAATTGTGGGAATTGGAAATATTGGTAAACAATATTTAGAAACTAGACATAATATAGGTTTTGAAGCATTAGACTCTATTTGCGAAGAATTTAAAACAACTTTTCAAACTAAAAAACTAGGTGATATTGCCAAGGTTAATTACAAAGGGAAATCGTTAGTTTTTTTAAAACCTAGTACTTATGTTAATTTGAGCGGGAAATCTGTAAGATATTGGATGAATAAAGAAAAAATAGCCCAAAAAAATTTATTGATAATTACTGATGATTTAAATCTTGATTTTGGAGTTATTAGAATCAAAGAAAAAGGATCTGATGGAGGACACAATGGATTAAAAAATATTAACGAAGTGTTACAGACAAACAAATACAATAGGATGCGATTTGGTATTGGAGGAGATTTCTCAAAGGGCAAACAATCCGATTATGTATTGTCTCAGTGGTCCAAAAAAGAAAAATCTGAGCTAATTGATTATAAACCTCTTTTCAATCAAATCATTCGATCTTATGCAGTTGAGGGAATTGGCCCTACAATGAACAAATTCAATAAAAAATGAAAAAAATTAATGGAGTTAACAGTCTTAAGATGAACTCACCCTCCATATTGACCCTTGGAACATTTGACGGGGTACACAAAGGACATTTAAAAATTTTAAAAAAACTTAACTCTGAGGCTAAAAAAAATAAATTAAAATCAATTGTATTAACTTTTTTTCCCCACCCCAGAAATGTATTAAATCCCATCTCTAATTTAAGACTAATTAACACTATTAAAGAAAGAACAGAGCTTCTTGAAAAATCTGGAATAGATATTTTAATAACTCATCCTTTTGATAAAAATTTTTCAGAGCTATCACCTGAAAAATTTGTAAAAGGTATTTTAGTAGACAAGCTTAATGTTAAAAAAATTTTAATCGGATACGACCACAGGTTTGGCAAAAATAGAGCAGCTGGTATTAAAGATTTGAAAAAATTTGGATTAAAATATGATTTTCAAGTTATTGAAATAAGTGTAAAAGAGCAAAATAACGTATCTATCAGTTCAACAAAAATCAGAAAGTTAATTGAAGATGGAAACATAAAAAAAGCAAAATCTTATTTGGGCTATGAATTCAGTCTAGAAGGAGTAGTTATCAAGGGCAATGCGATAGGACGAACAATTGGATTTCCGACTGCAAATTTAAAAATTAAAGAAGATTATAAGTTAATCCCCAAAAGAGGAGTATACATAATAAATACCTTCTTCGATAATAAAAAAGTTTTTGGAATGATGAATATTGGAGTAAAACCAACAATTAAACTTGAAAAAGAAACCGTTGAAGTTAATTTTTTTGATTGGAGTAAAGACCTTTACGGAGAAACCATTAAAGTTTTTATGTTGGATTATATAAGAGATGAAAAAAAATTTAATTCTCTAATTGAATTAGAAAATCAAATAAAAATAGATAAGAAAACATGTATTGGGTTGATTGAAGAAAAATAATATTCCATTACATTTGTAAAAATTAAAATTCCATGTTAGTAGTTTCTCAAATCGCAGAAAATATAGAATTAATTGCTCAGGCTATCTCAAAGAGAAATATTGACATAAAACCTAAACTTCAAAAAATAATTAAATTAGATATAAAAAGAAGAGATACTCAAACCAATCTTGATAATTTATTAGCAGAATCAAACCAGATAGCAAAAGAAATTGGGGAATTTTTTAAAAAAGGAAATCCTGAAAAAGCTGTTTTGTTAAAAGAAAAAGCTGTAGAATTAAAAAGTAAATCCAAAATATTTTCAAATAATTTAAATAAACTAATTGTTGATTTAAATAATCTTTTGTTAGATGTTCCTAACATTCCTAACAAATTAGTCCCATCAGGAAAAACAGAAAATGACAATCTAGAAATTTTAAAAGAAGGTAATATCCCGGAGTTACATGAAAATGCTCTGCCGCATTGGGATCTGGCTACAAAATACGATATTATTGATTTTGAATTAGGAAATAAAATTACAGGTGCTGGCTTCCCTGTTTACAAAGACAAAGGAGCGAAATTACAACGAGCATTAATAAACTACTTTTTAGATAAAAATATTAATGCTGGATATAAGGAAATTCAAGTTCCTATTTTAGTAAACGAAGATTCTGGTACAGGTACAGGTCAATTACCTGATAAAGAAGGGCAAATGTATCTAGTAAATGAGGATAATCTCTATTTAGCTCCAACGGCAGAAGTGCCTGTTACGAACATTTATAGAAATAGTATTGTTAATTCCAATGATCTACCCATTTGCTTAACTAGCTACACTCCTTGTTTTAGAAGAGAAGCTGGAAGTTATGGTTCTCATGTTAGAGGTTTAAACAGACTGCACCAATTTGATAAAGTAGAATTAGTTCGAATAGAAAATCCGAACAATTCTTATAAAGCTTTGGAAGAAATGGTTGATCACATCAAAGGTATTTTGGAAGAGCTTGAACTACCCTTTAGAATATTAAGATTATGTGGAGGTGATCTAGGCTTTACATCTTGTCTAACCTATGATTTTGAAGTTTATTCTGCTGCTCAAAAAAAATGGCTTGAAGTAAGTTCTGTTTCAAATTTTGAAACTTTTCAATCTAATCGTTTGAAACTGAGAATAGATAATAATGGAGAAAAAATATTAGCCCACACGTTAAATGGTAGCTCATTAGCACTTCCAAGAATTGTTGCGTGTATTTTGGAGAATTTTCAAACAGAAAATAATATCCAGATACCTAAAATTTTAATCCCCTACACTGGGTTTGAGAAAATTTGATTTCTTTTGAAAAGAGTAAAACCAAAAAAATACCTTGGGCAACATTTTTTGAATGACTCTAACATTTCCAAAAAAATAGTTCAGAATCTCATTTCAAATAAATTAAAAAGTATTTTAGAAATTGGTCCTGGAATGGGAATCCTTACTCAGCATTTAATAAATAGCAAAACAGAAACATTTTTTGTTGAAATTGATAAAGAATCCATTATATATTTAAACAAGGTTTTCCCTGAAATTCAAAACTCAATAATCAATGAAGATTTTTTAAAACTTAAACTAAATAAATTTGAAACTCCAATCGGCCTAATTGGAAATTTTCCATACAATATTTCTTCACAAATATTATTTAAATTAATTGAAAACCGTGATAAAGTAGAGGAATTAGTGGGTATGTTTCAATTAGAGGTAGCTCAAAGAGTTTGCGCACCACCTGGATCGAAAACCTATGGTATTTTATCTGTACTTATCCAAGCTTTTTATTCTGCTGAATTTTTATTTTCATTATCTCCTAATCACTTTAACCCTCCACCAAAAGTAAACTCAGGAGTTATTCGATTAACTAAAAAAAGTAATATAGATATAGGTTGTGACGAAGAATTATTTTTTAAAATTGTAAAAACATCCTTTCAGCAAAGGCGTAAAACATTGAGAAATAGTCTAAAAAGTTTTAATTTACCTAATAATATAAAAGAAGGTGCTATCTTTGAAAAGCGTCCAGAAGCATTAAGCGTGGATGATTTTATTCTTCTAACTAAAATTATAGCTGATGGAACAATTCCAGCTTAATGATGAATTAATATTAAAAATTGCTGATTTAATTTTAGCAAAAAAGAATTCCCAACTAAAAAAATTAGTAAATGATATTCACTTCGCTGATATGGCAGATATCATTAATTTATTAAACGAAGATCAAGGAGTATATTTAATAAAACTTTTTGACAGTGAAAAAACATCAGAAATTTTAACTGAACTTGACGAAAATGTTAGAGAGAAAATTTTAAAAGTCCTTTCTGTTAAAGAAATTGCAGGTGAAATTGAAGAGTTAGATAGTGATGATGCTGCAGATATACTTGGAGAACTTTCAGAAAAAAGAAAAGAAGAAGTAATTTCTGAAATAAGTGATAATGACCTAGCAGATGATTTAATCGAACTTTTATCTTATGAAGAAAATTCTGCTGGAGGTCTAATGGCTAAAGAATTAGTTAAAGCAAATGAGAACTGGACTATTTTAAAATGTTTAAGTGAAATAAAAAAACAAGGAGAAAATGTGACAAGAGTACACTCAATTTATGTTGTTGATGATAAAGAAAGATTGATTGGAAGACTGTCTTTGAAAGACCTCATAACTACCCCCTCAAAAAAGAAAATTAAGGATATTTACATCCCAAAAGTAGATTCTGTTAACGTAATGGAGAATGGAGAAGAGGTAGCTAAAATAATGTCCAAATATGATCTAGAAGCAATCCCAGTAATTGACGATCAAAAACATTTGCTTGGTAGAATTACTATTGATGATATTGTTGATTTTATAAAAGAAGAAGCCGAAGAAGATTATTTAATTGCCGCAGGTGTTCAAGGTGATGTAGAAGCAGACGATTCAATCTATGAGCTTACTAAAGCTAGATTACCATGGCTTTTTTTAGGATTAGTTGGAGGTTTAGGAAGTGTTTTTATATTAGAAGGGTTTGAAGAGTTTATGACTGACCCTAATTATAAGGCCTTATTTTTTTTCACTCCGTTAATAGCCGCAATGGCAGGTAATGTTGGTGTACAATCATCTGCTATAATTGTTCAAGGATTAGCCAATGATGTGGTCAAGGGAAGTCTATTAAAAAGATTAATTAAAGAGCTTGGTTTAAGTCTAATTAATGGATTGATTCTTGGTTTTATAACAATAATATTTGGATTAACTATAGATCAACCGATTGAACTAAGTCTTGTTATCTCTCTTTCTATGTTGTGTGTCATAGTAGTTGCTGCTTTAATCGGTACTTCTATCCCAATAATTTTAGAAAAAAGAGGAATAGATCCTGCAATTGCTACTGGACCTTTTATTACAACCAGTAATGATATATTTGGAATCTTTCTATTCTTTTATATTGCAAAAATATTTTTACTGTAGGATAAATGAAAATACTTCATTTAGATAGCACTCACTCATATTTATATCAAAAATTAGAAAACTTAGGATTTACTAATAAGTTTGATTTTGAATCTTCGAAAGACCAAATTGAAAATAAAATCTCGTCTTACCACGGTATTATAATAAGAAGCCGAATTCCAATTGACAAATCATTAATTAACAAAGCAACTAATTTAAAATTTATTGCAAGAGTAGGCTCAGGAACTGAAAATATTGACATAAAACATGCTGAAAAAAAAAAAATAAATATTATTTCTTCACCAGAGGGCAATTCAAACGCAGTTGGGGAACATGCATTGGGAATGTTGCTTTCTATGATTAATAATATGTCTAATTCTCATAAAGAAATTATTAATGGGGTTTGGTCTAGAGAACCAAACAGGGGTTATGAATTAAAAAACAAAACAATTGGACTGATAGGTTATGGTCATACAGGAAAAGCTTTTGCGAAAAAACTTTCAGGACTTGATGTTAATACTTTGTTTTATGATTTAAAACCTAATTTGAAAAATGAATTTGCAAAAGAGGTTAGTTTAAAAAAAATAAAAGAAATGTCTGATGTAATTAGTATTCATACCTCATTGACAAAAGAAGCTTTTCAAATTATAAATACTAAATTCATAAATGAATGTACAAAACCCTTTTGGCTTATAAATACAGCTAGAGGAAAATGTATCAACTCAAAAGATCTTATAAAAGGAATAAACGAAAAAAAAATTTTAGGAGCTGCTTTGGATGTTTTAGAATTTGAAAATAAATCTTTCGAAAATCTTTCTGAATCATTAAATTCTAGTCCCAATTTAAGCGATCTAATAAACTCAAAAAAAATATTACTTACACCTCACATTGCCGGATGGACTCATGAAAGTAAAATAGGTTTAGTTAAAGTAATTTTAAAAAAAATAAAAAAAGTTTTTGACAAGTGAAAAATATTTTAATTCTCTGTACCGGAAATTCATGTAGAAGTCAGATTGCTCATGGTTATTTTGAAACTTATTTAAATGAAAAAGCAAATATATTTAGTGCTGGAATAGAAACTCACGGTTTAAATGAAAATGCAGTTAAAACAATGAAAAAAGACGGGATAGACATCTCATTATATAATTCTAATAATATTAATGAATACAATAATATTGATTTTGATTTCGTAGTAACTGTTTGTGATAATGCAAATGAGAGTTGTCCATTATTTTTTTCAAAAAATTCTGTAAGAATTCATCAGAATTTTATTGATCCTTCTAAAATTAATAAATCAAAAAATTTAGAAAAAGACTTTGATAATTGTAGAGATGAAATTAAAAAATTCTCAAAAGAATTTAAAAAAAAATTTTTTTAATTATTTAACAATTAATTGTAAGATTTCATCTGTTCTCTGTTCAAGAATCAATTCATTATTTTTTAATATCTCTTTTGAGGAAGTTTCATTAAAATGTCTAATTGTGAATAAATTTACATTTTCAATACACTCTACCTTAAAGGTTGCTTTTAAAATTGCTAATAACTCTTTTAATCTATTGAACTTATCGAAAACACATACTGAAAAACTTATAGCAGAGTTTTGAATTAAATCCACTTTCATTTTATTTTCATGTAAAATTTGAAATATATCACTAATGTTATCCTCAACAATAAATGAAAAATCTAAAGAAGATAATTTTAGAAGATTAAGATTTCTTTTCACAATAAAACAAGGAACTTCTGGTTTTATTTTAACTCCTCTAGAAATAGCAGTACCAGCTTCGTCTGGTTTTAAAAAAGATTTTACAAATAGAGGGATTTCCTTTTTTTGAAGGGGCTGTAAAGTTTTTGGATGAATAACAGATGCTCCATAAAAAGCAAGCTCAATTGCTTCTGTGTAGGAAACAGATTCCAAAAGAACAGGATTTTTAAAAACCCTTGGATCTGCATTAAGAACACCGGGAACATCTTTCCATATAGTTAATGAATCCGCGTTTAAGCAATAAGCATATATAGCTGCTGAGTAATCAGAGCCTTCTCTTCCCAAAGTTGTATTAAAGTTGTTTTTATTACTGCCTATAAAACCTTGGGTTATATTAAATAATTTTCGATCTACTTTATTTAAAATATTTTTCTGAGTAATATCCCAATCTAAATCAGCGTCTCTATAATTAGAATCAGTTTTAATTAAATCCCTTGAGTCTATCCAATTAGATTTAATTCCTTTATAATTTAAATATGCACTAATTATTTTAGTAGAAAGTAATTCTCCACTAGGTACTACCTGATCATAAACAAAAGAGTAATTAGGAGATTTATTTCTCTTTAAAAATCCTTTTAAGTTTTCAAAAATTAAATGAATATCCTTAAAAATTTCATGATTTTTATTGCTAAATAAGTTTAATAGAATCTGATTGTGAAATTTAAAAATTTCGTTTATTGAATTTTGTAAATCTTCTTTTTTTTGAAAATAATTTTTTACAACAACCTCAAAAGCATTAGTAGTTTTTCCCATTGCTGAAATGACTAATAAAGTTTTATCATATCCTCTTCTATTCAAAATTGAAAAAATATTTTGAATAGCATTAGAATCCTTTACTGAAGCTCCACCAAATTTATAAATTTTCATTTGTGTCTTATAATAAAATCATTAATTGCTTTTTCATCCATTTGGGCAATGTGCCAATCACTGTAAACCTTTGCACCGTTAGATTCATAAAATTTAATAGCATTAACATTCCAATTTAATACAGCCCATTCAATTCTTTTAACTCCGTTCTTATGTGAATACTTAATGAAATTAGAAAATAATGCTTGTCCAATCCCAAAGCCCCTATACTTTTTGGTAACGATTAAATCTTCTAAATGCATAGTTGGACCTTTCCACGTAGAATACCTTGGATATCCCAAAGACATTCCAACTGTCTTGTTATCTAATTTAGCTACAAAACACACAAATAATGGATAACTAGAAAAGGCATGATTAATTAAGTCTTTAACGGATATTTCCACAGCACTTGGTTCTTTTTCATAAATAGCAAGTTCTTCAATTAAAGTCCAGACGTCCTTCATATCTTGTTTGACAGCAGGTCTAATTTCTAGGTTCATTTATTAAATTTAAACAAAGTTAAGTCAATGAATTTAAAAAAAAATAATTCATAAAAAGTATAACAATTTTATTGATATTTGTGATGATGAAAAAAGTGGGTACTAATCCACATTCTTTACCTTTTTTTAAGTCTCTGAAAATTCAGAAACTCCAAAATTCCCTTGACCAAAATGAAAAAAAATCAGTCATAAATGGGCTTTATGGGTCAGCAAAATCTTTTTTTATAAAAGAACTTTATAGACAAAATAAAAAAACAATTTTTTGGATTCTAAATGATAAGGAAACTGCCGCTTATCATTTTAATGATTTGGAAAATTTTATGAACAGTAAAGAATGTTCTTTTTTTTCAAGCAGCTATAAAAGAAATAAAGAATTTAAGAAGACAGATAGCCAGAACATATTTACAAGAACTGAAATAATTAAAAATCTGAGTTTAAAAAAAGAATCTAAAATTATTGTTAGCTATCCAGAAGCAATTTTTGAAAAAGTTCTTGTGAAAAAAGAAATCAAAAAAAGAACATTAAAAATTTCAATAGGTCAGGAATTGGAACTTGAAAGTCTCAACGAAAAATTATTTGAATATAATTTTAATAAACAAGATTTTGTGTCAAAACCTGGTGACTTTTCTGTCAGGGGAGGTATAGTAGATGTTTTTTCTTATTCTAGTGTTTTACCTTACAGAATAGAGTTTTTTGGAAATGAAATTGAAAGTATTAGAACTTTTGAAATAGAATCCCAAATATCAAATAATTCAATGTCCTCAGTTGAAATATTAGCAGACTTAGAGGATAAAGAATTTAATCAAGAAAGAGAAAGTATCTTTGATTTTTTAAATTCAGATAATAAAATTATTATTGAGAATCTCATATTTCTAAAAGAAGAGTTGCAGGAATATTTTAAAGTAATTAAAAATAAATATAGGAAAAATGATAAAGAAAATTTAAATAATCTTTTTTATAGTGGGGTAAACTTACAATCAGATTTGAACAAATTTTCAATAATTCAATTTGGAAAAGCAAATAACAATCAAGCTTCTTTTAAAACTATTCCTCAACCCTCATTTAACAAAAAGTTTAATCTATTAATTAAGAACTTAACAGACTATAAGAACAAGGGTTATAAAATCAAAATCTTTTGTACTTCTAAAAATCAAATTAAAAGATTTAATGAAATTTTTGAAAGAACCCAAAGCACTTTATCTCCACTTTTAATAGAAAAATCTATATACAGAGGTTATATAAATCACGATGATAAAGAGGTCTGTTATTCAGATCATGAGATTTTTGACAGGTACCATAAGTTTAATATTAAAGCCGGCTTTTCAGTTAAAAAAAGAGTTAGTCTAAATGAACTAAACCAATTAAACATTGGAGATTATGTGACCCATATTGATCATGGAATTGGAATCTTTGGTGGATTACAAAAAATAGAGGTAAACGGAAAGAAACAAGAAGCTGTTAAATTGTCGTATGGCGAACGAGATACTTTATATGTAAGTATTCATTTAATTCATAAAATTTGCAAATACAATGGAAAAGATGGATCAAAACCAAAAATATATAAATTAGGATCAGGAGCTTGGAAAAAGATTAAGCTTAAAGCTAAAAATAGTGTTAAAAAAGTTGCCTTTAATCTTATTGAAACTTATGCAAAAAGGAAATTAAAAAAAGGTTTTCAATACGGTCCCGATTCATCCATGCAATATGAACTAGAAGCTTCTTTTATTTATGAAGACACGCCCGACCAAATCAAATCTACATTAGATATTAAAAGTGATATGGAAAGTATTCAGCCGATGGATAGGCTTATTTGTGGAGATGTTGGATTTGGAAAAACTGAAATAGCAATTAGAGCAGCTTTTAAGGCAATTGACAATGGTAAACAAGTCATCATTTTAGTTCCTACTACAATACTTGCTTTCCAACATTACAAAACTTTTTGCAAAAGACTCAAAGAATTTCCTGTTACTATTGATTATTTAAATAGGTTCAGAACTAACAAAGAAAAAATAATAATAAAAAGTGAATTAAGTTCTGGAAAAATTGATTTAATAGTAGGAACTCATCAGTTAGTAAACAAAAGTATAGAATTCAAAAACTTAGGATTATTAATTGTTGATGAAGAACAAAAGTTTGGAGTTAGTGTAAAAGAAAAAATAAGATCTATGAAAGAGAATATAGATGTATTAACTCTTACTGCAACCCCTATCCCTAGAACTCTTCAATATAGTTTAATGTCTGCAAGAGACTTATCTATTATAAATACTCCTCCACAAAATAGATATCCAATAGAAAGTAATGTAATCTCCTTTAAAGAAGAAATTATTTCTGAAGCTATAAATTTTGAAATACAAAGAGGAGGTCAGGTTTTTTTCGTACACAATCGAATTGAGAATATTCAAGATATTTCTGCTTTCATTTCAAGATTAGTTCCAAATGCAGATATTGCAATTGTTCATGGTAAAATTGAGGGGAAAAAACTTGAAAAAACAATGTTAGATTTTATTAATGGGAAGTTTGATGTTTTGATATCTACAACTATCATTGAAAGTGGACTAGATGTTCCAAATGCAAATACAATCTTTATTAATAATGCTCAAAATTTTGGCCTTAGCGATCTACACCAAATGAGAGGAAGGGTTGGAAGAAGTAATAAAAAAGCTTTTTGCTACTTTATAACTTCTCCTTTTTCGTCAATGACAAAAGAAGCAAGAAAGAGGATTGAAGCTATAGAGCAACACACTGAACTAGGATCTGGTTTCTTTATTGCAATGAAAGATTTAGAAATCAGAGGGGCTGGAGATTTATTAGGAGCTGAGCAAAGTGGATTTATGAACGATATAGGATTTGAAACTTATCAGAAAATTTTAAAAGAAGCTGTTGAAGAATTAAAAACAAAAGATTTTCAGAATATGTTTGAAGATGACATAGAAATACAAAATAATGTTAGTAATGTTCAAATAGATACTGATTTAGAGATTTTATTCCCTGACAATTATATAAATAATATTAAAGAAAGATTAAAGTTATACAAACAATTGTCAGAAATAAAAACTAATAAAGAGCTAACAGATTTTAAAAATAATTTGGTTGATAGATTTGGTGAAATTCCATTTCAAACTAGTGATCTTTTAAAAACTGTAGAAATAAAATGGTTAGCTTTTAAACTTGGTTTTGAGAAAATAATTTTAAAAAATAATAAAATGATATGTCAATTTATTTCAAATAAAGAGCATCCATTTTATTCGTCTGGAGATTTTGAAAAAATACTTATCACTATTCATCAAAAGAAAAACATATGCGAAGTGAAAGAAAAGAAAAAAAATAATTCCGATTTTCTGTTGGCTGTTTTTAAAAATGTAGAATCTATAAAAAAAGCTATTGAAAAATTAGAGGTTTTTTAAATTTTTAATTACTCTAAAAGCCTTATCCACTTGCTCTTCATTTACTAAAATAGTAAACTCATTTGATGTGGATATAACTTCATAAATGTTAATTCCTTCCCATGACAGCCTTTGAAAAACAAAATAATATACCCCCGGAATAGTAACATTTTCGTTGGGAAGTTTGATTGAAATAGAAGAAAGGTTCTCATGTTTTGAAATGCAGTGTTCATTTGATAATGTAGATTCAACCAGTTTAGATAAATTTCTACTCACAACGATATTACATTCGTTAACTCCTCTGGAGGAAGTATAAAAATCATCCTTATTATCAACCTTTACTAAAAGTTTAGCTTGATTAGCTAATAAAGTATCGGAAACTTTAAAATTATAATCAACTAAAAAAGATCTAACTGTTATATCTCCAATATCTTTAATAATTTTGACAATTTTATGCGTAGTTCTAAACTCTAGTTCATTAGAAAGACGTTTTAAGGCCATTACTATAGCTCCATATTTAACTTGCTTTTTTAATGAGATTTCTATTTCTGATTTTATAATTCTAGATAATGAGGTCAAATTAATAATACCTTGAGACAACGCAGATATTAAAAAGGGTTTTGCCTTAATATAGTCCTCAACTGCTGAAGAGATTGTTTTCATATGCTATACAAATATAGTAATCCTTTACAGTTGTTAAAAATATAACAAAAAATTACACCTATAACACAAGTTAATTTTACAGAAAATCAAAACGGTAAAAGAATATATTAATTGATTATTTTTACGTTTTATTTACAATTTTGAAAAAAAAATACACTATTACTGCAGCTCTCCCCTATGCAAATGGACCAATTCATATAGGACATTTAGCCGGAGCATATATTCCTGCCGACATCTACTCTAGATATTTGAGATTAAAAGGAAGTGATATAATTTTTATTTGTGGAAGTGACGAGCATGGAGCAGCAATTCCAATAAGGGCAAAAAAAGATGGAGTTACACCCCAAAAAATAATTGATAAGTATCACTTTGTTATTAAAAATTCGTTTGAGAAGTTTGGAATTTCATTTGATAACTACTCAAGGACTTCTTCAAAAATTCACCATAAAACAGCCTCTGATTTCTTTAATGATTTAAATGATAAAAATATTTTTATTGAAAAAGAATCTGAGCAACTATATGATTCCAAGGAAAATCAATTTTTAGCAGATCGATACGTGGAGGGAGAGTGTCCAAAATGCCATTTCGATAAAGCTTATGGAGATCAATGTGAAAGTTGTGGGTCGTCACTAAATGCTACTGATCTTATAAATCCTAAATCTAAATTAAGTGGAAATAAACCTACATTAAAAACTACCAAACATTGGTTTCTACCTTTAAATAATTTTGAAAATTTTTTAAAAAAATGGTTTTTAAATGACAAAAAAGAGGATTGGAAATTAAATGTCTTTGGTCAGGTGAAATCTTGGATTAATGAAGGTTTGAAGCCAAGAGCAATAACAAGAGATCTGAACTGGGGAATCCCCGTACCTGTAAAAGAGGCGTTTGGGAAAGTCTTATATGTGTGGTTTGATGCACCAATAGGATATATTTCATCAACCATTGAGTGGGCTAAAAAAGAAAAAGTTGATTGGAAACCTTATTGGCAAGATCCTAAAACAGAGCTAATACACTTCATTGGAAAAGATAATATAGTTTTTCATTGTATTATTTTTCCATCAATTTTAAATGCCTCAGGAAAATATATTTTACCGACAAATGTTCCTGCTAATGAATTTTTAAATTTAGAAGGAAAAAAAATATCAACCTCTAAAAATTGGGCGATATGGCTTGATCAATACATGAAAGATTTTCCAGGAATGCAAGACACATTAAGATACGTTTTAACCGCAAATGCACCTGAAAACAAAGACAACGATTTTACTTGGAAAGATTTTCAAGCAAAAAACAATAATGAATTAGTGGCAATTTTTGGAAACTTTATAAACAGAGTTGTTGTTTTAACACACAAATATTATAATGGGAAAACACCAGCTTTTAGAATTTTAAATGATAAAGAAAAAAACTTACTAAAAAAAGTTTATTCTTATCCGAATGAAATAGGAAAATTAATTGAAAAATTTAAATTTAGGGAAGCGGTAAACACTATGATTGATTTAGCTAGGATTGGAAACAAATACCTAGCTGAAGAAGAGCCCTGGAAAGTTATTAAAACTGACGATTCACAAAGGGTTGAAACTATAATGAATATTTCTATTCAAATATGCGGAGTTCTTTCAATTGTCTGTGAGCCCTTCCTTCCAGATACTGCAAAAAAACTTAAAAATATGTTTAATATTAAACATATCCAATGGGACTCTATTAGTATTGAAACCCCTTTGATTTCTTATGAAATTGAACAAGGTAATTTGATTTTTAGAAAAGTTGAAGATGAAGAAATCACATTGCAATTAGAAAAACTTAATGATTCAAAAATATAAAATAGGAATTATTGGATGTGGTTGGTTAGGACTTCCACTTGCTAAACTATTATTGAAAAAAAAATACTCCATTAAAGGGTCTACAACATCAAAAGAAAAATTAAAAATTTTACAAAATCACAAAATTAATCCGTATTTAATTGAAATTAAAGAGAATGAATTAAAAGGAGATGTAGATTCTTTTGTGCTGGGATTAGATATTCTAATAATTAATATTCCTCCTAAAATGAAAAGTAATCCTAATGGTAAATACTCAAAAAAAATTGAATCTTTGAATAGCTTTATTAAATCAAAGTCAATTAATAAAATTCTTTTTATTAGTAGTACCTCTGTTTACGGTTCCAATCAAGGGAAAATAGATTCTAATACAGTTCCTGTACCTAATTCAAAAAACGGTTTAGAAATTTTAAAAGCAGAAAAAATATTAAATAAAAATAAGAATTGTACTGTAATTAGATTTGGGGGCTTAATTGGAAATAATCGTCATCCAGTTTATTCTTTGTCAAAAAAAAATAAAGTTTTAAATCCTGAAGCACCAATAAATTTAATTCACTTAGACGATTGTATACAAATCATTTATTCAATAATTAAAAAAGATAAATGGGGAGAAACGTATCTTGGCGTAAGTCCATACCACCCCAAAAAAATAAAGTACTATAACAGAAAATGTAGAGAACTTGGTTTAAAAGAAATTGTATTTGAAAATAACACTTTAAGCAAGAAAGAAATAACAGATTATAAAATTAAAACTGAATTAAGTTATGATTTTAAACATCCTAAACTTTAAAATTAATTAGTTTTTTGGATACTCTCCTTTGCGATTTTATTGATCATATTAATCAAAGCATTGTAAGATATCACTATACTTTTTAAATCGTTTTTAAAAGTTTGAAAGTTTTTAGAATCTATTTTATTAGAATTAATTTTTAGAACATTTGTTTTATATACCCTAAACCTTCCAATTATTTGGGGAATATTAAATGAATCGTAAAATCTTTTATCATTTATTTTTTTTATTTCTGTTTTAAGGTTTTCTAACAAAAAAGATAATTGTTTGGAATCAGAAGAAACTATTTTCGAGGAACTTATTATAATCTCTATATCTTTCCATTTGTTAAAAATATTACTATAATTTCTATCTAAATTTTTTATTTCAGGAAGAGAATCTTTAATAAAAGAATTTAAAGCCAAATAATCTGTATTCTCAACATATGATGTGCTTTTTTTATTGTTTTTAGAACAAGAAATGAGTAAAAAAAACATAACTAAAAAGCATAAAAACTTATTCATAAGTAGAAAATAATATTTCTAAATTACAAACTTTATTCTGTTTTAAAAGTGTAAACAGTGGAGTAACTACTATT
>TARA_B100001093_G_scaffold466797_1_pt1 | contig 16461 bp, 26 predicted proteins | sample TARA_B100001093 | Tara Oceans TARA_B100001093 (sample SAMEA2623116) | marine metagenome | biome: marine biome (ENVO:00000447); feature: surface water layer (ENVO:00002042); material: "saline water (ENVO:00002010), including plankton (ENVO:xxxxxxxx)" | depth 5 m
TGGCTCTGGCTCTGGCACTAGCGGTGGTTCAGCACAAGCTGGTGATACTACCTCATCAGACGCAGAAACAGATGACCCAGCTACAGCAGGGGCTGGCAGTACAGAAGCGGGGTATAGTGACGCAACCGGCCAGATGGGAACTCCCGGTAGTGGTCTTGGTGGCTATCAGGGAAGCACTGGCCCTGGATTCGGCGGTTACGCAGGCGGTCCCGGTGCCAACGAACAAGCAGTATCTTATGCTGGTCCACCTGACATGACTGCTGAACAGAAAGCCGCTATATCTAAAGCGTTTGTCACAAACACAAAAGGTATGCCAATTAGCACACCTAATTCTAAAGGGAAATTTGGTGGTTATCTTGGCAAGACAAATGCTACAGATAAAGATATATCTGGTGCGTTAGCCGCTTTAGCCGGTATTCCTGGCACGCCGGAGAGTAAGGCGGCTGGAGCGGCTGCGACTGCGGCGGCGTCAGGTGCTCCTGTTGGTATAGCGTCTTCTCCTAGTATTTCTGCAGCGGAAGTTTTAGGTATTAGTCCTGTCGAGTCAATGGCGCGATTTGGGACTCCCGGTTATGCTGGGATGACGGCACAAGCAGCAACAAATACAGCGGATCAGTTTTCTACTCCCGCGACAGCCCCCTCCGCTCGTGCTCCAAGCGTCAACGTTTCCAATGTCCTTTCGGCGGTTAATGACCTAGCTGCACAGAGTCTAGCCTCTAGCCAAGGCAAACCAGGTGCTCCGAGCACTGGCATTGCTAGTGTGGCTGTTGATTCACTTGACCGAAGTAATCCAAATGCGATGGCGGCGGCGGAAAAGGCGGAAGTGGGTCAGCTTTTAGGTGCACTTTCAAGTGATGTGCGAAGTGGTCCGGTTTCGGACACACAGATAGGCATAACGGCGGCACCTGCTGTTTCTGCCCAAGAAGTTTTGTCTGGTTTACCCGATGAACTTAGCACTCCCGCTATGAGTAGTGCTAGCGTCTCGGCTCCCGCATCTAATGTGGCTAATCCCAATGCTCCGGGTCAGCTTTCTTCAGCAGAAATGGCGGCTCTTGATGCATTAGCGGCTAGAGGTTTTGATCAAAACACTGCTCAGATGGGTCTTCGTGCTGATGATCTAACATCTAGTCAGGTTGATGAGAATGTTGCTGCGAACATTGGTTATGACCCAGTAACGGACATGCCTTATGGCCTAGAGTTTGCCACCAACCCGCAGACTGGTGCTCCGATTTCAACGAACCTAGCTGGTTTGACGGAGCAACAAAAAGCAAATCAACCGTTTTCGATGGATGTTGCTCAGTTTATTGGATCGAATCCTTACGGGTATGAAATTGATCCAGTTACAGGTCAAGTCATTGGTCAGGTTGGAAGCCCACCTTTTGGTATATTGGGCAACCTAACTACGGGTCTTCAAAACCTATTTATGGGTCCACCGCAAAACACACAGGATCTTATTGAGCGTGGCGCATATACCGGAATGACGGGTCAAGGTGGTGACGGGATGACGGGTGGTGACGGCGCCGGTGTGGATTCAGTTGCACAACAGCCCACTACTGATCCTTGCCCAGAAGGCTATGCTCTAGTTGGTGGGGCGTGCACTCCTGTTAGTCCGGAAGAGGAGGCGGCGTTTAAGTTTGGAACAGATACAGGTGTGAAGTATTTTGATCCATTCACTCAGGCTACACAGCTTGGTGGTATGAATCCGTTTGTTCTTCAGCCTTATATGCCTGGGCAGAATCCGTTTGCGCAACCAAGTCAAACTCCTGCTTCTACGGGTATTCAGGCACTTTCACCAACGGGAGCGGCTCTCGGCAGGCAGGTCTAGATGAATTTAGAGACGATTCCAGAGGAAGCCCTCAAGGAAATCTATGCCCTTCAGAACCAGCAGGTAAGGCTTCAGATCCGTGAAAAGGCTCGTGACCAGTTCATGCCGTTTGTGCATCATGTGTATGACGGCTTTATTGAGGGACGGCATCACCGCGTTATTGCGGAGAAGCTGGAGCGGGTAGCGAGGGGCGAGTTAAAGCGTCTCATTGTTAACATGCCTCCGCGACATAGTAAGTCTGAGTTTGCGTCATATTTGATGCCTGCTTGGTTCTTGGGTCGCAATCCTAAGTTAAAGATTATTCAGGCAACGCATAACACGGAGTTGGCGGTCAGGTTTGGTCGTAAGGTTCGTGATTTGATTGACACGCCTGATTATCGGACTGTGTTTCCTGACACTGGATTGAAGTCAGATGACAAGGCGGCTGGACGTTGGGGGACTTCGGCAGGCGGCGAATACTTTGCGGCTGGTGTTGGTGCGGCGATGACGGGTCGTGGTGCGGACTTGTTGATTATTGACGATCCGCATTCGGAGCAGGACGCTTTGTCTAGCACGGCGTTTGACAATGCGTTTGAGTGGTATACGTCTGGACCGCGTCAGCGTTTGCAGCCGGGTGGTTCTATCATCATTGTTATGACGCGCTGGGGTCAGAAGGATTTGACCGGTCAGGTTATCAAGATGCAGGGTTCGGACACTTTGGCGGACGAGTGGGAGGTTGTGGAGTTTCCTGCGATACTGCCGTCTGACAAGCCTTTGTGGCCGGAGTTCTGGGATCATGACTCGTTGGTTAAGGTCAAGGCATCATTGCCTGTCGCCAAGTGGAATGCTCAATGGCAGCAGAATCCGACTGCGGCGGAAGGTGCGATTGTTAAGAAGGAATGGTGGAACATGTGGGAGAAGGAGGATATCCCTAGTGTTAAGTACATCATCCAGTCTTACGATACGGCGTTTAGCAAGAAGGAAACGGCGGACTACTCTGCCATAACCACATGGGGGGTATTTGAGAATGAAGAGACTCACGCAGACAATGTTATACTTATGGATGCGAGACGCGGTAGATGGAACTTTCCGGAGCTTAAAGGAGTTGCTGCGGAAGAGTATGAGTATTGGGAACCGGATATGGTCATTATTGAAGCGAAGGCTTCAGGGCAACCGCTAACGGATGAGTTGCGTGCAGCCGGCATTCCCGTGATGAACTATACACCGAGCAAAGGTCGTGATAAGATAACTCGTATGCACACGGTAGCACCGCTGTTTGAGGCGGGGATGGTGTGGGCACCGGAACAGAAGTTTTCGGAAGAGGTTATTGAGGAATGTCTTGCTTTCCCGCATGGGGAGCATGATGACTTTGTTGATAGCATGACGATGGCTTTGATGCGGTTTAGGCAGGGTGGGTTTATCGAACTCGATGGTGAGAACGAAGCTACAGACTGGTATCCAAAGAAGCGGGAGTATTACTAATGTCTAGTAAGAAAAAGCCACAGGTTAAAAAATTTGATCTTAACACTGCCTCTATTGAGGAGTTGGAGAGGAAGATCAAGGAACTTCGTGAAGAGCAGACGATTGTTAAAAAAGCTGGTGGCGGCGTGATAAACGCAAAAGACAAGCTGAAAGAGATTAGCGGTGAATTGAAGAAAGCGTCAAACATGCACGCAAAGCAGTCCAAGAAGGTTGAGTCGATTGCTAATTCTTTTTTTAATGGTGGTGTCATAAAGGTCAAACGGCGCGGCACTTTTAAGGGGACATTTTAATGGCATTACCTCCACAGCCTATGGGCAGTTTAACAGATTCAGGAATCGAGGCACCTCAAGGCATGGAGGTGGACATCCCGCAGCCGGAAGACTTTGCCGGTGGCGCGGAGGTTATGCAGCAGGCTGATGGCAGTGCACTGATTCAGGCGCTTATGGGCGGAGAGCCAGACGGCATTGAGGTAGAGGCTGAACAGTATGATCATATGGCTAACCTAGCCGAGGTGATTGACGAGGCTGTTCTAGGAGAGATCTCTAGCGAACTGCGCGGCTTGTATGAGGAAGATAGTGAGTCTCGCGAAGAGTGGGAAGAAGGCTACACGAAAGGTCTGGATTTGCTTGGTATAAAGTACCAAGAGCGCACTCAGCCTTTTGAAGGTGCGTCTGGTGTAACGCATCCGTTGATTGCGGAATCTGTTACCCAGTTTCAAGCGCAGGCTTACAAGGAACTTTTGCCAGCCGGTGGCCCTGTCAAGACGCAGGTCTTGGGTTCCAAGACCATGGAGAAGGAATCACAGGCCAGCCGTGTAAAGAACTTCATGAACTATCAGGTTACTGAGGTCATGGAAGAGTTTGATCCTGACACGGATCAGATGCTGTTCTATCTACCGCTGTCTGGTTCTACGTTCAAGAAGGTTTACTTTGACCCTACCAAGGGGCGTGCGGTTTCTGCGTTTGTGCCAGCCGAAGATTTGGTGGTGTCTTATTCCGCCACGGATTTGGCGACAGCCCCGCGTGTAACGCATGTCTTGCGTATGGACGGTAATCAAGTTCGCAAGATGCAGATTGCTGGCATGTATCGTGACGTAGAGGTTTCTGCGGATGACGATATGGAAGATCAGGTTCGCGATAAGGTTGATGAGATAGAGGGTCTGAGCAAGGGCTACACGGATGATGTGCATACCATTTTGGAAATGCATGTTGATTTGGAACTAGAGGGCTTTGAGGACATTGGTTCAGACGGAGAACCCACAGGCATCAAGCTACCATATATAGTGACGATTGATCATGGGTCAGGGGAGATCTTGGCGATTACTCGTAACTACGAGGCTCAAGATCAGTTGAAGACCAAGCGTCAGTATTTCGTTCATTACAAGTTTCTGCCGGGTTTAGGTTTCTATGGCTTCGGTTTGATTCATATGATTGGTGGTTTGGGTCGTGCAGCGACAAGCATTCTTCGTCAGTTGATTGATGCGGGTACGCTTGCAAACCTGCCGTCTGGTTTCAAGGCACGAGGCATTCGTATTCGTAATGAAGACGAGCCTCTCATGCCGGGTGAGTTCAGGGACATTGATGCGCCGGGTGGCGACATTCGTAATGCTATTGTACCTCTACCATTTAAAGAACCGTCAGGCACGCTTGCGCAGTTGCTGGCTTCTTTAATCGAAGGCGGACGCCGTTTTGTATCTATCGCTGATCAGCAGATTGGTGAAAGTCAGAGCGGTGACATGCCTGTAGGAACAACTGTGGCACTGCTTGAGCGCGGTATGAAGGTCATGTCGGCTATTCATAAGCGTCTGCATTACTCACAGAAAACAGAGTTCCGGCTCCTCGCTAGAATCTTCGCGGAAAATCTCCCTCCCGTATATCCTTATGAGGTAGCCGGGGCACCTTCCGAGATCAAGTCGCAAGACTTTGATGGTCGTGTAGATGTTCTTCCAGTATCAGACCCGAACATTTTTTCAATGGCACAGCGCGTGACGCTGGCACAAACACAGCTTCAGTTGGCACAATCAAACCCCGGCATTCACAATCTGCATGAAGCATATAAGCGTATGTATCAGGCACTTGAGGTGCAGAACATTGATGAGATCTTGCCTGCCAAGAAAGAGCCTCAGCCTACCAGTCCTAGCATTGAGAATGCTAAAGGTATGCAAGGTGAACTACTGAATGCGTTTCAACAGCAAGATCATGACGCTCATATTATGACGCATGTTGCTTTTATGAAATTGCCGTTGGTTTCGACATCTCCTAATATTTATGCCACATTTATGGGGCATCTTCAGGATCATATATCTATGAAGGCACGTTTGACTGTAATGGCTCAAGTTCAAGAACAGCAGGCGCAGGCGCAACAAATGGCTTTAGCCGCACAGATGGGTGCGGTTGATCCGATGATGGCGCAACAACAGATGCAAGCCGCATCTGCCGTATCAGATGATATGATTGAAGCCGAGGTTGCAAAATTAGAGGCTCAGTTTACGCAAGAGATAATCGCAATGCTTTCTCCGCCAGAGGGGCAGCAGGATCCTCTTGTTGCAATAAGGCAACAAGAACTTGCTATTAAGGCATCTGAAGCCGAGCGTAGAGCGCAACAGGATTCAGCAGAATTAGCACTAGAACGCCAGAAGCTCCAACAACGGGCTATGACTGACGCAGCGCGGATCGAACTTCAAGAAGATATCGCGGAAGACAGGGCAGATGTGAATAGGGAACGCATCCAGACCCAGCGTGAGTTGGCGATGCGTAAGGGTTAATGATAGCAGAAACGCTTGCTGGTATAGCGTTATTTAAGAGTGCCGTAGACGGAATAAAATCTGCTATTGGTACTGCTAATGACGTATCTGAAATTGCAGGATTTATTGACAACCTTTTTGAGGGTGAGCAACAAATTCAAAAGAAACGCAGCGCTAAATCAGGCGTGAGCGTAGCGGATCAGTTTGGCGTAAAATCAGTAGCTTCCGAAATCATAGACGCTAAGTTGGCTAAAGAGCAAATGTATGAAGTTGCTCAAATGGTGGATTTACGTTTTGGTAGTGGAACGTGGAAATCTATTGTAGAAGAACGTGCTAGACGTATACAGGCTGCTAAAGAAGCAGCCGCCGCAGAGCGCCGCCGCAAGATTGAAGAAGCTCGTGAGTTTGAAGAAAATTTAAAACAATTCTTTATAATTGCTGGAGCGGTTGTTGCTGTCATCCTGTTTTTTGGTTTAATGATAGCACTGGCAGCTAGAGCGGACACTGTTTTCGTAGAGTGTCGGCTGGCTAAATACAAGAAGGTCAATCTTGAATGGTACTGCTATTACGAAGGTGCGAATAAGACGCGCACTTCTATGGTGATCAGTGAGTTTTGTCCTACGTCTTACATGTGTGAGTACGATCCAAATAGTGATAGTAAAATAGTTGAGTGGGAGTAAGATATGGCTCAGAAAAAATTACAGAAAGAGTCTAAGTTTGCGGAATATGACGAAGATGGTGACGGCATTGTAAGTGACGAGGAACTGTCGCATGTCAAAGAGATCAAGCAGACCGAAAATGAACTTAGGAAAAACTTGGCTCAACTACGCATGGCACGGTACACCTTAATCGCCATGGGCGTCTTTACGTTTGCGATGTTCTTTATTCCTTTGGATAGAGTCAAGGCGTTAAGTGACATAAGCAACCTGTTTTACATATCTGGGGCAGGAATTGTTGGTGCGTTTATGGGCGCCACTGCATGGATGAATCGAAAGTGATTCACGTTTTTGCTTATTTTAGTATTAGGTGGTAAGATACATAACTGTATGGATGGGTATGAAAACCTATGAGTAAGCCACAACGAATAAATGAAAACACCGAACTATCCATGCCCATACGCAATCTCATGGCGATGGTTGTAGGGGCGGCTATTGGAACATGGGCTTATTTTGGGATCATCGAACGCCTAAATACGATTGAAAATAAATTTGTATTGATAGAGGCTGACTTAGGTCAAAACACAGAGTTTCGCATAAAATGGCCTAGAGGTGACATGGGTGTTCTGCCTGCCGATAGTGAGCAGTATATGTTGATTGAGCATTTAGCAGAGCAGCTTGGAAAGTTACAAGAGCAGATTGATGAAGGTCGCGCACCGCATGACCAGCAACAAAAGCTGACATTAGATTTTTATGAAAAGAGAATTACGAACATAGAAAACCAAATCGAGAAGATGCGTAATGGAACCAATAATAATTAAAACCATGACATTGATTTTATATATGAGCGGAGATGTTTCAGAGCATACCGCCTATGAACAGATTTCTAAATGTTTGAAAGCCAAACGCACCATTGAGCGTAACCTATACAAAAAGTCTACTTCTGTGCGGTATTCTTGTGAAAATAAAACAGTTGAGGTATCAAAGAACACAGATGGCACAAACTATATTGTGAGGATTGTTAAATGATACAGGCACTTATAGGTCCGATTGCTAATCTTGCCGGCACATGGCTTGAGGGTAAGGTCGAAACAAAGAAGGCAGAAACCGGAGCAAAAGTTGCAAAGGCCAAGGCTGAAGCGGTCATTATGGAGAAGAAAGCCACTGGAGAGATTGACTGGGATCTCAAGATGGCAGATGCTTCTGCATCCTCGTGGAAAGACGAATGGCTTACCATTTTGTTTTCAGTACCGCTCATCCTAGCCTTCTGTGGAGATTGGGGCAGACAGATCGTAGAAGACGGATTTATTGCATTACAGGCGATGCCGGAGTATTATCGTTACACATTAGGAATTATTGTAAGTGCCAGCTTTGGCACACGGGCAGCAACCAAGTTTTTTAAGAAGTAGGAGTCTCTCATGCCAAAAAACAAATACACTGAAAAGCAGATGAAGATTGCTCGTGTAGCAGAACCTCGTGATGCAATCACTGGTGCCGACTTTGAAGCTATGAACAATAGCAAGATGGGCGGCGGTATGATCAAATACGCTGAAGGCGGAGATATTCGCAAGGAAATGCTGATGCAGATGCTTGAGGATGCTCGTGAGAATAACGATGATGACAAAATCATCGAGATTGAGGCTGAACTCTTCCAGATGGGAGACGGACAAGGCATGATGGGTGGCGGCATGGTAAAACGCCCTGGCTATAAGCACGGTGGCAAGGTTAAAGGCTATCGTGACGGGATGTCTGTCAATGCAAGCAAGGGCAAGGGTTGTGGTATTGCTACATCTGGCCGTGGTTATAGTGGAACGTACTAATGCCGATTATCACGATTAGCATATTACCGGATGGTGCCATACCGGTCGATAAGATGTCTGAAGAGGGGGAAAGCTGTCCAGCTCCCACTAAAGATGACGATCTTAATCAAGCTAACAAACTTATGGCTATTGAAGAAGCCGCATACGGTAAGGCGGTAGACTCAAAAAAGATTTGTGGCACTTGTGCAGCATACAATCAAACAGATGAAATGCTGGAATGCATCGGTGATGATACTGGTGATTTAGGCTATTGTCAGATTTGGAAGTTTAGTTGCATGTCTGATAAGTGGTGCGAGAGTTGGGCAGAAGGTGGTCCAATGACAAGTGATAAACAAGCAGGCTACAAAGATATTATATAATGGATGTTGCAGACTTCGCAAAATATGTTTATAACTTGTTATTGAAGCGAGAAGAACAGATCGCTGACATGTTGACATCTGGAGGTGTTCAGAACTTTGAACAGTACCAGCGGTTGGTTGGAGAAGTACAGGGACTTGTCTATGCCAAGGAAGAAATTAAAGCCCTGCTGGAGAGAAGCGTAGACGATGGCGAAGACATTATACGTTCCTGATCACATAGCGAGATCAAAAGCAAAAGACCCAGTTTCCTCAAATTCTGCATATGTAGAGACCGAGAAACGAGTTCTAGATCCTAATCTTCTGGACAAATCTTTAACAGAACGCTTACCGCAACCAACTGGTTGGCGGCTTCTTGTTATGCCTTATCAAGGCAAACAAAAGACAGAAGGCGGCATTATTATTCCTAATGAGGCTCGTGAGCGAGAGGCATTGGCTACTGTTGTAGCGTATGTTCTCAAGCTAGGACCATTGGCATATCAAGATCCGAACAAGTTTGGTGACAACCCTGAAGCATGGTGTCAGGAAGGTCAGTGGGTATGTATTGGTCGGTATGCAGGATCAAGGTTCAAGATTGACGGGGGCGAAGTCCGCATCATCAATGATGATGAGGTGATCGCCACTATTCTTGAGCCTGATGATGTTAAGCATGTCTAAGGAGATGAACATGGCAGAAGCTCAAGCGGTTGAAGAAGAAAACATCGAGGTAATGCTTGATGACGACCAGAAAAAGGTTGAGGTACAAGAAGAAGCTCTTCAAGTAGAGACTGAAAAAGCCGATGGGGAAGAACTGGACAACTACAGTAAGGGTGTTCAGAAACGAATTAAAAAGCTGACGGAAAAATATCGTTACGCGGAGCGGGACAAAGAAGAAGCCTCTCGTGTTGCTGAAGTTTTAAAAAACGAAAATGAACAGCTAAAAACTAAATTAAGTAACCTAGATCAAGGTTATCTATCTGAATATGGAACTCGGTTGGATTCACAGTTAGGCACTGCAAGGCAGTCCTACAAGGATGCACATGATCGCGGTGACGTTGATGCGATGATTGACGCGCAACAAGCTCTTTCAAAGATTTCTATTGAGCAAGAGCGTTTCCGGTTAGCTAAACAGCGCCAAGAGCAGCACGCGGTTCAGCCCGTTCAGCAACAACCTGTGGAAGTTCAGCAGACACAGCCTGCCACCAAGCCTGATCCCAAAGCGGAACGGTGGGCAGAAAAGAACACTTGGTTTGGTGATGACGAGATCATGACGCAGGCCGCTTTTGTTATAGATAACAATCTTCGTGCAGAAGGGTTTGACGGCACGGAAGATGAATACTATACTCAATTAGATACTCGTCTTAGGGAACGCTTCCCAAATGACATGGGTGTCAAGCAAAACGAGGGAAGTTCTAGGGTCGCCTCGGCTTCAACTTCCGCATCTCGTAGTAATAAACAGGGGCGCAGGACCGTCAAGTTGTCACCTTCTCAGGTGGCTATGGCAAAGAAACTTGGGGTTCCTTTAGAAGAATACGCAAAGTATGTAAAGGACTAAGCCATGAGTGATACAAGACAGCCACGGTCAACAGAAACCCGCGAAAAAGCAACGCGCAGAAAACCATGGGCACCGCCCAGCCGATTAGATGCACCTACTCCACCTGATGGATATACTCATCGTTGGATCCGGACTTCTCTTAGAGGCGATGACGACAAAATGAACGTCCACTCCAAACTTCGTGAGGGATGGGAACCAGTCAGAGCCGATGAGTATCCTGGATTTGATTATGCAGTTATTGATAGTGGTTCACATGCTGGTGTTATTGGCAACGGTGGATTAATGCTCGCCCGAATACCTGAAGAGACAGCGCAGGAAAGATCCGCGTATTACGGGAACCGGACCCGCGAACAAATGACGGCTGTAGATCAGGACCTTATGAAGGAACAACATCCTTCCATGCCTATCAGTAATGAGAGGCAAAGTCGTGTAACTTTCGGAGGTCGCAAACGCGATTCCGAGTAAACTTTAGAGGAGTATTGCTATCATGGCAAATACTAACGGTGCCTTCGGACTTCGTCCGATTGGTGTAGTCGGTCAGGCTGCAAACACCACTGGTGCGACTGAATATCGTATCGCCTCTGGAAACACAAACGCGATATTCCAAGGATCCCCTGTTATTCCGCTGTCAACTGGCTTTATTGACATTGTTGGCGCAGCGGCTGGTGGATCTGTGGGTCTTGTTGGTGTTTTCTGGGGTTGCGAATACGTTTCGTCTACCACTGGTGAGAAAATTTTCTCAAACAACTGGCCAGGTTCAGGCGCGGATTCAAACCATCCCGTCAAAGCCTTCGTGTATGACAATCCAATGCAAACATTTGTTATCGCATCAGACGCTTCATTGACTAATGAAGCAACTGCACGGGCGCATGTGTTCGCTAACGCAAACTTTGCGGCGGGTGCTTCTGGTTCAACAACCACAGGCATTTCATCCGGTAAGTTGGGTGTCAGCACTATTGCAGTTACTGCTGCCTTGCATCTTCGTATCATCGGCATTCAAGATGATGTTGAGAATCAAGATTTCGCAGCGGCTGGTATTGGTCTAATCGTTCGATTGAATAACAGCTTTAATTCCGCCAATGGTGGTATTGCTGCTGGTACTCCATCGACTACCGGCGTTTAAGGAGGCTCACTAAATGGCTATTTCTCGCGCACAACTGGCGAAAGAGCTGGAGCCGGGCCTCAATGCCTTGTTTGGCATGGAGTACAACCGGTACGAAAACCAGCACGCCGAAATTTTCACCACTGAGTCTTCAGATCGAGCATTTGAAGAAGAGGTTATGCTTTCTGGGTTTGGCGCCGCTCCGACTAAGTCGGAAGGTTCCGCCGTCAATTTTGACGATGCCAACGAAGCATATACCGCTCGGTATAACCATGAAACCATTGCACTAGCATTTTCGATCACAGAAGAAGCTGTGGAAGACAATCTTTATGATCGTCTCTCTACTCGCTACACTCGTGCTCTTGCGCGTTCAATGGCACACACAAAGCAGGTCAAAGCAGCTAGCATTCTAAACAATGCGTTTACGGCTGGTGCATCTGCTGGCGGTGACGGTGTTGCACTCTGTGACGCATCACACCCGCTTACAACTGGTAGCACGTTTGCTAACGAACCAGGTACAGCTGCTGACTTGAACGAAACCTCACTTGAGGACGCTCTGATCAGCATTGCTGGATTCGTTGATGAGCGTGGCCTGAAAGTCGCACTTCGCGGTCTAAAGCTGGTGATTCCTCGTCAGTTGCAGTTCGTTGCAGAGCGTCTTATGGTATCAAACCTGCGTGTTGGTACTGCTGACAACGATGTCAATGCACTTCGGTCAATGGGGATGCTTCCTGACGGCTACGCCGTTAACGACTTCCTAACAGACCCAGATGCGTTCTTTGTCTTGACAGATGCTCCTCGTGGCTTCGTCCATTTTGAGCGTGTTCCACTGTCTACACAGATGGAAGCAGACTTCGACACCGGCAACATGCGGTTCAAGGCCCGTGAGCGTTACAGCTTCGGTTTCTCAGACCCACGTTGTGTGTTTGGTTCACCAGGCGCATAAGAATCCTAGTCCTCCATACTGGGTTAAAGGGCGGCTTCACAGTCGCCCTTTTTTCTGTTAAGCTGTAGAAACCTTACGAGATGTAAGTTTCCTCCCTAAACTCGGAGCCGACTTAATTGCGGCTTCGCTTTTTTTCGTGTATGCTAGTTTTACCCTGACAGATCCAACGTGGATCTGACACTAGCCACGACAGGAGTAAACTCATGGCGACAACTACTTTCTCTGGTCCTATTAGAGCCGGAACAATCAAAAACACAACAGGCTCAACTCTTGGTTCAAACATTGCTAATGTTGGTCAAGTTGTTATGGCTCAAACATTTTCAGCAGACTTATCAGGCGGTGCTCTAGCTGCTCAAGTTACTGATGTTGTAATCCCTGCAAACTCTCAGATTATTGACTGTGTGATTGACATCATTACAGCCGCTAATGCTACAACTAACCTTAGTATCGGTGATACGGTAGGTGGTGCAGCTACAATTCTGAACACTTTTGCATCTGGAACAGACGCTGGGCGTAAGTACCCAACAACACAAGCTGGCGCTGCATTGGCTTGGCAAGACACTGGAACAGCGGACATTCGTTTGACTGTAACTGCTTCTGCTGCGACAAACGCAGGTCTTGTTCGTTTTACGATTCTGTATCAGCAAAACAACAACCTTGCTTAATAGGAGGGCATTATGGCTGCTTCTATTTTTGCCAAGACAGCAACGGCAACCGGTACTTTAAACGGTGGCAGAACTCGGCTGAAGGCTTTTTATGTAAAGACCGCGTCTAGTGGTTCTCCACAGGTCGTATTTAAGAACGCCAGTGGTGGAGCGACTTTGCTAGACATGGTGTTTAATACTTCAGATGATACGCAAGTCAGCATTCCTGATCATGGGATGATTTTTGATGATGAATGTCATGTGACTCTGACAAACATTACATCAATAACAGGATTTTTTGGCTGATGGCTAGAAAACCATCAAAGATGCCTGCACGAAACAAAAAGAATTTCCGCTCCACTAAATCTGGAGCGGGGATGACTAAGGCTGGTGTGGCGGCGTATCGTAGAGCTAACCCTGGGTCTAAGCTGAAGACTGCGGTTACTGGAAAAGTAAAAAAAGGTTCTGCCGCTGCAAAACGGCGTAAGTCATACTGTTCTAGATCTGCTGGACAGATGAAGGCGAACAATATTAGCTGTAAGAAGACGCCTAAGAAGCGTATTTGCGCGGCACGCCGGAGATGGAAATGTTAACCTCTCAGTTTATAGCAGGAACCATCTTTGTTGCGTTTGTGGGTGCGTGTGTCACGGGACTCACATGGATATCATCAACTCTCATTGAGGTTGATAAGAATGTAGCGGTCATGGCTATGAAGATGGATGCTAACAACGAAAAGGTAAGTCAGCTTCATGACATGATTAGACCAATGTGGGAAGAGTTTACGGGAAGGACATATGATGGCAATCTCGCGAAGTTCTATACCGCAACAGATAACTAAAGGTGGGACAATGGCAAAAGATGCATGTTACCGAAAAGTTAAAGCAAGATATAAGGTCTTTCCGTCAGCGTATGCTTCAGGAGCAATTGCTAAGTGCAGAAAAGTTGGAGCCAAGAACTGGGGAACTGGAGGAAAGAGTAAAACAACTAAAAGGAAGAGTAGTTCTTCTAAAAGAAAAGGTAAGACCTATTAATGTCTGAAACTAAACCAAAAAGAAAGTTTAGAGGAAAACCTGTCAAGGGAACCGCCGTGGCTCGAGGTTGTGGTTGTGTTTTGCCTAGGCGCCGAAAGAGAACTAAGGGTTCAGTGGAGCAGTCGTAATGGCAGTTCGTAAAACAAAAAAGGGTGCGGCGCTCAAGCGTTGGTTTAAAGAAGATTGGAAGGATGTTCGCACTGGTAAGCCTTGTGGCAGAAAGAAGGGTGAAAAACGTGGTGTCCCTTATTGTCGCCCGTCTAAGCGGGTTTCATCCAAAACGCCGAAGACAGCCAGTGAATTGTCTAAAAGCGAAAAAAAGAGTAGGATATCTCAGAAGAAGCGTTTGGGGCAGCCTGCTGGCAAGCCTAAAAGAGTTAAATCCGTCAGAAGGAGAAAAAAGTCATGAAGGGCATGAAAAAGAACAAAAAAGGCTACAAGGATGGTGGCATGGTCAGCCCACGCAAAGCCATGGCTATGGGTTACCAGATGGGCGGCAATGTAGATGTAAAAAGAGCGCAGCTATTTGCGCAAAATCTTGGAAACATGATGCAGGGTTCTGTTCCTACACGGAAGCCTAGAGGAACAATGTAATGACAACGTCTGGGTCAAGAGACTTCAATCTTGATGTCTCCGACATTATCGAAGAAGCGTATGAGCGGTGTGGACTAGAAGTGCGCACCGGCTATGACGCTCGCACTGCGCGCCGATCTATGAACTTGATGTTCGCAGATTGGGCGAACAGGGGCATAAATCTCTGGACAGTGCGTCAAGCTACGATAACATTGACTCAAGGACAAGCTACTGAAACATTAACTGCTGACGTAGTGGATTTACTTGAAGTTGTCATCCGGCGTGGCGGTACAGACTACGACATAAACAAGATTAGTCGTGGCGACTACTTATCTGTGCCGAGCAAAACAACTACAGGGCGCCCGTCTCAGTTCTATTTTAATCGTCAAGTTCTACCTCAGATTACAATGTGGCCTACACCTGAAAACAGCACTGATCAGCTTGTGTATTATTACATTCGGCGTCTTGAAGATGCTGATGCATTGACCAACGATGTAGAACTACCTTTTCGTTTTCTGCCTTGCGCAGTTGCTGGAATGGCGTACTACATTGCCTTGAAAAAAGCTCCGGATCGGATCCAGTTGTTAAAAACGGTGTACGAGGAAGAGTTCCAACGTGCCGCAGATGAGGACGAAGACAGGGTTTCTCTAAAGTTGCAGCCTAGTATTCAGTATTTGAGAGTCTAATGAGCAACTATGCTTCCGGAAAAGATGCTTATGGAATATCTGATCGTTCTGGATTTCGTTACCGTTTGAGGAATATGAAAGTTGAGTGGAACGGGTTAAAGGTTGGTGAAGACGAGTACGAACCAAAGCACCCTCAACTTGAACCAAGGCGTAAAGCACTTGATCCACAGGCGCTAAGGGATCCCAGACCAGATGTAAAAAATCCCTTCCCGTCTGTAACAATTACGTTCCCCATCTTTAGTTTGACTACCATAAGATACGAGCATATTGTTCCTGCCAAAGGCTTTCTTGGTGATGTGAGTGTTCTTACGACTGAAAACGTAACTGTTTCAGTCACGGGTGTTTCATCTACTAGCAGCCTAGGTTCTGTCACAATTACAACTACTATCGTTACCCCAACTGTAACGGGTGTCTCTGCAACAGGTTCTATAGGCACTGTTACGGCCTCTGGAACAGGCCCCAGTATAGCTGCAACATTTACCATTACAGTTGCTTCTTATCTTGGATCTAATAAATATTACATTGATGGGGTTAGGCAAGATACCGTCAGTTTGTCGGAGGGTAGCACTTACAGGTTCGATCAGTCAGACGGTAGTAATTCAAGTCATCCTTTAAGGCTATCAACAACTTCTGATGGCACGCATGGGGGTGGCTCTCAATATACCACAGGTGTTACTACTAACGGCACTCCTGGGTCTTCAGGGGCGTACACTCAAATAACAGTAGCCTCTGGCGCACCAACATTGTATTACTATTGCACAAACCATAGTGGTATGGGCGGACAGGTGAATACACCATGACATATACCTCAACAACTTTAAAACAAGCTATTCAAGACTTCGTGGAAAACGATGAGACTACGTTTGTAGGTAATCTGGATAACTTTATACGCAACACGGAAGAACGTCTTCTAAAGCTGGTTGATCTTGATTACTTTAGAAAAAATGTTTCAGCCAATATGACCGCGAGCAATAAGTTTTTAGCTGTTCCTGCGGATTACCTTGCTACATTTTCTCTTTCATTTACAAAAAGTGGTTCAAATGTATTTTTGTTGCAAAAAGACGTTAATTTTTTGCAAGAGTAT
>TARA_B100001093_G_scaffold133097_1_pt1 | contig 16383 bp, 14 predicted proteins | sample TARA_B100001093 | Tara Oceans TARA_B100001093 (sample SAMEA2623116) | marine metagenome | biome: marine biome (ENVO:00000447); feature: surface water layer (ENVO:00002042); material: "saline water (ENVO:00002010), including plankton (ENVO:xxxxxxxx)" | depth 5 m
GAACTAGAAGGTGAAGAAGATGCAGAACGTTATGATTTTACCTTTGAGTGGGATAACGCTACACAAGAGTATGAACTAACCACTTTGTATGAACGTGGTTATGAGAATTGGGTTGGAGAAACATCAGCAGGAGATTCTGAATTTAGAGATAATTTCCAAGAGTATTTCCCAGATAACTCGACAGATTACTCAAAGGAAAGTTCTGGGTCTTCTACCATAGGTACTGGTTTGCTCGTATGCTTAATGGTACTGGCATTTGTTGCCATAATTGGTGGAGGAATAATGTTCATTCAAAGTAAAGACCTTGGCAAGATGGGTGTTGTAGCAATGATTGCTATCGTCGTGGTTGGTATTCTTGGTGCATCACTTCTTGCTGGACAATCTGAAAAAGCTGAAGATGAATTACATAACATCGGAATAACAGATGCAAATTCAATTGTTGCTAATTTCGACAATATTAGCGACCATCGATTTGCCATTATATTTATTGATGGGCCATTAGCAGGTGAAGACGAAATTGGCGATACTCATCCAACCGTTGTGGATCAAGGTGGCCCTGTTGATGGATGGGCTAAATTCATGCGCGACAATGTCTGGCAACCGTTTGGCATTAGTGTGGCATTGCAATGGATTATTCTTGGTATGTTTGTTGGTGTGGCGATGGGCTCAGCAGGGGCTCAAGCTCGTTCGATGTTCTCTCAATTAGTCCCAGAGACTAGAACCTCTGAATTCTTTGGATTCTTTGGTTTCCTCGGGAAATCTGCTGCAATGATAGGGACATTCTTGTATGGGATTACAAGTACGGCATTTGATAGCAGAGTAGCAATTCTGTCAATTACACTTGTGATTTTGGCCGGGACATATCTTACCAGTAGGGTAGATTTGGAAGAGGGAATAAGAGTCGCTGAAGAAGAAGATGCTAGAAACCGACTTGCGGTTAAAAATCAAGAAGCATGACCATAAACCTTGAGTCGAGGGCATAGCCATGAAGAACTTCGGGCTAGTCCAAACAATTGGTACAGTTTTATTATTGGTGTACACAATGATTCTGTGGGGCCTACCACTAGCCCCAACGCTGGCATTATTTGATATTGTGACTGATGCAACCTTGACAGATAATGATAATTTAAATTACATTATTTATGGGTTGGCAGGAGGATTAGGCTTCATGACTTACATACTGAGTTTGTTAACTATGTCTGGTTTGTCGCAAAGATTGATTTATGTTCGATTTTCCGGCGATAAAATTGTTGCTAACCTTAATTCTTGGACAACAATTAGATGGGCTATTTGTGCACATCTTCATCGATGTACTCACCCGGTTTTAGTCCATACGATTCCATCTTTCATAAGTAATGCATATTACCGTTTAGCCGGTGCTAAAATTGGTAAGGGAGTTCAAATTAATACTATTAATCTAAATGACCCTTCGACGGTTACTATCGAAGATAACGTGGTCGTTGGTGGCGGATGCGTCATAAATGGTCATCTAGTTGAAAAAGGGCAGATGATATTAGCAAGAATCACCTTAGAAGAAGGCTCATTGTTAGGTTCTCGAGTTACTATTCAACCGGGTGTGACAGTCGGTAAAGGTGCGGTGATTGGAACAAGTGGTCTTGTTGGTAAATACAAAACAATTCCCGCTGGAGAGGTGTGGGCTGGTTTGCCAGTCAAATGCATCAAAAAGTCCTCAGATAGAAATTAGTAATATTTTGCATATATGGCACATATTGAAGCGCAATAGTATTCAAGTGGGCGCGCATGGTTTGGTATGTGCGGAAGCACATGCAGGTGGATAAATAATGGGCGTTCAGAAATCTGCATATCGTCAACCTGTTACTCCTGAAGGACTCAAAGCCATCGAGGAGGGTAAGTTAACTTGGCTTGACGATGAGATGTATAATAATCTCAATACTGGTGTTCTAGAACAATATCTTGAAGAAAAAAATCTTCAAGAATCTTTTGAAGTATCTCACTGGAGTACTCCTAAAGTCTTGTACGGAATTGCGATTGGTGCGGTATTTTCCGGAGTTACTGCATATATCGGCCTCAAATTAGGTCTAGCTATTTCTGCTGCTTGGTATATTGCCTATCTTTTGGGTATGGCACTAAAATGGTCACCCTCTGAGGTAAATATTGCTACATCAGCAACTACTGGGGCAACCCATGCTTCAACCGGATTTATTTTCACCTTCCCGGCAATTTTCCTTCTAGCATCAGATCCACGGTATGAACTGGCCAGTGGTCCTTTGATTACATTGGGTAGTGGGGATGCATTTAACTTAGCATTTATTGGCATTGTTGCTAGTATGTTTGCTGGATTCCTTGGTGTAATGTACTTCATAATTTTCCGTAGAGTTTGGTTGGTTGAAGACCCACTACCGCTTCCTGGTTTTGAAGCAACTCTAAAGATGCTAGATATCGCTTCAGACGTCAATACCGGGGCAGTCGAACATGCACGTGATTCATTGAAAACCATTGGGATTTGGACCAGTTTCACGATGGTCGGTTTGTTCTTGGTTGAATATCCGCTTATTTGGGCTGGAGACAAAAAGTTAGCATTGCTAGATTGGATTGCTCAAACTCTTAGTATTGGCGACATAGGTTTAGCAAGTCTTTATTCCAAAGGAACAATACACCAACCATCAGGGACTGAAGATGGTGTCTCCCTAAGTTATACTCAATGGACACCAGATACAGCATGGAATCCATTTGCTTACACCTACATCGGGGTATACTTGACGCCATCTATGTTTGCTATTGGCTGGTTTATGAAGACCAGAGTTGCTTTCCTAGTTAATCTTGGGACGTTAGTCGGCTGGTTCTTTTTGGTGCCTTTGGTTGTCTGGTTTAATTTCCCTGTTTATGATGCTGTAACACAATCTAACATTCCAATTCAAGAATATGCTGGACAAACTGGTGCTGCTCTTCAAATGAAGGCTTTCGCTGCATCAGTTAGAACAATAGCAATTGGTTCAATAGTTGGCGGTGGAATGTTTGGTTTAGCAAAGATGTACAAGACTTTCCTCAACATTTTCAGCGACATTGGCGGTGCATTGAAGGGCGAGGGTAGTCAAGAGTATATGGAAGGTAAAGGATGGTATGAATGGCCACTGAAACATATTCCTATATTCATGGTACTAACATTCTTCTCAATGATACTGATTTTCACTCTTGGTGGTTTCTCAATTTTAGCGTCATTGATTTTCGCTACAGTACTAATCATGACCACATTCCTACTTGGAGCAATCGCGGTGAGGGTAATGGGAGAAACAGGAATTGAGCCTGTTTCAGGAACTTCTTTTATTGTGTTGTTGATGCTTTTGGGAGTATTCCTTAATGCTCAAGATTTATTGCAACTAAATACTCAGGATGCGGTGTTACTAGGACTGGTAGGTACTACCGTATTTGGCTCAGCCATTTCAATGTCAGGAACAGTAATTGGTGATTATAAAAACAGCTTGTACATTGGCAACCGTCCATATCACATCTCCAAGGGGAATATTATGGGAGTTGTTCCTGGGGCAATAATTGGTGCAGGAGTTGCTATCTTCCTTTCGATCCAATTAGCTGACGGTAACATCGATCTATTAGCACCTCAGGCAAACGCGTTCGCCACATTCTCAGTGATATTTGCTGAGAAAGAAGGTGATATGACTTTGCTATTACTTGGGTTCCTACTGGGCATGTTTGTTGAATGGGCTACAGGAATGGGGACTTCATTTGGACTTGGTATGTACTTGACTATACCGTATACTTTACCAATGTTGATTGGTGGCTATGCAAGAGATAATTGGGAAGAAAAGAAATTGTCGCCAAGAATTGACAAGATTAAGCAAGAATCAGGTTCCAATGAAGCGGAGAAGCAACGTGCATTGATACTACTTGGGACTTTCATGGTGGCCGCCGGATTATTAACCGGTGAGGCGTTCTTTGGTACAGAATCAAGTATCCTGTCATTTATTGACTCTCTATGGAATGCAACTGATGATAATCCAACTGGAAAGTTCTTTGGAATTGATGAATTTGGATTCTCTACGCAATGGTATATCGCTAGAATGACTGGATTTATCGGTCTTAATGTGTCTATTGGTTACCTAATTTATTGGCTGTTCAAGAGAGCCGGAGTTATTGGTGGAAATTCAGATTCACCTGATGCTAAGACTGCTTGAGTGTGAAATCGATGCAGAACAATAACTCCACCCCTAATTGGGTGTGGTTCTTACTTATCGCTGCTGTTTTTGGTGTTTCCAGCGCTGGTGCTTTATTCCAACAAGTCGATGATGTTCCACCGTTATTGCGTGCTTCATGGCGTCTTCAGTTGACCTCAGTTGTGTTGTTTCCATTGTCGTTAATGCAGTGGCGAGTTCATGGCGCAGAAATTAAAGATAGAATGCTAGAACGTGATAGTTTGATGTGGCTGTTTGGTGGCGGACTATTCTTGGCTCTACACTTCGGTGCATGGGTGGCAAGTTTAGATGAAACCTCACTGACTCATTCACTGCTGTTTGTTACTGCCCACCCGTTAATCATTGTATTTGGTATGTTCTTAATCGCTAGATTATTCAAAAAGCATAGAAGTCCAAATCGCTTAGAAATTATTGGTGCTTGTATTGGTTTTATTGGTGCAGCATTAGCATTAATTGATCTTGGAGATGAACAAGGCGGCAGAACTGTTACTATTTGGGGTGATTTTCTGGCATTTTTAGGGGCAATATTTGTGGTTGGCTATATTGTTAGTGGTAGAGTCCTCCGGAAATGGATGCCGATATTCATCTACGCTTTTCCAGTGACTCTTATTGGCGCTATTCTATTAATCCCGGGCTCAATGCTACTGGAAGATGAATTCAGTAGCTTTGGAATATTTGGATGGCTTGAAGGAACATATTTCTGGTGGTTTTTGGCATTGGCTCTAATTGCTGGACTACTTGGTCATACTGGGCTTAATACCTGCCTTCGGTACATTCCGCCACTAGTAGTTTCAACCAGCGTTACTATGGAGCCAATAATAGGTTCGATTATTGGTTACGTATTATTTGATTCAGGTTTACCTGGATTTTGGACATGGATTGGCGGCCCAGTGCTTATTTCAGGTATCGTATTAGTCGTAATCGGTACTCCACAACAAGATACGAACAATGAAACACTAGGTGCAATGAGCACGGATTAAGGATTGTTATGGCAGAAGACTCAACTCTAGGCTGGCTACTACTGACCAACGATGACGGAATTGAAGCTATTGGTATGAGGAAGTTAGTGCAAAAATTAAATTCTCGTGGTCATAAAGTAGTGGTTTTTGCACCAAAAGACAATCATTCAGCAACTGGAATGCGAATAAATTTAATGAAACCAATTAAGTGGCGATACCGAGAAGATTTATTCAAATCTTGGAATCTTTCTTCACCAGAAAATGTGAAATTGTTAGAATTAGAAGGCTCACCATGTGATACTATGATTGTATCCTTAGATGGTGGACTGGGACATATCTTACCAGATATCATTCCTAGACTAGTTGTATCAGGAGTAAACCTCGGGCCAAATATGTCACAAGATTCCTATCATAGTGGTACAATGGGTGCTGCTAGGGAGGCTGGGCTCTATGGGATGCCAGCAATTGCTTCATCTCTGGCATCTTTTGATGAAACCAACATGGACGTTGCGATTGATGCAACTGTAGAATTCGTTGAACGAGTTCTAGAGTTTTTACCAATGGTTCCCCAAAACTTGCGCAGACCTAATCTTGATTTTGACCAGGAATATCTTAGCAATTGGCCATCACCAGACAGTCTCGAGTTTTCTAATGCAAGTGAATCACTAAGAAGTGCCTTTTTCCAAGGTGATTTGATGCTTAATTTGAATGTTCCAACAGATTGGGCTGGTCAGTTTACCAGTACTAGGCTTGGTATGCGATGGTATCGTGATGCCATCAGTATCCAAGATACTGATTCGCATTCTACCGCCACTTTCACTATTGGTGCGGCAAGTATTGATTATACCCAAATCGATAAGAGCGATTGTGATGCAGTTGAGGTGCAAAAAGCTAGTATTTCGTGCTTACCGACTTGGCCACAAACTCATCCACTAGCAGTTGATGGTCAAATCTTGAAGCATGCTTTAAAGGAAGATACTAAAGGTTATCCAGATTGGTTTAATCAACATTAAGTGGCACGTTTTGGTCTAATAAAAAGTGGCATATTCCAATTGCAATATGACCCTGTAGCCACTGTGAACCAATTGACCGAGAAACAATATTACCACTGATTTCTAGCCCTAATGGTTTGTCATCACTCAAGATAAAAGTAACATCAAAGTCGTCTTTGCTAATTTCGTTGTTGGTTATCTTGGCATCTAACGACCACAATGATGTTTGCTCAGCATCTAGTACTACTATTTTGGATTGCGAATGCTCTCTTACTGTGTCATCAATATCTCCACCAGATTCGTATAACCCTTCAGATACTCGACGCCATATACCGATTGGTGGTGTTGGTTGCTTGATTATTTTACCAATTAAACCAGCAACTGAACGCTCTTCAGCGTGCATTCCTCGTAGTTCATTACCAACAAATTTTATTCTGCGATATGGGCCTGGTCCACCTTGTAAGTGGATGATTACTTCAGTATCTTGGCGAATGCCATGACTGGTTAGCAAGGATGACATGATTGCTCTAACTAAGACATCTACCCTTCCCGCACCACTTGCTAAATCACTAATCGGTAGTTTTCCTTGAGACATTGCTCGATGTCCAATTATGACAAATCTGCGCATCAAAACACCTAGTTTCCTCGTTCAATCAAGATACGAACTGCTGTGCACATGTCATCGATTGTTTGCAACATAAAATCTGAACCAGTTCTGTCCACTAAGTATGCTCTTGGTTTACTTGAATCATCGAGGTCTTCTAAGCGATTAGCCACTACAGCAGTCATATTTGCATGCTCTATTTGCGCTAAGGCTCTTCTTACAAGTTCTTTTTGTTTTATTCCGGTCTCTAACTTAAATCCTATTCTCACAGACCCTTGACATTTTTGTGTCAGTGCTAAAATGTGTTTTGGACTTTCAATTAATTTGACATCTAGTGGACCTTGTTGACTAGCTAATTTTCCTTCAGCGCTATTTTCAACAACGTAATCCAATACTGCAGCAGAATGAACCCAAGCCTCTATGTTATCATTAGTAAGGGCAAATAATTCATTAAGCATCTCCTCAGGTGAATCGGCTGGAATAATCAACGGTAACCAATTAGGGGTAACTACGCTAGTAATACCTTTTACACAAGTAACGTCATGACCATGACGGAATAAATCATCAGCAATAGCAAAACCAGTAGAGCCACTACTAGTGTTTTGGATAAATCGAATATCGTCAATTGGTGAACGTGTAGCACCAAGGGTGATCACTACAGATTTTCGATGAGTTTTTCTGGAATTGACATAATTAGCAAATCTTGCCACAATCTCTTCATGAGGTGGGGTTTTTCTTTTTCCTTCTTCTTCCTTGCCCCAATATACTTCAATTCCTTTGTGTCTAACTTCGTCAACTATTTCAGAGGTGACCGGGTCATTAGCTAAGTCTGCATGCATGCTTGGAATCATCATTACGGGACAATCTCTGGTTCTAGCTGCGCTGAGAGCCATCAGTATAGGTCCGTGTTGCAACCCATGCAGATAACTAGCCATTAGGTCTCTTGTGGTTGGTGCAATAAGAATTCCATCCACCTGTTCAAGGGCAGTCAAATCACTTTCCCAGTCAGTTATTACCGGTGATTGTGTCGCCCATTCTATTGCTAATGGACTGATTATTTTTTGGGCAGAATGCGTCATCATGACACTTACAATCGCCCCATGTCGTCGAAGTTCTCTGGCTAATCTGACTGTATCAACTGCGGCAATTCCGCCACTTACGCCTAACAAAATTCGCATCTTAGCAAGGCTATCGCCACGAATTTCAACATCCGTATCACGCATCGCCATGGTTAGGGCAACGGCTGTCCAAATTTGACACCTTCGTTGAATGTGTTTATGAGATTGTAAACCAATGGTTCAAGATTAGTGAATGATAGCAAAGCAACATGGGCTCAAGTAGAGGTGACCAGTTAGTGGTAGCAGGGATGAGTCCTAATTCCTTGACCGCTAGCAATAGTGTATTTGATAGAATCCACCGCGGTACATCATTCATTGTTTTTATTGATGGCCTGATAGTGATGTATTTGTTTTGGGCGATTTCTCGTTTGATTTCTCCGTCTGCATCTACTGCGGTTCTTGGTTTTGTATCTATAGGCAGTTTTGTGATATGGAGTTCTTACCGAAATCGTGCAAAATGGGCTTACTGGCCAGCAGCAACATTAATTTTAATCGCAGGATTATTCTTTGGCATTAATGCAATAGAATCATTATTTTTTGTAATGACTGGTAATATGGGTGGTCTTCTGTTCTTATTCTTGACAGGATGGGCTACTCTAGGCTCCTTTAGGCGATTTTTGTACCATTTTAACCCGGTCTACAAAATTGGTTATTTCAATGATGAATCAAGTTCTATGGATTTCCAATTAGAACACGGAGAAATGTTAGCAGCATGTCCAAAATGTATGGCAGTTCTTGCTATTAGACCTTCAATGCTTAGTTCAAGCGATAAATGCCCACATTGTCAAGCCTCACTGATAGATCCAAAACTAGCAGCCAAGTATGGTGCAGTTGAAGAAGAATAATACTAATCAGCGTGATGCTAGAGTTAGGTTCTTCCACATCTCTTCTGGAACTTCCATAGCCAGTCTTAGACCGCCCATTGCACCGAGGCGAACAGGGTCGTCTACAACGTGTACGCTGACGTCTCCAAGATCGGAAAGTTTTCTTTCAATCATAGCGCCAAGTCCACTTATTCCAGATCCGCCGCCAGCTAGAATCATGTTTCTTCTAAAGGCGTCTTGGTACTCTGGGTTTGAACTGGAAATCAGTTTCTTGACATTCTCAACAATAGGGTCGACGATTGATTCACACGCTTTTTGAACACAATCTGTGATGTCTAGAGTCATTGCTTTGCCGTCAATGGAAAAGTCAACCATAATTGGGGCGTCTGGCGTTGAAGTGCTGACGAAAGAATGTTGCTCCTTCCATCTTCTTGCCATGTCCTTGGTAATTTGTGCACCACTGTACTTTGATTGTACTTCTTGAATAATTTTCCTGTCGACATAGTCTCCTGCATACTCAGTATGCATTTGATCTTCTGGGCTAGGTATGGTTCCGTATACTCTGCACAGGTCAGTAGTACCTGCTCCAATATCAATGACAAGGGTATGTTCAAGCATATCCAGTGCGTATGCTACAGCAAACGGTTCTGATATAATCATGGCTGCGTTAACAGTACCTGCAGCTGCGTCAAAGATAGCGGTTTTGTCAACATAACTTGCTTCAGCAGGCGCTCCGATAACAGCAACTACACGGTCGTAATCTTCTGGGTCGGAAAGTGAGATTAGGTGGGTAATGAAGTGAGCGATGAAATCTCTGTCTTCATTAGTATCTTTGATTACCCCATGTTCTAGAGGTCTAAACAGATTTAGTGCAAGTCTATTTTTCAGTGCTTCTTCACCAAACAAAACATCTCTCTTCAAGAAATTTCTTGCAATTGGGTCTTTTGGGGTTCCAATAACAGTTAATTCTTCTTCTTCGTGACTATCAGAGGAAACCATCACAGAGCGAAAGGTTCCTAAATCAATTCCAATATACAATACATCTCCAGCCATGTGACTCACTCACCCATCCCATTGCGACATACCTTATGAATAATCCCTATGCAAATAAGTAAATATAGGCTCAAATATTCGTAATGTAAAATCTATAGAACATATTACTTAGCAGTATTTTGTGGTTCAACACCATTCTTCGCATGAATGACAGTACCATGTACCATATTCAACATATAATTCGGCCATTCCTGAACATGAAGTACATTCTTTGAGGGTATTTTCACCACACATTTCGATAACCATTTGGATATGATATGCATCATCAATGCCTAATTCTTGTCTTAGTGACCACAATAATTGGTCTTCACTTGGAGAAATAATACCATCTTCCAATACCATCTCTACTACATTTCGATAATCTTCAAAGTCACCGGCATTTCGAGCATCTAAAACCACTCCGTTCTTTTCAGCTACAATATCAGTACCACCAGGGTCATCAACGAATAAAACTAATGATTCTCGCTTTAGGCTTTCATTTCTTAATTCAAAGGAAACTCTCGTACCTTTGGCATCTGCAAATACGAGGTTTGATTTATTGTTTATTACGTTGGCAATCGATCTTGCAGTCTCCTCTGCATTTGCGCCTCTCTTCCAGCCCATTCCATCATTGACATTATAGGAATAGAATTCAGTTCCTTTACCTGGATATTCCAAGCGTATCTCCTCGCCACCATCAAAGCCGTTTGCGACAATGGTTAGGGCTGCAACTTCGGTGGATACAATATTGTCTTCTTCATCAAACATTATCATCAGCGGTTTTCTTTCTTCTGTGGCGGTATTGAACCTGCCTTGCATTCCGCTCATCCATTTGTCTTCTAAGCGAGCTAGACTAGCCTCTTGTTGTTCAGATAAATTACTCTCAACCCCTAGGACATTAGCCAGGCTGCCTGATTGAACGTCTTTTTTGAACTGATCTATTAATTCAGCATCACGGTGATAGGTTGGAATATCTGTTTCTGCCTTTTGTTCTACGTAATCTGGGTCTGCCCATTCATGTGAGCAGGTGACGCATCTTAGGTAGCCTGCCATGGATGAATTTTCAGCCTCTCCGCCACAACGTGGACATTCTCCACCTTCGTTGTAAGATAAATTATCAACAGCCTCGCGCCGACCTTTCCTAAGTCCACCAAACCCCGCCATATACCTGCTAAAGTGGGTTTTTTGTATGAATGCTTTGCCTATAAATGGCTGGAATCTATTCTTGCCTTAGCCCCATATCGGATAATTCCCTCTTGTCCGTATAACATTCGCACCACGAATTCAACACTATCCCCGATTATTGGTTTTCTCTCTTCATCATCAACCATCAAGAAGACTCCTTTTGGTCCTTCACTAAACTCAACCATTACAGTTGTCAAGCCCCCCAAAATAGGTGCGCGGATAGCAAATTCAGAGGGTGCGCCTGCTGCGCTTAAGTTAGTCCACGTCATTACAGAAGCGTTTGGTGACAAGTTGATACTGCCTTTAGATAATGTGACCCCGTCGCTATTCATTTGCCTTGGTGGCCATATTATAGTACCATCATTTTGGGCAATTAAAGATAATCTTGCTGATAAACTTTCATTATATTGTTGCATTGAAACATAGGCACCTTGTGATATGTTGCGGATATCCAATTCGGTTTTCCATGCCTCTTTAACAGATTGATACAACTCTTTGTCTAGCGGTTTAGAAGGTACCTTTGCCAAGCCCGTGGTTAGGTTATTAGTGCTTGACATTACCACCGATGCGTCTTCCCTACATTGTAGATGGCTACCATTCTCAACTAATTCTATGCCGGTTGCCATCTTTAGCACAGCAAAGTTAATCCTATCATCAACTAGACCAATCAAAACTTCAACTCCATTATTGAGTAGGTGTTTGATTAATGAAATTGCTATGGTTGTATAATCACTATCATGTCCAAAAACTCGTAATTCATCAACTACATATGGCGAATATATTGTGAACGAATCTGGTTCTTGTGAAATCAAATATCCGTGGAAATTTATTATATCATTCATTTCGATTTCTCCCATATACGTGCACAGCACAGGTTGCACCAGAGCCACCAACATTGTGTGATAGTGCATTTTCAGCATCCCTTACTTGTCGAGATTGTTCTACTTCGCCTCTTAACTGCTTGAATATTTCAACTGTTTGTCCAGTTCCAGTAGCACCTAGTGGGTGACCTTTTGATTTCAATCCACCACTAGGGTTAATGCATACATCACCTTCATTTCTTCTACCTAATCCTTCCCTTGCAAAATTACCACCAGTGCCACGCTTGGTAAATCCAAGATCTTCTGTCGCTAGTAATTCAGCGATAGTAAAGCAGTCATGAACTTCAGCCAAATCAATATCATTTGCCGTAATACCTGACATTTGGTAGGCTTTTTTAGCCGCATTCTGAGTAGCAATTAATTGCGTAATTGAAGGTCGGTCATGTAACGCAAGATAATCTGAAGCCGCTGCAGATCCGTTGACCCAAACTGGATCGTCGGTAAATTGTTTCACCACATGGTCAGCCGCTAAGATAACACATGATGCTCCGTCTGAGGTTGGGCAGCAATCGTAAAGTGTTAGCGGGTCGGCAACCATAAATCCACTGCTAGCTTTATCAAAACTCACATCTTTTCTTATGTGCGCCATTGAGTTATCTAAACCATGCCAATGGTTTTTGACGCTGATATTCACTAAATCATCATGAGTCGATTCAAACTCATGGAAATATCTACGCGCCATTAGAGCATATGTTCCAGGAAAAGTTAGACCTGCTAATCTTTCCCATTCAGTGTCACCAGATACGCCTAGCCAGAATCGCTTCCGTTCAGGAGTCAAGTCATTCATTTTTTCAATGCCACCGGCAACTACAACATCTGCTTGACCACTTTTTATCGCCATCCAAGCATCTCTAAGTGCGAAGCCTGATGATGCGCATGCGTTCTCAATACGCCTAACTGGTATACCTTGCATACCAGAATGCTCAGTCAGTAAAGCAGCAGTATTACCTAACTGTCCCCCGCCAAAAGCAACACTTCCGATATATGCTTCATCGATTTGCTTGGGTTGAAAATCCTTATCGACGCTTTGGAATGCATTGTTGGCAGCTTCTGCCCACATTCCTTTCATTCCAGATTGATGATTGCCATATTTTGTTTGTCCAGCACCAACAATGGCAACATCAACCATGTTAGTCCCAAAGGGTCACAGCATTTGATTAAAGCGGTTGAAAATCTTGCTTGATGATTATTATTCAATTAGCCAAAAATTCCGTAGATACTAAAAACAACCCCCAACCGGCTATAATCATGCTACGCCAATGTAGAGAACGTTCCTGCTCGATTAACAACGGACATTTCAACGGTTCCAACTGCCCGATATGTAATGAAGAAGGTAAATTCATTATGAGCGATAGAGAAGCTAACTCTTTGGGTAGAATCCTTGCTTTAGTACTTCGACACGCACCAGAGAAATTCGGTGTTGACATGGATATCAATGGATGGGTAAATACTCGCGAACTATCTGAATCAATTTCAAAGCAGAGAAGACACTATCATTGGCTTAGAGGATGGCATTTTTCGGCAATAGCCAATTCAGACGAAAAAGGACGCTATCAAGTCGAAGGTGAAATGATTAGAGCCACATACGGCCACTCTATAGAACTAGAATTGGATCTTCCTACCGATGACATCCCTGAAGCTCTATACTGGCCATGTGAGCCAGAACAAGTCAAAGCGATTCTCGAATTAGGAATTACTGCGGGTGACCGACAACACGTTCATCTTTCCAAGACAATCAATAAAGCAATGGAAGCTGGTCACGTTCGAATTAACCGTCCTGCAATTATGGAAGTTGATACAACTAGAGCAATTGCTGATGGTAACATAATCTATCGTGCAGGTAAGTCGGTATATCTGACCACAGATATGCCTGCTGATTATCTATACCAGGTAGAAGCAGATGATCCTGTAGTCGCTGAAATGGTTGCTAGATGGGAAGCAGAAGAAGAAGAGTAATCAAATTATTTTTCTATTGCCCCACACGCAGGGCAGAATCCTAAATCAGGGTCAAGAGTACTACCACACTTGGAACAATTAGACAATCCGAGGGTTATGGCTTGAGATTTAGTGGCAGGTGGAGGAGTTTCTATCCCTTCTTTTTGAGCGACTAGTAGTAACGGGTCTATTCCATGGCTGACCAGTTCTGTGTATCGATTTTTGAATATAATTGCCTCTTGTATGGCTATTTCTAATTGAAGAATCCTTTCGTGTCGCTCGATTTTATCATCAATCTCCATTGTTTCATCAAGACATGCTTGTAAATGTCTCATGAATTCATCAAGTTGGGGTCCATCTGCCATGGGTTGCACCACAAGGACCACGTTCATCAAACCTTGTAAGTAATAAATTTCCTTAGATGACTCTATGACGTGTCTTTATAATCGGTTTTAGTGACAATGCTATTGAGTGTTCGCCTCATCGCATTGACATGGATGATTGCATAGTCATTAAATTCGGGGGTGGTCTGATTACCGATAAATCAACCATGTGTACTCCAAATAAAGAGGTCATTGACTCACTAGTAAATGTTGTAGCAGATTGTCTAGAACATAATTTACGGGTAATTGTTGTGCATGGAGCAGGTTCTTTTGGCCATTTGAGAGCTAAGTATTGGAAACTTAATCAGGGTTATTTGCCGGATTATGATTTTGCCCCCCAAGATGACTGCCAAACACAAGAAGAGGCTGTTAGCCTAGTACGTAAAGAAATGCTTACATTAAATCAAATAGTTCTAGACGCCTTTTCTAAGAGCGGTATTGATACGTATAAATTACCCCCTCATGAATGGGCAAGAAATACTGGGAGTGATTTCGAGGGAGACATCACTCAATTATTTCAACAAAACAATTTAGTTGGAATCACCTTTGGGGATGTGGTAGATTGTGATGAAGGGGTTTTCGGTATTCTTTCTGGTGATGATTTGGTAGTCAGAATCTGTCAAGATATCCCAAATGTAAAGCGATTAATATTCGCAGTGAAAGGTGTTGATGGGATTTTAAAGCGGCCTCCTGAATTGGCTGATGAAAGTGATTTAATCAAGCGTTGGTCACCCAGTATAGAATATAGCGGGGTCCACAATAGCGAGATTGATGTTACTGGCGGTATTGGTCTAAAAGCAATCAGGGGTTCAGAAGTAGCCGCTCGCGGAGTTGATGTTTTCATTATCAATGGAGAAGAACCACAACGTTTGCTAGACGCTTGTAAGGGTATTTCAACTCGTGGCACTCAAATTTTTGCTGAATAATCTAACATGATAGGGGAACTGTTCATTTATCGAGTTCTAGTGCAATGTATGGTGATGACTTGACAGGATACCAAATAGATGATGTTCCGTCGGTTGAAATCGATACTGAATTACAACAGGTTTTGCAGCAAAATTCAGCAGATGAAGAACAAATCACTTTGATGTCTGAAGCAGTTATTGCAGTTGATGAATTGGATAATGAAACAGGTATGGCTTCAAAGGTAGCAGCACATTATGCTGCAGGACAATTACATCGTGCATTCAGTGTCCTTCTATTCAATCAAGAAAATAAGTTGTTGCTGCAAAAAAGAGCAAGTCACAAAGTCACATTTCCAAGCGTTTGGGCAAATTCTTGTTGCTCTCATCCGCTTTACTCTGAAAGTGAAAGAGACTTGACTGATGCAATGGGGGTAAAGCGCGCAGCAATAAGAAAATTACACCAAGAATTAGGTATTGATCCAAATTCTATCACAACAGATGATTTTCACTTTATCACCAAAATGATGTATTCTGCGAGGATGAATCATGAATGGATTGAAAGAGAAATTGACCATATTCTAATAATAAAGGCGGATGTTGAATTAAACATCAATGACAATGAAGTTTCAGATGTAAAATGGGTTTCTGAAGAGGAACTTGAATCTATGCTGGTAAACGAGGATTTGTCAGACGGAGAAATTGCTCCATGGTTTAGATGTATAGCATCAAGAATAATGACAGAAGATTGGTGGTCAAGTAAAGGTGACTTGGCTAAAATTGCCAAATTAAAAGATGATTTGATTCATGATATGGGTGATGTTTCACACATGCTAACTTATGCTACTGGTGCAGGTTTATCGACATCAATTATGGAAGTAAAACCACTAGTAGAAAAGAGAATATCCGATAGTCTGTGTGCTTCAAAGCACTCTAGGCTTTCTGATGCAATGATGCATTTGATTGAAGGTGGCGGGAAGCGCCTGAGGGCAACCCTGCCTTGGTTAGTCGGAAAGGCGGTTGGAGATTCCCATTCTGGTTTACTTGATATTGGTGCAGCAATCGAAATTGTGCATAATTTCACATTGGTTCATGACGATATTATGGATGATGATGACACTCGTCGTGGACTAAATGCGGTTCACATTGAGTATGGACTGCCAACGGCAATAAATGCCGGCGATGCAATGTTAGCCATTGCCTTTGAAAGATTAGTAGGGGCTAAGGGTCTTGATCACAAGGATGTTGGAGCGATGGTAAATCGTTTGGCTTGGATGGTTAGAAGGGTAAGTGAAGGACAACAATTAGATATTGAGTTTGAAGATAGAATCGCAGTATCTGAAGAAGATTATTTTGAAATGATTGAAGGTAAAACTGC
>TARA_B100001093_G_scaffold303555_1_pt1 | contig 16368 bp, 19 predicted proteins | sample TARA_B100001093 | Tara Oceans TARA_B100001093 (sample SAMEA2623116) | marine metagenome | biome: marine biome (ENVO:00000447); feature: surface water layer (ENVO:00002042); material: "saline water (ENVO:00002010), including plankton (ENVO:xxxxxxxx)" | depth 5 m
AAGACCAGGACAAACCACAGTAGATGTAATACTGCCGTTCGGAGAGATACAATGAATTCACCTACTGTTTGGGTAGTTGATGACGACCGTTCAATTCGTTGGGTTTTGGAAAAAGCTCTTCAGGGTGCCGGCCTTGAGTTCACAGTTTTTGATTCAGCCAAAGCAGTTCGTAAAGCATTGGAAGCACAAACACCAGCGGTTGTTATGACCGATATTCGTATGCCCGAAGAAGACGGACTTTCTCTCCTAGAGCATCTCCATACGGTCTCGCCAAAATTACCTGTAATTGTCATGACAGCGCATTCAGATCTCGATAGTGCAGTCGCCTCCTACAAAAAAGGCGCCTTTGAATACTTGCCAAAGCCCTTTGATGTCGATGATGCCATTTCGCTTGTACGACGAGCGCTAGAGCGGCAAAAAGAGACGCCCTCGATTAACGAAAGACAGGTGGGAGATGAAACGCCATTGATTCTTGGTGAAGCGCCAGCCATGCAGGATGTATTCCGTGCTATAGGCCGGTTGGCACAGGCTGAAATCACTGTCTTGATAAACGGGGAATCTGGAACAGGCAAGGAACTCGTAGCCAAAGCTTTACATGCAAACTCTCCTCGCAAAGCTGGTCCTTTCATAGCCCTCAATATGGCGGCCATCCCTAAGGATCTAGTTGAATCTGAACTCTTCGGTCATGAAAAAGGATCATTCACTGGGGCAACTGGTGCGCGAATTGGCCGCTTTGAACAAGCCAACGCCGGCACCCTTTTTCTGGATGAAATAGGGGATATGCCCTTTGACACGCAAACGCGATTATTGCGTGTGCTAGCAGACAACGAATTCTATCGGGTCGGTGGAATATCGCCCGTAAAAGTGAATGTTCGTATTGTCGCTGCGACACATCAAAATTTAGAGGAACGCGTTCTTGAGGGCTCATTCCGCGAAGATCTGTTCCATCGACTCAACGTTATCCGTATTAAGCTTCCAGCATTAAGGGATCGCCGAGAGGATGTACCGGGCCTAGCTGAGCACTTTCTCGCAGTCGCTGCTCGTGAGATTAATACCGACCCGAAGCATTTGGGTGATGATGCTAAGCGATCGCTATCGGATTTCAATTGGCCAGGTAACGTGCGTCAACTTGAAAACATGTGTCGTTGGTTATCGGTCATGGCTCCAAACCCACAAATTCAAGCACAAGATTTGCCGCCTGAGATTACCTCTCCCACCAATAGCATGCCGAGAAATACTCTGACATGGACAGGGCTTTTACGGGAGCGCGCAGGGAGTCTTCTCAAATCGCACGAAGGCGAGGTAATTCCCAAATTAACCGAGGAATTTGAGCGAACGCTGATCGAGGTCGCCCTAACAGACACAGCCGGCAGAAAGAAAGAAGCCGCTGAAAAGTTGGGTTGGGGAAGAAACACCCTAACCCGCAAACTTAAGGAACTTGGATTTACGGATTCAAATTCAAGCACCGATTAATTTGTTTTTTGCTGCTTTCGCTGTTCGAGTAAAGCATCAAAATTAATTGGTGCGAGCATCGGGGCAGGAAACGTTGCCTTGACAGCGAGTGAATCTATCGTCTCACGAGCATAAGGGAACAGGATATTAGGGCACATCGAACCTAAAATATGTTCCACAGTCGCATCATCAAAACCCTGTAGAACGAAAACACCCGCTTGTTGAATCTCAATTAAAAATGCAACTTCTCCGTCTGTTTGGACGGTTACACCAAGCTTCAGAACCACCTCATACAGCGTATCATCCAGCCGCTCATTAGCGACATCTACCTCAAGACCCAGCTTCGGATCCCACTGCTTCTCAAAAATCTGTGGCACCTTAGGCGACTCAAGTGACAAATCTTTGGTGTAAACTCGAGCGATTGAAAAATTTTGTTCTACCTCTTCAGACATAAATACCTAGTTCCTTTAACCAAATTTCAAGCTGCCCCGACCGGAGCGCGGCCTGTGTATCATCACAACCCCCTACATGTCGATCCCCAATAAAAACTTGCGGAACCGTTCGCCGTCGGCTGGCCTGCACCATTTCTTGCCGCTTTTTTGGATTCAAATCAATCCTAACTTCGTTATATGGCACCCTTAAATCATCAAAGATCCGCTTTGCCATTAGGCAAAATGGACACATACCGTTGGTATACATCATCACCTTTTTCAAGATGCCTTTCCTTTTTTTACTGGAAGCGAGGCGGCCGTCCACTCAGACATACCTCCAGCTAACCGAACCACCTGCTCAAAGCCCTGGTCCCTTAGTTTTTTCACTACAGACCCGGCCGAAGTCCCCATTTTACAAACGACAACAACCGGGTTCGTCTTATAACGATTTAGCTCTGATAGTTTTTTTTCAACAACACTAGCAGGTAAGTTGTATGCGCCAGCGATATGGCCTTTTGTGAACTCTTGCTTTTCTCGAATATCCAAAATCAATGCATTCTCGCGGTTTATCATTCGTGTTGCTTCAGTAGTATTCACTGATTTACCAGCCTTTTTCGTTTCTGTGTAATACAGCGTTCCTGCCGCTGACACCCACAACACTACGAGTACCCAATTTTCCTGAACAAATCCGATTAAATTCTGCATATATGACGAGAGGCCGTGATCCAAACTTAGACGTCGAGTATAATGATGTAGCTGACGAAGTCACGGATCCCTCGTCGGTTCTTTGCCGAGATCCGCACTATTCGATAAACTCTGGACCGATAGATGCGACCGAAACCCATTGTACTTCTGATTTTGGACGGATTTGGACTCCGCGAAGCAGCGGATGACAATGCTATTCATCATGCAAACACACCCACATTTGATCGACTGACTCAGACAGCACCTCAGGCTCAACTAGAGACATCAGGTGAAGCGGTCGGTTTGCCCGAGGGCCAAATGGGTAATTCCGAGGTTGGTCACATGAGCCTCGGAACAGGTCGAGTTATTTACCAAGACTTTACCCGAATCAATAAAGCAATTGACGAAGGTAACTTCGGGACGAACGAAGTACTAGTTAGCGCATGTCGCCAGGCAAAAAACCAAGGCGGTACACTGCATATACTTGGTTTGTTAAGCCCGGGAGGGGTCCACAGCCACGAGGATCATGTTGAGGCAATGATCGGGCTAGCCGACACGCTTAATGTTCCAATGACTCGATTACATGCATTTCTTGACGGGCGCGATATGCCCCCCAAGTCCGCCAAACCATCAATGATTCGTTTCCAGAGATTGGAAACTGTGCACACTAACTACAAATTCTCGAGTCTCTGCGGTCGCTACTACGCGATGGACCGAGACAATAACTGGGATCGTATCCAAAGTGCTTTCGATCTCATTACAAAGAGCCAAGCTGAATACTCAGCCGGAACGGCGGTCGAAGGCTTGCAACAAGCCTACCAACGAGGTGAAAGTGACGAGTTCATCAAGGCAACGCGCTTAGGTGAATCATGGGAATTACGTCCGGAAGATGTGGTAATAGTAATGAACTTCCGCGCTGATCGAGCGCGTCAAATCACCAAAGCATTAACTGCAACCACACTATCCGAATTGAATCGCCCAAATTGGATGACTGCACTCAACGTATCAACATTGACGCAATATGCTGATGATTTAAATGTACGAGTAGCATTTCCGCCAGAACTACACTCGAATACGTTAGGTGAGGTTGTGTCACAAGCAGGCCTAACACAGCTTCGGATTGCAGAGACCGAAAAATATGCCCATGTAACTTTTTTCTTTAATGGTGGCAGCGGCTCCATCGTACCCGGTGAATACCACGAATTAATACCCTCGCAAAAAGTTGCCACCTACGACATGAAACCTGAAATGAGTGCCCCCGAAATTGCCGCCTCCCTGGTTGATGCTATCGCGCAAAAACGATTTGATTTGATTGTTTGTAATTTTGCCAACGGCGATATGGTCGGACATACCGGGAACTTTCATGCTGCCATCAAAGCAGTGGAAGCACTGGATCATGCTGTTAAGCTTGTTGTGGATATATGCGAGTCGGTCGGTGGAGCCTGTCTCATTACCGCTGACCATGGAAATGTAGAACAAATGTTTGATCCAGAAAATGGACAACCATTTACCGCACACACTACTGGACCAGTACCAATTTGGCTGGCCTCGAATCCCGTGAACGCGGTCAAGCTTACTAACGGCACTCTAAAAGATGTGGCTCCTACTCTTCTTGCCTTACTCGATATCGACCCGCCGATTGAAATGTCTGGTCGGTCGCTTCTGATTTTTTGATGCCCATTCTGATCTGGTTATCGATAGCCCTTTGGAGTATTCCAAGCCAAGCAAATGAAGTTAAAGAAGCCGAGCAGCAGAGACAACTTACCGAACAACTCCTCGAGACCTTGAAGGACAATGTTCAGCTGGATGCAAAAAAATTAGATATCGTGAAATCTGAACTCAATCGTTTAAATACTGAATCTGGAGACCTAACTCTTGCGGTTGCCAGTTCCGAACGACTAATGCGTGAACTGCGAAGAACACAACAACAAACAAAGGAGGGCATCCAAGAAACCTCCAACCAAGTAAGCGCCGCACTTAGCCACTACCGAAAAGAATTGACCGCTTATTATATAACTGGAACAACTTTCAGACCCAACTCTCAAAGCGAAGGCGGATTATCAGATTACTTACCATTCTTGCTAGATGCTCGCAAACAGAGCGTTTCTAACATTAAAGCGACCGCAGCTGATTTAAGAAGCTTGCTAATTGACCACGAACGAAACCTAGAAAAAGCTCAAAGAATTTCGACGGACCTCAAAAGTAAACGTGACGCGCTATCCCAAAGAACCCGTGATCAAAGACAGCTGCTTGCGAGTGTCACTCGAAGTCTAAAAACCAAAAAGCAACGTGAAGATGCCCTCCATTCCGACCTTAAATCCCTTGATCGGCGAATTAAAGCACTACAGCTGAGATCCAAAGGGGCGGCCGCCCTTGAGTCCCTTAAGGGAAAGATGCCTTGGCCCGTCGTCGGTCGTGTTTTGCGGCGTTTTGGGCAGCATAGACAGGACGGATTCGGTGATTGGCAAGGGCTCGTAATTGGCACCATGGATGACAGCGAAGTGAAAGCAGTGCACGCAGGCAGAGTAGCTTATGCTGGTTACCTGCTTGGCTATGGCCTCGTGATCGTAATCGCCCATGATAATGGTCACGCCACGATTTATGGGCACAATCAAAACTTAAAAGTTGAAACAGGCCAATCTGTACTTGCACGACAGGTGATTGCGATTGTCGGGAATACGGGTAGTCTGAATGTGGCAGCACTATATTTTGGAGTGACCCAAAATGGAAAACCGGTCAACCCAAGTTCATGGTTAAATTGAGATCATAATGAAAACGATACAAAGCATTCTGGGCTTTTTACTCTCGACTTCTTTATCCTTTTCCAGCCAAGCGAATGAACAGTCGCGAGACGTCGAATCTCTCGAGGCGCTCCGCGCTTTTATCGAAGTATATGAACACATCAAAGGTGAGTACGTAGAGAAAGTCGATGACCAAACACTTCTAAATCATGCTATCAAAGGTATGCTGACCAAGCTCGATCCACACTCGGGTTATTTAAAGCCGCGCGATGTGTCTAGCCTCAGAGACTCAACCACGGGCTCATTTGGCGGCATCGGGATTGAAATGGATGTTGTGGATGGTTTGATCAAGGTAATTGCACCGATTGATGATTCACCGGCATCGCGCGCCGGAATCCTTGCCAAGGACATCATCACCCACGTGGACAATGAAACTATCCGCGATGTAAATCTGCAAAAAGCGATTGAGATTCTACGCGGACCGCTCGGCTCTGAAGTGGTGCTCAACATACTTCGGAAAATCGATGGAAAAGCAGAGGAATTGACCATTTCTCTTGAGCGAGCAGTGATTCGTATCACGAGCGTCAAACAAGAAATACTTCCACATGGAATTGGGTACATTCGAATCTCTCAATTTCAAAACAGAACAGGCCCTGACTTGGTTAAAGCCATTAGCAAGCTTCGATCTCAAGAAGAGCTCAAAGGTCTCATTCTAGATCTTAGGAATAATCCAGGCGGTGTTCTTTCAGCAGCCATTGAAGTGGTCGATGCGTTTATCAATGAAGGACTTATAGTGACCATCAAAAGTCGAGATGAATTCCTTGATTCGAAATATGAAGCAACAAATGCCACCGTCTTGAGCCAAGAACCTATAGTTATTCTCATTAACGGAGGCTCGGCTTCGGCATCCGAAATAGTTGCTGGTGCGCTTCAGGATCATAAACGTGCTGTTCTAATCGGAACACCATCATTCGGCAAGGGTTCGGTACAAACCATCTTGGCTTTGGAAAATAATTATGCATTGAAGCTTACGACTGCGCTCTACTACACACCGAGTGGTCGCTCAATTCAAGCGAAGGGTATTCAGCCAACAATTCAAGTTTCAGGAGGGGAAGCCCTCATCGAATCCGATACTCAAATGCGTGAGACTGACCTACCCAAGCATCTGGAAAACACCGAAAATATGGATATCATTAATGACAGTGTCGTTAAAAGGTTGGCCCAAGATAACCAGTTACTACATGCCTACAACTTGCTGCGTGGATCGCAACTACTTAGTCGGTCAGACGGACCTCGATCCCTGATCTCGCCATAGTCTCTTTGGCTTCACCGATAGTGTACTGCGCGAAATGAAAGATACTAGCAGCTAAAACAGCCTCCGCATGGCCTTCGAGCACACCATCGACTAAGTGCATCAAATTGCCAACACCACCCGAGGCAATGACTGGAACCGTCACCGCATCTGCCACTGAACGGGTCAGGCCCAAATCAAATCCATTTCGTGTTCCATCGCGGTCCATTGATGTGAGCAGGATTTCTCCAGCGCCGAAAGAAACCATGCGAACAGCCCACTCAACGACATCGATACCGGTCGATTTACGCCCCCCGTGTGTGAAAATCTCCCACCGATCTGAAGTGACCTGTTTAGCGTCGATCGCGACAACGATACACTGGCTGCCAAATTTATCGGCAGCTTTCTTCACAAACTCGGGCTCAAATACGGCTGCAGTATTAATTGATACCTTATCTGCACCCGCCAGCAATAAATTACGAATGTTGTCCGTATTTCGAATTCCACCGCCCACAGTTAGTGGAATAAAAACTTCGCTTGCCATACGTGACACGGTTTCGTAAGTCGTCGCCCTATTCTCATGACTCGCGGTAATATCGAGAAAAGTAATCTCATCCGCACCCTCTCTGTTATAACGACGACTAATTTCAACAGGGTCCCCAGCATCTCGGATATCTTCAAATTTCACGCCCTTAACTACCCGACCTTGGTCGACATCCAGGCACGGAATAATGCGTTTTGCTAGGCCCATCTAGTCGGTTTCCGTTAATCGAATGGCTTCCGCAAGATTCAGCGTACCCTCATAGATCGCTCTACCGGTTATCGCACCCACAACACCACCAGATTCGACTGCCAACAACTCAGTTACGTCAGATAGCCCTTTCAGACCGCCGGATGCGATCACCGGAAAACCGGTCTCGCTAGCCAGAGACGCTGTCGCCTTAACGTTAACACCCGATAACATGCCATCGCGGCCAATATCGGTGTAAACAATTGATGCAACCCCCGCATCTGCAAATCTGTTCACAACATCAACGGCCGACATCGTACTTGCTTCTACCCAGCCTTCAGTGACAACCCAACCATCCTTCGCGTCAACGCCAACGATAATCTGACCCGGAAATTGATGACATGCCTCTGTCACTAAAACCGGATCTTTAACGGCTTGGGTTCCGATGATTACCCAAGACAGGCCAAGGTCGAGATAAGCTTCAATTGTGGCTAAATCACGAACCCCGCCCCCCAACTGTATTGGCAAGTTTGGATACTCCGCTAAGATTCGAACTACCGCCTCTTTGTTCTCAGGTTTTCCTGCAAACGCGCCATCCAAATCCACGATGTGTAATCGCTTAGCGCCCGCTTCAATCCACCGGGTTGCAGTAGCAACGGGATCATCAGAATATACGGTCGCGTCTTCCATCCGACCTTGCCGTAGGCGTACACAAGCCCCATTTTTGAGATCGATAGCAGGAATAATCAGCATGCTCCATCCCAACTCAAAAAATTAGAATAGAGATGAATGCCCGCATCATGTGACTTCTCAGGATGAAACTGCACAGCAAAAACATTTTGCCTTGCCAGCGCAGCGCCAAAGAGGGGGCCATATTCGCACCACCCTATTACACAATCGGCACCGGCATCTGCATAGCAATAGCTATGCACAAAATAAAAACGTGTGCGGTCAGATATACCTGACCACATCGGATGAGGTACTTGAACCACTTCATTCCAGCCCATGTGCGGTACCTTCAACAAATCGCCCGCATCCGTCTTCATCGATTTCGAAAATTGCCTGATTTGGCCAGGAAAAACACCAAGTGCGTTAACACCGGAGCTCTCTTCTCCATATTCGGCTAATATCTGCATGCCAACGCAGATCCCCATTAGAGGCTTAGTAGTTATGACGTCAAGAACGACACTGTCAAGACCGCGATCTTTGAGTCCTTGCATACAGTCGCCCATCGCCCCGACGCCAGGCAACACAACTCTGTCGGCAGCATGAATAGATGGCGCGTCTGATGTCACTATGACCCGACAGGTACCAGCATTTTCAATAGCCTTTGTAACACTATGTAAATTTCCAGAACCGTAGTCGATCACGGCAACTGTCTGCACCATTCAAAGCGATCCTTTCGTTGACGGAATCATCCCACTCATACGAGAGTCTGGAGCAAGCGCCATACGAAGCGCACGACCAAAGGCTTTAAATACGGTCTCGATCTGATGGTGCGAATTGTCACCTTTCAGGTTATCGACATGTAAAGTCACTTGTGCGTGATTTACAAAGCCCTGGAAAAACTCGCGGAACAGATCAACGTCAAATCCGCCAACAACAGATCGGGTAAAAGAAATCTCATAAAATAAACCGGGACGACCTGAAAAATCGATGACGACTCGGCTCAACGCCTCATCCAGAGGAACGTAGGCGTGACCATAACGGGTCATCCCTTTTTTATCACCCACCGCCTGAGCAAACGCCTGACCAAGAGTAATCCCTACATCTTCAACCGTGTGATGGTCATCAATCTCAAGATCACCACTGGCTTGAATTGAGAGATCAACCATTCCGTGACGTGAGACTTGATCAAGCATGTGCTCAAAAAACGGTATGCCCGTTTTAAACTCACCCACACCCGTACCATCCAAATTTAGATTGATCTGAATCTGAGTTTCTAGTGTATTTCGTTCAACTGAGGCAATACGATGTGCCATGGCCTGTTCCTTAAGCCGTTATAAACACCGTAGTATAGCGTTACTAGGCTTGACTGACGACAGAGGGTACCATGCGATTTGTAAGAGTTTTCTTTATCTTAGTGATAGTTTCACTAGTTGCCGTATTGGCTTCTGTCACCTACATCACTCAGGTACTGGACCCAAATGATCTCAAACCCACACTAATCAGCTCAGCCAAAAAACAACAAGTCAAGCTCGAGCTACAAGGAAATATTACGTGGGCATTCTGGCCATGGTTCGGAATTTCCGTTGAAGAGGTCAGAGCATCATCACCCAACTGGGATTTTGCGGCAGAGAGGCTTGAAGGCTCACTTTCGATATTATCATTGCTCTCAGACACTATCGTGATTGACCGATTAGACGCAATCGCTCCAAAGGTGACCGTGAGAGTCGCACAAAACGATAAACAGTCAACTGTTCGGGATCGTTCCGAGTCGTCAAAAGAAAAAACGCTCCTAGTCCGTCAACTAGCAATCACAGACGGCGAAATTGGTGGACTATATCCCGAACTAACTTTATCTCGGGTTCAGTTATCGGTCGATTCGCTTACACCCGAAACAGCCAGCGATTTATCACTCTCCGCATACATAACATTTGGCGAATACCAAGCGCCACTGGAAGTTCAGACTAAAATCATTCCAACAGCTGCATTCGACGGAATAACCATTCGGCAGGCCTTCATCAGCTCCCGAGAGTTGAGCGTAACCTACGATGGCTATTTCAGCAGATCAAATTCAGGACAATTCAGTGGGGAGGGACAGCTTTCCGTTCCTGAATTCTCTCTCAGACAATGGTTGGGAGCAGGTAACTTCCCGGTCCCGGTAACGAGGGACTTAGACCGTTTCAATAAGGTTTCGGTAAAGTCGGGTGTCAAAGTATCTAACGACATGATCAGCCTGCGTCCATTCACCTTCGTCCTTGATGAGACCTCGATCGACGGTCGAGTCGATCTCGGGCTTCAGCCGTTACACATCGATCTTGAGCTGCTCGCCGACCAGCTAAACATCGATCAATACTCAGTAAACCCAAAAAATATAGAAAGTAGCACCGACCAAGACCAACCTTTCACGCCACTTCTGCTGGGTATCTATAAAGTTGATATTGGCACAATCACCGTCGCTGAGAAATCAATGACCGATGTTGGATTCGATTTGGGCGTGGGAACTGATGAAATTACGCTCGGTAGGCTTGATGCCAAATTATTTGGAGGTGAGCTCCGCGCTGGTGGCACTTATTTGATAGCTCCTCAGATATCAAATATTACAGGGACCATAGCCGACGTCCAACTGTCACAACTGCAATTCTCCAAACCGCTCGATACACTCTCTGGTTCGTTACAATCCAGTTTTGATATCCGAGTAGCAGGTCGGACTCCCGATGAAATGCTAGCATCTATTTCAGGACCTCTTCGCGTCAAAATTAAAAATGCATTACTGGGTCCGCTGAACGTGTCCGATGCCCTGTGTCAAGCGATCTCAGGCAATACGGAGGTGGTTGCGGATTCCGCCGATACCATGACTGTCGCGGCAAAGTTTCAGGAAGGTATCGCGGTGATTGATTCATTGAACGCGCAAGTCGCAAACTTACCCATCGAGGGTAGAGGGCGAATTAGTCTTATTTCAACTGCCTCAAACATTCAGGGAAGTATCCAGATCCCTACTGGGGGTGTAACCGGATCTTGTACCGTGCCTGAGATACTTCGGGGCGTAAGTTTGCCCCTCTCTTGCAGGGGCCAATTACGCAATAAGACGCTCAAATGCTCTATTGATGAAAAAGCCATACAAACTCTGACCACGAAGGCGAGCGCAGAACAACTGGAAGCCAAAGCACAGGAAAAACTCAAGGAAGCTGAAACACGAATGAAATCAACCATTGAGGACACACTTAAGAAAAAAATCGACGACCAAGAATCGAGGCTTTCAAACGATCTCCTCAACCGATGATCAATCGCTTCACCGAGCGCCTCGCGCGATGGCAAAAATTCCACGGCCGACACGATCTTCCATGGCAGAGTCACGGAGTATATGAAACTTGGATCTCCGAGATCATGCTCCAGCAAACGCAGGTAAAGGTAGTTATTCCTTATTACAAGCAATTCATCGTGCGATTTCCCGACGTTCAAACTCTGGCAAACGCGCCACTCGATGACGTGCTCTCACATTGGGCAGGACTCGGATACTACTCGAGAGCAAGGAATCTTCATAAAACCGCACAAATTATTGTCGAAAACTACGAAGGTAAAATCCCCCAAAATTTAGATGAACTCAAAGAACTCCCTGGAATCGGTCGCTCGACCGCGGGCGCGATATTATCCCTTGGTTTTGGACTGAGAGGAGTGATTCAGGATGGGAATGTCAAACGTTTGCTGGCTCGTTTGTTCGCAATCACGGGGGATCTATCTAAATCAAAAGCCCAAAACGACCTTTGGTCGCTGGCGGATAGCCTTACCCCTCAGGAGGGTGAGGCCTGCCGAAGCCATACACAAGGAATGATGGACCTAGGGTCAATCATCTGCCGCAGAATTCGGCCAGATTGTCCGATATGCCCATTCCAGAATGATTGCCTCGCCTTTCAACAAAATAGTATTGCCAAATTTCCGGCTCCAAAACAGGCTAATAAACGCCAAGACGAGCTGTGGGTCGTTTTGCAAATTGTTAACCAAGCCGACGAAACTCTCTTTATCAAACGACCAGCAAAAGGTATTTGGGGCGGACTGTACGCACCTCCAATTGGCCCGAGCTTAAAAGAACTCGGTAATGATATGAACCTAAATGCTGTCGCGGAGGCTGAATTTATTGGCGATATAGCGCACGCGTTCAGCCATTTTAAAGTGCGCCTTGAGCATTACAGATTGAAGATAGGCGAAGATCATGTTCGAGCTTCTGGAGAGTGGCAGATGGCTCAGCTATTTCAAAAGGGAATCCCTGCCCCTATCCAAAAACTGTTAGACAAGGATTCAGCATGACACGACTCGTTTTTTGTAAGAAATATCAAGAAAAGCTACCGGGTCTTCCAGCCCCACCTCTTCCCGGCTCGACTGGTCAGGATATTTTTGAAAATGTATCTGAAAAGGCATGGAAAGAGTGGCAGGGGAACCAAACGATGCTCATCAATGAGCACCGTCTTAGCTTGATGAATCCCGACGCACGAAAATTTCTGACTAAAGAGATGCATCGGTTCTTTGATAACGAAAAGTATGCAAAACCGGAGGGATACTTGCCGCCTTCAAGTTGACACCGTCTCGCAATTTCTGTTCAATACGCGACCGGTTCTAGAAGGCCAGATAGCTCAGTTGGTAGAGCAGAGGATTGAAAATCCTCGTGTCGGCGGTTCGATTCCGTCTCTGGCCACCATTAGCATCACAACTTCACACATAACTTATTAATGTATCCCAGTATGCCGTGTCCAGCATGATTGTAGGTGCAACAACGGGTTAAACATTTTCAGCTATCCTATGCGCCTATCTCAAACGTTGTATGTATCTCTTTGTAAGACCCGTTAATTATTCCTACTCACAGCGACAATCCAGAGATAATTACCTGCAATACCTGTTATTCGCTGGGTGCGAGTCAAAACTAGCTTAGTTTTGGGTGACAAGACCAGTGGCGTACCGGAAAGATAGTGATTAAGGAACTATCGACTCTGGTTCTAAAATCTGCAGTCCAAATCCAAAATCGAGATCCAACAACGACACAATCCTTCCGTCTCTTGCGAAAAAAACATACTCGCTTGCAGTATTGGGGGCCCTACCATCGTCTTCTAACTCAAAGGAATCAGTTTTATCCCATAACAACTTTCCATCATTATCGACCCTGATCAGTAGGCTTCTCCAAATTCCCCTTGGATCAGAAGTGCATTGGTCGAAAAGCTTTTGATTATCTTCAACTTCATCACAATGTGTACCGGTGCCACACGCTATAATTGCACCGCCATCGCCAGTTGAATCGATCCCCCAGCATTCGTCAAAAATGAAACGATCATTTCTACGATCAATGTTGGAAGAAATGCTTCTGTCGATACTTGGGTTTCCATATTGTTTTGACCAGAGAATCGAGCCGTCGTTGGACAGTTTTGTAATACTGCCATCCAAGGCACCACTTTTACCCTCGACGTGACCAACCATCAAATAACCATCGACCTTCCCATCAAAATAAGAAGGGGCAATGTCCGTGACTTCTCCGTGCGAGGGATAGGTTTTAATCCAGCTTGTTTTACCAGCTTTATCTATCATAATGACCGACGCCTCATGATTATCATTAGTTGTTGATGAGGCCACGACATAGGCTTCCTGGCTAACCACTTCCTTTATGGTCTTTGCGCTAATATTACCGGGAATCTCCAACATCCAATCCGGTTTCAAGGGTGCATCTTCATTCATCAACTGCCTTTCTTTAAAGTGCATTACAAAAGCGGTTCCTGTCGCTGGGTTTCCATAAGATTTAAACCCTTCCAACGAACCTTTTTCAGCATTGGTGACACCAGAGAGCACTATGCCATTTTCACTAGTGGTTTGGATAAATTCAAAAGCACTCTCTTTTTCTCTTTTTGAAGCAGGGATCATTGTGCTCCATATCTCATTGCCATCTGAAAGATTCAGTCTAGCTAAATATGAATGAATCACGCCATGATTGTCTGCGCGGAACCCAGCAACAAATACCGACTCTTCGATCTGTGCTGCGGCATTCACACCGTCATCCCTTCCTTTTGATCCAAATGTATAGACCCAGTCATAATTAAAATCCTCTTCTGGTATGAGCCAAAGAACACCTTCTGCATTCCGATAATCGGTGATCCGAACAACAAATCCATCACGCCCTCCCCCTACATCAGCGCTCTTCCCAGACAGGATGAAAGCTTGATTATCAGTTTCCAGACCGTGAACAGCGTGAGGGTCCGCATCCTCTCCTCCGCAACATTCACCAGTTGTAACCTTGAATAAGATTGTGTTGGGTGCTTTTTGATTTTTATTGATCGGATTATCGGTCGCCGACGCTACGGAAACACAAGAACAACCTAAGAAAACAACCGCTATAGCAAAAAGTATGGAGATACTTTTCATATATCCATTCCTCAAATTTACATGCCGCTCTCGTATATTTCCCATCAATAATTGAACCGATCTCACAATTTGGTTACCTCAATTAATTTGTATTGACATCTTTTCGATCGGTAGTCATCGCCCCTAACGTATCCGAATCTGAAAATTTCGCTCGTGGAGTATGCCTGGCCATGAAGTAAGTTTGCCAAGAGGTCAGTTCAAAATCATCTTTGATGTATTTGGACAGGTTTTCTGTCGGTAAACGACTGTATTGACGCACTCCATCGAGGTATGCAAGAGCTATGATGCGAAACATACGATTTACGCTTCGGTTTACGTTCAGTGATAATCCTTACAATTTAGCATCACTGCATTATCGCTCTAAGGGAAATAGCACCATGTCAGATTCATCAATCAATCCAAGATTTAAACCCACACGATAGAAACTCGATATCGAATATTCATCCAAGTAACTGCTTGTCTGCGCAACAGTTAATTCTCCACAAATCCTTTTACAGGCAACTTTCGTGACTTCCTGCAGTAGTGCGAAGTTTCTATAGTATTCGGGTAGTCCTTGTTTCCCCTCAGCTTGTCGTTTCATCGTCTTATTTTGTAAGTTCTCATCAACTAAACCATTGATCAAAGGGATAACTCTCTCGTCCTCATCATTCAGTCGGTTTACTAACAGAGAAAATGGAATTTCATGCCGAACCTTATATCGATCAGCATTTGGAGCATGGTAAGAGACAATAGACTGATCAAGGAAAACAAGAATTCGATAAATTCCGAGACGATCACTCACACTGCGTGTAATTGCTGAGATACCTCTCCCTTCATAAGGGTCTCCCTGCGTCACGAGAATGAGAGGTTTTTGAGGCCGTTCTTTGGCCCAGTGTTCTCTTAATGCGCCGTAAATGATGGTGGCAACCGACAGAGGATTTCTGGTGTCATATCCTCCCATACCTTCAATCACCAGAGGATGATGACCCGATAGTGCATGTAGACTCTCTTCTGCATTAACGTGACTCAACTAGTTACCTCTTTTTACTTTTCCAAATTCCACCACATTGATAAATATCTTTAAATCTGATCTTTATCTCAGGAAAACACTGGCCGTACGAAGAACTCCAATCAGTAACATCATCAAATCGGCATCTATCTAGAACGTCCCTGGGTTCAAGATATCTATAATACTCTTTAGGTCTCACGTTCAGTATATTGGTCGGACATATGCCAAAACCTTGAACAGCAAACTCTATCCCCCCACTTACACAAAGTAGTAAAATTTAGAGAAAAATAATGGAACAGACGGGACAATCTTTTATTCCAGGTGGAAAATGCTTGGTTATTGGTACTGGCAATGGCAACTACCAGGAGACAAGAATAATGTACGGAAGAGTTTATGAAAGCGAACTCAATCAAGAGGCCGCGATAGATGATATGACGCAACCCAATGTAAAGACTGAGGAAGACTTATCTGAGCAAGAAGACGACGGATACTACACACCGGAAAGTGATCCACAGGAATGAAAAAACCAGACCGTGTAGCAAATAAAAAATCCACCATGCCTTATGGTGACAGTGTCAGCGCCCCTGCAATTACCGAAGTGGATACCACAGGTTATCGTGAACTTAAATCAAAAGAGGCATCCGCAAAGCTGCGCAGTCGTTACGAGGAACTACAAGAAGAATTCCGTCAACTGGTTGCGACCTCCGAGGATACCCAAAGGATGTATGACGCATCAGTGAGTTTCGTTCCTATAATTGGTCAAACATACCATCTGTACCGACGAAAGAATGGAGATGAGTGGGTGAGCATGATTGCACCAGAGGAATTTGGTAACTACTACCATGAATATTTAGGTAGTTATCGTCTGGCAACAGATTCAGTATGGGTAAGGATATGAAGAATAACATTCTAACAAATCTGGACAGCATAGGTATCGCCTAAGAATTTTATCAATCCACCCTCTTGGGGGTATGCAGAAGCCCCATCCA
>TARA_B100001093_G_scaffold92657_2_pt1 | contig 16358 bp, 10 predicted proteins | sample TARA_B100001093 | Tara Oceans TARA_B100001093 (sample SAMEA2623116) | marine metagenome | biome: marine biome (ENVO:00000447); feature: surface water layer (ENVO:00002042); material: "saline water (ENVO:00002010), including plankton (ENVO:xxxxxxxx)" | depth 5 m
ACTACAAGAATATTGATATATTTAAATTCGAATCCGAAATATTTTATAAAAAAATTAAAAATAGATTAGACTATATTGATGGTGCTGATCTGGTGGCTAATAACGATATCGAAAGGACATTATTAAGAGGTAAAGCAAGAGCATATGGGGTTGAATTATTACTTAAAAAAAATACTGGAAGAAATAAATTTTGGATTTCTTACACCTTATCAAAATCTGAACAAAAAACATCAGGAATAAGTAATAATGAGTCTGGAATAAATTATGGAGAATGGTATTTGACACCATATGATAAAACTCATGATATAAGTATTAATTCAAAATTTAAAATAAATGAAAAACTAACCCTTAATGGTAATTTTATTTACCAAACAGGTCAGCCGACAAATTATCCTAACGCACAATACCAGTATATGAACCTAAGTGTTCCAAATTATGGCTTAAGAAATACTAATAGATTGCCTAATTATCACAGGTTAGACCTAAGTTTAAGTTTATTGCCTAAAAAAAATATAAATAAAAGAGTAAATAGTGAATGGGTTTTTGGTATTTATAATTTATACGATAGAGATAATGCTTCATCAATACTTTTTAGAAAAAATAACGAATCATTAAAGAATGAAGCAGTTCAAATTTCAATATTTGGGATAGTTCCCTCAATTACCTATAATTTTAAATTCTAATGAGAAAATATTCAAATTTGCTAATATTTATTTTTATTCTAATTGGCTGCGAAAAAGTAATTGATTTAGATTTAGAATTTACAGAGAAGAGAATTGTAATAGATGCGAAAATAAATAAACATATAAATAGCGATGACGGCTTTGCTAAAGTTATAATAAGTGAGACTACAAGTTACTTTGATGAGGAAATAATTTTTATTGAAAATGCTACAGTAATTATAAAGGAAATTGGTACTAATATTGAACACAAACTGAATTTCTCAAAAGAAAATCATTATTATATTGAAATTAAAAATATTTCAAAAAAAACTACTTATGAACTGAATATATTTCATGACAATAATCATTATCAAAGCAGAAATATAATGAGAAGTTCACCACCAATTACTGATATACAACAAGGAGAAAGAAAATCTCTTAATGAAGAGGAAATTGAGATCATAACATCATTTAAAGACATTAAAAATGATGATAATTATTATCTATTTGAATTTGGAAAAGGAAATCTACAACCTGCAGATGATATTTATATCGATGGAAATGAATTTGCTTTCTCATACTTTATTAATAAGAATAAGATAATAAATAATGAATTAGAAATTAAAATGGAAGGTATTGATTTTCAGTATTTTAAATTTATTATTCAAATTGTAATTCAAACAAATACACAAAATGGTCCATTTGCTGCTCCCCCAACCTCAATAAAGGGCAATATTTTTTGTGTGAATAATGAAAAATCAAACCCTTTTGGTTACTTTAAAGTTTGTGAATATGATACTTTTGTATTAAAGGAAATAAACATTAACTGATTTTAGTTACTATTGATTTTTACTATTATGAAATTTAATAAAATAACAGAACAAGCATCTAATTATAATGATCTAGAAAATAAATCTATTAATGAAATTATTTCAATTATAAATAAGGAAGATAAAAAAGTTGCTGATGCAGTTGAAGAAAAACTTGATGATATAGTTATACTAATTGAAAGTATTGAAGATAAAGTAAAAAATGGTGGTAGGCTTTTTTATATTGGTGCTGGGACTAGCGGAAGATTAGGTGTTTTAGATGCATCAGAATGTCCCCCAACTTTTGGTGTCTCAGATAATCTTATAATTGGCATTATAGCAGGTGGAGATAAAGCAATCAGAAAATCTCAAGAGTTTGCTGAAGACAACTTAACTCAAGGCTGGTATGATTTAAAAAAATATAATATTAATCAAAATGATTCAGTTATAGGAATTGCTGCCTCCGGAACTACTCCTTATGTTGTTTCAACAATTAAAAAGTGTAATTCTGAAGGGATTTTGACTGGTTGTATTACATGTAATCCTAATACTCCCCTATCTAAAGTTTCTAAAATACCCATCGAAATTATTGTTGGACCTGAGTTTGTAACAGGGAGTACAAGAATGAAATCTGGAACTGCTCAAAAATTAGTATTAAATATGATTTCTACTACACTAATGATAAGATTGGGAAAAGTTTTAGATAATAAGATGGTGGATATGAAATTATCTAATAGTAAACTAGTTAAAAGAGCCGAGAAAATTTTAGTTAATGAACTTAAAATAACAAAAAAGGAAGCTCAAGTCTTAATTAATAACAAAAAGAGTGTAAGATATTTTTTAGATAACTTTAAGAAATAAATTTTTTCTTTAATGTGTCAAACATAATTGGTGTGGCTACAAATACTGATGAATATGTTCCAACTAAAACACCAATTATTAAGGCAAACATAAATCCTCTAATTGATTCCCCACCAAAGAGAAAAATTGAAACAAGAACAACAAGTGTGGTAAATGATGTGTTTAATGTTCTACTCAGTGTACTATTTAAAGCAGTATTTACAATCTTACTAGCTTCCCAAGATTTATTAATATTTCTATATTCCCTTATTCTATCAAAAACAACAACTGTATCATTTAAAGAATAACCAATAACAGTAAGTATAGCGGCTATAAATGCTTGATTTATTTCCATATCAAATGGCATAAAAGTGTATGTTATGGAAAATATTCCAAGAACAACCATAACATCATGAAATACTGCAGAAACTGCGCCTAAGGAAAACTGCCAATTTTTAAACCTTAGTAAGATGTATAGAAAAACTATAATTAAAGATCCAAATACAGCTAGGAATGAATTCTTTTTAATATCATCGGCAATAGTTGGCCCAACACCAAATGATGACATAATACCAACTTGTTTATCATCACTTCCATTAATAAAATCATCAAGACTAGTATCACCTATATATTCCAAAAGATTCGAATATAAAATTTGATGAATTTCATCATCAACAGACGTTGATGTGTCATCTACCTTATAATTAGAAGTGATTTTTAACTGATTTTCTGAACCAAAGGTCTTGATTTCAGCATTACCCAAAGAAACAATAAGTTTATTTTGAATTTCTTGTTGTGGAACAGGCTCTGCAAATCTTACTACATATGACCTTCCACCAACAAAGTCAACACCTTGATTTAATCCTTGTGTAAATAGTGAGATAAAGGCAACGATAATTAAGGTTCCTGAAATAAGATATGAAACTTTCCTTTTAGATAAAAAGGTAATTGAGAGGTTTCTAAATAAGTTTTTAGTAAATGAGGATGAAAACATTAATTCTTTGTTAGATGAAATATGTCTTTCAACTAACATTCTAGTAATAAATATAGCAGTAAACAAAGATGTTAAAATTCCAATCAAAAGCGTTGTTGCAAAACCTTTTATTGGGCCAGATCCAAAAATAAACAAAATCAATGCGGTTAGTCCTGTAGTTATATTAGCATCTAAAATAGATGATAATGCATTACTAAAGCCATCCGAAACAGCTTGTTTTAAACCTTTTTCTCTATATAATTCTTCTCTAACTCTTTCAAAAATCAGAACATTTGCATCAACAGACATTCCAATAGTTAATACTATACCTGCTATTCCAGGTAGAGTCAAAACAGCCCCTAAACCTGACAGAAAACCAAATATCAAAACAATATTAAGAACTAAAGCAACATCAGCATAAAGGCCAGCTCTTCCATAATAAAAAATCATCCAAGCTAGAACTAATAAAAGAGCAATTAAAAATGAATTAATACCCTTATCGATAGATTCTTTTCCTAAGGATGGTCCAACTATTTCCGATTGAATTATATCAGCTGAAGCTGGTAATTTACCAGCTCTTAAAACGTTTGCTAGATCAATGGCTTCATTCAATGTAAAATTACCTGAAATTTCAGATCTTCCGCCTGAGATTGGACCACTAGTAACTCCAGGTGCAGAATAAACTATTTCATCTAAAACAATAGCAATATTACTTGTATTTTTATATGCTTGATCGGTTAGATCTTCCCAAACTTTTGCACCCTTTCCATTCATTTGCATTGTGACTGCTGCATTACCAAATTGATCATATGATTGGGCAGCATCAATAACTACACTTCCGCTAATGGGAGGAAGATCATTTCTATTTGATTTAAGTATATATAGATCAATAATATTCGTGTCAGGATCTGGAATTCCCCATAAAAATTTAGTATATCTTTTAGATGATGGTAAAAGTTGTCTTACCTTAGGATTGTTTAGATATGAATCAACAAGGTTCTTATCTCTTAAATTAAATTGAGCTAAAACAGGACCACCCTGAAATCCTGTACCGACTATCAAATCTAAAAGTGGATTTTTTTGAAGGCTTAATGAATCAGACTTTACTTCTACATCAGCTAATAAATCATCAATTTCAGAAGATTCGTTGTCAACTTCATCATCAATTTCATTAATTTGTGAATCAATAATTACCTGATTTGCTTGAGATAGAAAAGTAAAAAACTCTTGGTTTTTCTCTGTAGTCCAAAACTCTAACTGCGCTGTACTTTGTAAAAGTTTTTTTACCCTATCAACATCTTTTGCACCCGGTAACTCAACAAGTATTCTACCCGAATTACCTAATCTTTGAATATTTGGTTGAGTAACACCAAATTTATCTATCCTCTTTCTTAAAACTTCGAAAGCAGAAGTGATAGATTCATCGATTTTTCTTCTTATAATTGGTTTTACTTCGCTGTCACTCATCTCAAAGTTGATCTCATCACTCAAAGTTCTGTTAGCAAATATATCAGGAGATGCCAATTTATTTGATTGTTCATCTTCAAATGCTAAGAAAAATAATTCAACATAAGTATCGTTTGAACTTTTTTGCATTTCATCAGCCTTGTCTAAAGCTCTGTTGAACGACACTTCATTAGTATTTTCGGATAATCCCTTTAAAATATCTTTTACTGATATTTGAAGAATTACATTAATTCCACCTTTTAAATCTAAACCTTTATTTAATTCTTTGGCTTTAGCACCTTTATAAGTTGTAAAGCCAAAAACGGAAATATCTGAAACTGAATCAAGATATGATCTTTGAGAAAGTTCTCTTTTGATAATGAAGTCATTTTCATCAAAGTCAATTTTTGAATTTGCATAATTTTCAGCATCTTTTTCAACCTTGTTAACGACATATGTATATGATATTTGAAGAATACTTATTAAAGTAAAAATAATAGCTATAAATTTTACAAGACCATTTTTATGCATGATTCATTTTTTTTGGCAAGCAAATATATGATTTAGAACATCACAAACAAAATAATGATTAGTTATAAAATATCAGATATGATTGATAAGAGATTCATTCATTGACTTAACAGCATGTACGCTTTTTGATAGAATTAATTTTTCATCGTTATTCAAGTCCAGTGAAATAATTTCTTCAATACCATTTTTACCTAATACACAAGGAACACCAATACAAACATCAGAGAACCCATAATCTCCATCTAAATACACAGAACTAGGAATTATTCTCTTATGATCATTTACAATCGTATCAACAACATATGCTATTGAGGAACCAGGGGCATACCATGCAGAAGTACCCAATAATTTAGTTAAAGTTGCACCACCAATCATTGTTGATTTGACTACTTCATCAATTTCATTTTTATTTATAAAATCAGATAATGGTAAACCATTATATTTCGCAAATCTATGTAACGGGATCATTGTAGTATCACCGTGACCTCCAATAACCATAGCGTGAATATCATTAGCTGGTTTGTTAAGTGCCAATGATATATAAGTTTTAAACCTGGAACTATCTAGGGCCCCACCCATTCCTATAATTCTTTTTTTATCCAAACCAGATGATTTTAAAGCAAGATAAGTCATAGTATCCATTGGATTTGAAACAACTACTATAACGGGATTTTTAGAAAAATTTAAAATATTTTTTGTTACATCTTTGACTATTTTTGCATTAATACCAACTAGTTCTTCGCGAGTCATACCAGGTTTTCTTGGTACACCAGAGGTAATAACAACGACATCAGAATTATTGGTTTTAGAATAATCAGAAGTTACGCCAACTACTCTTGTATTAAAGCCTTTTGTAGTAGAAGTTTGCATAATATCCAAAGCTTTACCTTCAGCAAAACCATCTTTAATATCTAATAAAACAACTTCACTTACAATCGATCTGGAAGCTATAACATCAGCAGCAGTGGCTCCAACATTTCCTGCTCCAACAATAGTTACTTTCATATTAATATATTTTATGCATCAATATTTGCATAAGTAGCGTTTTTCTCAATAAACTCTCTTCTTGGCGGAACATCTTCGCCCATTAACATTGAAAAAACTCTGTCAGCTTCTCCAGCATTCTCAATGGTAACTTTTCTAAATGTTCTTGATTCAGGATTCATGGTTGTTTCCCAAAGTTGAATCGCATTCATTTCCCCTAAACCTTTATATCTCTGAATTGATGCACCATTTCCGAAAGATTTAAGTAGTTTGTCCCTGTCAGTATCATTCCAGGCATATTCTTTTTTATTTCCTCTTTTAACTAAATATAATGGTGGGGTAGCAATGTATACATGGCCATTTTCTACTAACTCTCTCATGTATCTGAAAAAAAAGGTTAAAATTAACGTTGAAATATGACTTCCGTCAACATCAGCATCACACATTATTACAATTTTATGATATCTTAATTTTTCAAGATTTAATGCTTTGCTATCATCTTCTGTACCAACAGTAACTCCAAGTGCAGTATAAATATTAATTATTTCTTGATTTTCAAAAACTTTATGTTGCATTGCTTTCTCTACATTAAGAATTTTACCTCTAAGAGGGAGAATAGCTTGAAAATTTCTATCTCTACCTTGTTTTGCAGTTCCGCCAGCGGAGTCTCCCTCAACTAAGTATATTTCACACAAAGTTGGATCTTGTTCTGAACAATCTGATAGTTTACCAGGTAAACCACCACCACCCATCACAGTTTTTCTTTGGACCATTTCCCTTGCTTTTCGTGCAGCGTGTCTAGCTTGAGCAGCAAGAACAACCTTATCAACTATTATTTTTGCTTCGCTAGGGTGTTCCTCTAAATAATTTTCTAACATCTCAGAAACGGCTTGCGAAACAGCAGAATTAACTTCTTTATTACCTAATTTAGTTTTGGTCTGACCTTCAAATTGTGGTTCAGCAACTTTAACTGAAATTATGGCAGTTAATCCTTCCCTAAAATCGTCACCTGCAATTTCAACTTTTACTTTATCCAATAAACCAGAAGAATCAGCATATTTCTTTAAGGTTGAAGTTAAACCTCTTCTAAAACCAGAAAGATGAGTCCCTCCTTCATGTGTATTAATATTATTTACGTATGAATGAATATTCTCACTAAAAGATGAGTTATATATCATTGCAATTTCTACAGGGGTATTATTTTTTTCACCTTCAATTGCAATTACTTCAGGGATAAGTGGTTCACGATTTGCGTCAAGAAATTTTATAAATTCTTTTAAACCTTCCTCTGAATGAAATTTTTCACTTACATAGTTTCCATCAACTTCATTTCTTTTATCAGTCAATGAAACATTTATTCCTTTGTTTAAAAATGATAACTCTCTCATTCTATTAGCAAGAGTTTCATAATTATATTTTTCTACATCTTTAAAAATTGAAAGATCAGGCTTAAAAGTTATAACCGTTCCTGTTTTATTAGTTTTGCCTACCTCTTTAACCGCATATAAAGTATTCCCTTTTTCATATTCTTGTTGCCAAATTTTTCCATCTCTGTGAACTTCAGCTGTTAAATGGGCAGACAATGCATTAACAACAGAAACACCGACACCATGTAAACCTCCGGAAACTTTGTAGGAATCTTTATCAAATTTCCCCCCCGCACCAATTTTTGTCATTACAACTTCAAGAGCTGAAACACCTTCTTTTTGATGAATCCCAACTGGAATTCCTCTACCATCGTCCTCAACAGTTACAGAATCATCTTCATTTATAATAACTGAAATTTTTGAACAGTGACCAGCCATAGCTTCGTCAATTGAATTATCAACAACTTCATAAACTAAATGATGAAGACCTCTGACTCCCACATCACCAATATACATTGAGGGTCTTTTTCTAACATGCTCCATACCCTCCAGTGCCTGGATGCTATCTGCAGAATACTGCTGATTTCGCTCTTTACTCATTGATTTTTTTTTGTATTAGTTGTAACAATTACAAATATACCTTAAACGCTAAAAAAACTATGTTTTTACAGAGATGAATAAGCTTAAGTTATTAACAATTTTATTATACTTTTTTAATAAGAATCTTTATGTATATTCAATATAGAACGACCAGAAGGATCATTAAGGTTTTTAAATGACTTATCCCACTCAAGCGCAATTGGGGTACTACAAGCAACGGATGGAACTGAAGGTACAGTTTCTGCAGATGCTTGTGAGGGAAAATGGGTTTCAAAAATAGTTCTGTAAAAATATTCTTCTTTGTTTTGAGGTGTCTGAAAAGGAAATTTTTTGGAAGCATTTGTAAACATCTTATCAGAGACTTCATTTTCGACTAATTCCTTTAAGTTATCAATCCAACTATAACCAACGCCATCACTAAATTGTTCTTTTTGTCTCCAAGTAATCTCTTTTGGAAGATAATCTTCAAATGATTTTCTAATAACCCATTTTTCCATTCTTTCATTTGTAATCATCTTATCTGCAGGGTTTATTTTCATCGCAATATCAATAAATTCTTTATCTAAAAAAGGTACTCTACCTTCAATTCCCCAGGCAGCTAAAGATTTATTTGCTCTGAGACAATCGTATTGATATAACTTTTCAAGCTTTCTCACAGTCTCTTTGTGAAATTCCTCGGGACTTGGTGCTTTATGAAAATACAAATATCCGCCAAAAAGTTCATCAGCACCCTCACCAGAAAGCACCATTTTAATCCCCATTGACTTAATCATTCTTGCCATTAGGTACATAGGAGTTGATGCTCTCACCGTTGTTACATCATATGTTTCAATATGATATATAACATCTTTGATGGCATCAAGACCTTCTTGAACAGTGAATATAACTTCATGATGAATTGATCCAATATGTTCCGAAACTAATTTAGCAGCTTTTAAATCAGGAGATCCTGCTAAACCCACAGAAAATGAATGCAATTGAGGATACCATGCTTCTGATTTATCATTATTTTCAATTCTATTCTTAGAAAACTTTTTTGCTAATGCGGATGTAATTGAAGAGTCTAAACCACCAGATAATAAAACTCCATATGGAACATCACTCATTAGTTGACGACGAACAGCTCTTTCTAGACCATCTCTTAGGTCATCCAAACTAGTTTCATTGGATTTAATTTTATCAAAATCAGTCCAAGTTCTTGTGTACCATTTTTTGTATTTAAAATCTTTACTAGACATATAATGGCCAGGTGGAAAAACTTCAATTTTTTCACAAATTCCTTCAAGGGCTTTTAATTCAGAAGCTACATAAAAAAATTTATTTTTATCCCATCCAATATATAGAGGAATTATACCCATATGATCTCTAGCAATGAAAAACTCATTTTCTTTTTTATCGTAAATAACAAAACCAAAAATACCATTCATTTTATCGATGAAACTGTCTCTATATTTATCAAATAATGATATTATAACCTCACAATCTGAATTAGTTTGATATTGAAAGTTTTTGGTATGAGACCGTAATTCTTTATGATTATATATTTCTCCATTAGCTGCCAAAATATATCTTTCATCTTTACTAAATAGAGGTTGTTTTCCAGACTTGGGGTCCACTATAGCTAATCTTTCATGGGAGAGAACAACATTTTTGTCCGAGTAAATACCACTCCAATCTGGTCCTCGATGTCTTAATTTCTTAGACATTTCGAGCACTTGATTTCTAATAACTGAAGAATCTTGGCTAGCATTGAAAGCACAAACAATTCCGCACATAAACTTTTTTGGCAAATATGATTAAATATTTCCATATATATTAGAAATAGAGCTAGATATAATAATATTTTTTGGAATTAATAAAAAAAAACCAGTTTAATAAATGAATTAATAACTTTGCAAGGCAATTGCGATGGATAAAATTATATATTTTGATAAAGTAAAAATTAAATTAAATAATAAAAGGACTCTAAATAATATCAACTTAGATGTTATTGAAAAAGATTTTATTTACTTAATCGGTAAAACTGGTAGTGGAAAAAGTAGCATTTTAAGAACTATTTACGCAGATCTTTCAATTGAAGAAGGCAAGGCTAAAGTTTTAGGTTATAATTTAATTAAAATAAAAAGAAAAGAAATCCCACATCTAAGAAGAAAAGTTGGTGTTATTTTTCAAGATTTTAAATTATTACCTGATAGATCAATATATAAAAATCTTGAATTTGTATTAAAAGCAACCGAATGGAAGAAAAAAGAAGAGATTAATGAAAGAATTGATTATGTCTTAGAAAAAGTTAAAATGAATGACTATTTAGATAGATTTCCACATGAACTATCTGGTGGTGAGAAACAAAGAATTAGTATAGCAAGAGCATTATTAAATAAGCCGAAATTAGTTTTAGCTGATGAACCAACTGGCAATCTAGATCCTGCTACAAGCGTTGAAATAATGAATATTTTAAATTCTATTAATTCTCAGGGAACATCAATAATAATGGCTACTCATGATTATCAAATCATTTCAAAAAACCCAAAAAAAACTATCAGAATTGAAGATGAAAGAATATTTGAATTAACAAAAAAAACATAATATTTGTATTATATGTATGATTTAAAGAAGCTAATTATAAATCCCAAATCCTTTTTTTTAATTGCAGGACCATGTGCAATTGAAAGCGAAGAAATGGCATTTAAAATATGTGATGAAATAAATAAGATTTGTAAAGGTTTTAAAATAAATTTTGTATTTAAGGGGAGTTTTAAAAAAGCCAATAGAAGCAGATTAGATAGTTTCACAGGGATTGGTGATGAAGAAGCTTTAGAAATTTTAAAAAAGGTGGGTAATGAATTTTCAGTTCCAACTACAACAGATATTCATGAAATTAAACATGCAGAACTAGCTGCCAAATATGTTGATATTTTACAGATACCTGCTTTTCTAGCAAGACAAACAGATTTGATAGTTGCAGCTGCGAAAACAAAAAAAATTATTAACATAAAAAAAGGACAATTTATGAGTCCTGAATCAATGTATTTTGCGGTTCAAAAAGTTAAAGATTCAGGAAATTCTAATGTACTGATTACAGAGAGAGGCAGTACATTTGGATATCAAGATTTAGTTGTAGATTTTAGAGGTATACCTAAAATGAAAAAATATGCTCCTGTCATTCTAGACATTACTCATTCTCTTCAACAGCCTAACCAGTTGAGTGGAATAACTGGAGGAGAACCTGAATTAATTGAAACTATAGCTAAAGCTGGAATTGCATCAGGTGTTAATGGTATCTTTATAGAAACTCATTTCAATCCCCTTGAAGCTAAATCTGATGGGAAAAATATGCTTGCTCTAGATCAATTGAAAGGTATTTTAGAGAAGCTAATTAAGTTAAAATCTTTAATTTAATTGTATTTATTACTTTTGCGTAGATTTTAGTTCATTGAAATTTGGGGTCGACTGGATTTGACAGCGATTTAGTAATATTAGTAAGCAAATCGAGCGATTAGTTACAGCTCGTTAATATCAACTAAAACTTTTAAATGGCGAAAATAAATACGCTCTTGCTGCTTAAGACTGAATTATAGTAGGTTTAGCCACGTTCTACTAGGTAGAAAAGCGAGATGTCTCGAAATTTTTTTTGTTAACAATTTTTTCTCTGAGGCACTGTTATGTTAACATAGGATAACTAATTCTTCGATAGTTATCTGAACTTTTGAAGATAAGTAGTGTTTGTGTAGTTTTCAGCAAGAATACTATCGAAAATTAAATGAAAACTAAATTTGTAGAAATCTAACATTTCAATCGTTTGGACGAGGGTTCGATTCCCTCCGACTCCACAAAATTTTAAATAATTATGAAATATATAGTTTTTGAAATATTATTATTGTTTGTTTTAATTTCATGTAGTAATTCACAGTTAGAATCATCAAAAACAAGAACAATTAGCTCATCAGAGATATTTATAAATCAAAGTATTAACGGTTCAAAAGTGTCTAGGTCAGTTCTAATTCAAACTCCTTTAGAGATTGATACATCAAAAGATTACCCTATAGTTTTTGCATATCATGGAAACGGAGGAAGTAATAGTAATTGGATTAATATTTTAAAGAAGTTTACTGATAATGGAGAATTTATAGGAATTTATCCTCAGGGATATTTAAGGTCTTGGAATTTAGGTTCTGAAAATTCAACTGCAGATGATGTTGAGTTTACTAATTTAATTGTCGATGAATTAAAAAATTATTTGAATCTAAATTTCAATAAAATGTATGCAATTGGTAGTTCAAATGGATCTGGAATGGTTAATAAATTAGCGATTGAAACTAATCATTTTAGTGCTACAGCTCCAATTGTAAGTCAATTAATGCAAAGTATGCCAATAAAATCTTCTACTCAACCAATTTCAATTTTTCAAGTTAATGGAGGTAAAGATAACATAGTTCCTATTAACGGAGGTCCAGGTCCTGGCACTCATGTTTTTTTAGACGCATTAGACAGTGCAAAATTATGGGCTTCAACCTTTGATTGTTCTAGTTCTGAATTAAAATTTGTTGGTGACAGTTTTGAAGAGTATGGGGTGAATAGATTATACGATTTTAAAAATTGTGATGATGGAAAAGAAGTTAGATATTTAAGGCTTGAAAACATAGGACATGGAGTCACACGATCATATTCAATATTGTTCGATGAAGTATGGAAATTCTTTAAAAAATTTTAAAAATGGAAAAAAATGAATGGTTTTTATTGTTAATTTTTCTTGTAAGTTTAAACTATATTTTTTCAACTATTCTTGAATATATTAATGATAATAACTGGAAAGATCACATTCCTAAATCCTTAAAAGATTTCTATGATAAAGACAAATACAAAAAAGCTAAAGAATATAAAAAAGCTAATGGAAAATTATCTTTCTTTTCATCTACAATAAATTTTTCAATTACTATTTTTTTATTAATACTTGGATTATATGGAAAAGTAAGTGACTATTTCATGATTAATTTTGATAACATTTTTATTCAATCATCATTATTTTTCTTAACATTTTATTTATTTAATTTAATTATCTCTATTCCTTTTCAATATTATTCAACATTTTATATTGAATCAAAATTTGGATTTAATAAAACAACTATCAATACATTTATTTTGGATAAATTAAAGGGAGTTTTTCTCGCTTTATTAATTGGTGGAGCTTTACTTTATGCAACTCTACTAGTTTACAGTAAAATAAGTCATGGATTTTGGGTCTATCTTTGGCTTGGATTGTCTTTTTTTACTTTGTTTATGAATATGTTTTACACTTCATTAATTGTTCCATTGTTCAATAAGCTTGTTCCAATTAGTGAAGGTAGTTTAAAAGAAAAAATTGAAACATATTCTAAAAAAATTGGATATTCATTAAATAATATTTTTATTATTGATGGTTCAAAAAGATCGACTAAAGCCAATGCTTATTTTTCAGGAATTGGTCCGAAAAAAACAATTGCACTATTTGATACTTTAGTTGAAAAACATAGTGAGGAAGAATTAGTTGCTGTACTAGCTCACGAAGTTGGTCATTTCAAGAAAAAACATATTTTTCAAGGATTAATTTTATCAATAATCCAAATTGGACTCATAACATTTCTTTTAGAGTTATGTCTAAACAATTCAGAATTAATCAATTCTTTGGGAGGAAAAATTAATAGTTTTCATCTTGGTATTATTGTGTTTTCAATGCTTTTTAGTCCAATTGGATTAATAATAGGAATATTTATGAATATTTTAAGTAGAAAAAATGAATATGAAGCTGATAAATTCGCGAAAGAAACTTACAATGGAGATGCCCTTGTGCTAGCCTTAAAAAAACTTTCAGTCAACAGTTTATCTAATTTGTATCCACATCCATTTTACGTCTTTGTTCATTATTCACACCCCCCTTTAATTAAAAGACTAGAAGCACTGAGCTCTAGCTGATATTATTTAAATTCCAGCCCTTTTCATATTCTCTTGACCACATTTTTTTTGCTTTTCTGTCATTAATTCTTCCATTTTTAGGGTTTATTTTAAAATCCTTGTTTATTCTATAAGAAATGTTTGCATAATGAACCATACTTTGACTAATTGCTGCAGCTTCAATGGGAGAATTTAATTTTTCACCATGACTTATTGAATTAAAAAAATTATCAAAATGAAGATGTGTCATACTTCTTTCTATTTTAATAAATTTTTGATCTTCCCTACTATTATAGATTAATCTGTTAGAAAGATCAAAAACTTTATATCCACTTCTGTTAACTAAAACAGTTCCCTTTGATCCAAATATCTTTGTTCCCCTACCTCCTTCAATATCTTTTTTAAATGCATTCCTGCTCTGACCGGCCCAAGTAATAAGTTTATCATTTGAAAACTTAAATTTTGCCTCCATGGTATCGTACATTGTCCATCCATCATCGGTGTAATGATATTTTCCTGCATATACGTCAACTTTTGATGGATATTCTACATCTAAAGCCCATCTTGCTACATCCAACTCATGAGTTGCGTTATTTCCAGCTTCACCTGTTCCATACAACCAGCCATACCAACGCCAATTATAATCCCAAGTATCAAAGGTATATTCTCTCCTCTTTGCTGGACCTTGAAAAAGATTCCAATCCAAACCTTTTGGAATAGAATATTTTTTTTGATTTGGAACTCTGGGTCTGTTATTATGATAATATGCCACAGCTTTATAGGTTTGACCTATCAAACCATCTTTAATTTTATTAACTAAGTCAATTGTATGTGGAGATGATCTTTGTTGATTTCCCATTTGAATTTTTTTGTTGAAATATTTTTGATAATCAACTAATATTTCATTTTCATACATGTTGTGACTACATGGTTTTTCTAAATATACATGCTTATCATGTTCCATCGCTTTACAAGCTCCGTAAGCATGCCAATGATCAGGTGTTGCCATTATGATAGCATCAACTTCTTTATCCTCAAAAATTTTATGTATATCTTTTTCAACCTTAGCTTCTTTTCCAGTACTATTAAAAAAAGATTTCTGAGTTCTTTGAATTTGTTTATCCATCACATCACAGAAATATAAAATTTCTATATTCTTCCTGTTAATGCAAGCATTTAAAAGTCCTGGTATTCTTCTACCTAACCCTTGAAAAGCAATATTTATTCTTTCATTAGAACCTAATATTCTTCTATAAGATTTGGCTGATGTAGAATTTATTAATCCAATAGAGCCTAGAGCTAATGTGGATAATGTGGTTTTTTTTATAAAATTTCGCCTACTTTTTTTCATTTTAAAATTTTCAATTTATTCTCAGCCTTAATTTAATATTCTCTTATTTTAATATTTTTAAAATAAACTTCATCGCCATGGTCTTGTAATAAAATATGACCAGAATCTGCTTGACCAAATCCTGGCCACTTTTGATATTTACTGTAATTAACCAATGCATTAAAAACCTGTGTATGTCTATTGTACTCTAACATTTTAATATTATCTAACCAATGTTCAACATGGCTGCCATCAACAATGATTCTTGCTCTATGCCAGGTGTTTGGTAAAACACTTCTTTTTCCTCTTGACTCTTGTAAATTTTGCGCTGTAATTAAATCATATAATGATGCTACAGTTCTATTTCCTAAAATACCATTTTTGGCATCAGGATGATTTTTGTCATCTAAAATCTGAAACTCTGGTCCAATAGAAGAACCCTCATCTTTGTTCATTTGAGTATCGACAAAATATTTAATTCCACTATTGGCGCCCTTTGTGATTTTAAAATCAATTTCAAGCTCAAAATTGCTAAACTTTTTTATTGTTACTATGTCACCACCACCTCCTGACTCCAAGCCGCCACTTGAAACTACTTTTAACAAACCATCTTCCATAATCCAACCATTTATAGGGAATTCATTAAGTTTTGCTCCCCTCCATCCAAACGAAGTTTTACCATCCCATAAAAATCTCCACCCTTTAGAAATTTGGTCGTTTGAAAGATAATTATCTAAATAATTTATTTCTGTAGCATAATTTTCAACCGGCCACCTGTTTTCTTGAAGATTAGATTGCATAATTCTCATGTTTTTCCACTTAACAATTTTACCTTGATCTCCTTTATTACGTATCGAATGTATTTGCATTGCAATAAAACCTGTTTTA
>TARA_B100001093_G_scaffold384847_1_pt1 | contig 16332 bp, 14 predicted proteins | sample TARA_B100001093 | Tara Oceans TARA_B100001093 (sample SAMEA2623116) | marine metagenome | biome: marine biome (ENVO:00000447); feature: surface water layer (ENVO:00002042); material: "saline water (ENVO:00002010), including plankton (ENVO:xxxxxxxx)" | depth 5 m
ATCTATCTCCAAGGCTATCGAAAAAAAGCCTCCCGTAAAAAAGCGCGTGGCCGTTAAAAAACGCCCAGTAATCCCTACACTTGCTCAACGCCTAGCGCCTCCGACCCCTGCTCCTGGCGCCAAGAAAAATGGTGCCAAACCAGCGAAACTTTCTGCCACATTCCTTAAGAAGCAGAAGCAGAAGCTTTTAGACCTCCGCGACACCCTCGTTGACCAGATGAACGGTGTGGCACGCGATTCCCTCGGGCGCGGTGACGAAAACAACGAAGCCTCCGCCTTCGGCATGCACCAAGCCGATGCCGGCAGTGACGCATACGACCGCGATTTCGCTCTGAACATTCTATCCCAAGAGCAGGATGCTCTTCACGAAATTGAGGAAGCGCTTATCCGCATCGATTCTGGCGAATACGGCGTCTGCCAAGGTTCTGGAGAGTCGATTCCCCAAGCCCGACTAGAGGCAATGCCCTTTGCCCGGTGCACTGTAGAATACCAAGAGAAACTCGACAGCGAAAGCGCCTCCGGCTTGTATCGCTCTCCAGTCACATCACTCTTCGGTCTCGATGAAAAGGATGTCGCTAAAACCGCCGACGAAGACGAATAAAATTTATCGGTTGAGAAGTTAACGTGGTGAGCTAGAATACCCGCCCTCGCGAAATACTGAAACTCAGAACCATGCCCAGAGAAGTCATTATCCTTGAATGCACCGAGGCCAAAGAAGAAGGTGCTCGTCCTTCTATCTACGTGTCGACACGTAATAAAAAGAGCCTCCGTACTCCTGGGCGTCTGGAGAAGGTTAAATTTAACCCTTTCCTCAAGCGTCGGACTCTCCACCGCGAAAAAAGATAATTTCTATCACCTGAACACTCCACATTTTTATATCCATGGGCCCGAAAACCGAAGAAAGAGCAATGAACTTCCGCCGCGCAAATCGCAAGATGCCGCGTCGTCGTCTCGACATCGCCGTCGAGAAGCTCAATTACCTTAATCCAGATTATCTCAGCAAATTTACGACCGATTCTGGTAAGATCTACCCTCGCCGCACGACGGGTGTTTCTGCTAAGACTCATCGCAAAATCACTCGCGAAATCAAGCGCGCCCGAGCTCTCAACCTGATGTAAGACAGTTCAGGAAACGATAACAAAACTTTTCAACAGGGTTAGGTTCTCCACCTAACCCTGTTTTTTTATACATAAAGAAAAGTGGGTGATCTTCATTTTCCTAGAGTCAATGATCGACCGCTTGAGCCATGTGCAATCTCTACGATATCGGCACCAACTCCCGTCGCAATAATGGGCAATGGGAGACTACTATATCGGTAGCCATCGGTGAAATCCAAAAAGCTCATGGCATTCGTAAAACGGATCCGGGCCTTGTTCTCACTCTCAACGATGAAGGGCCTCAAGCGCAGATCATGCGATGGGGCTTCAAGCGCTCATTCAATCGGGCGATCAATAATGCTAGGTCGGACAAGCTAGATGGGATGTGGTCGGAGTCATGGCAACAATGCCGGCGTTGTCTCATACCTATCCAAACCTTCTACGAATGGACCGGGACTCCCGGTAAAAAGCAGGCTTTTGCCTTTACGTCCGCCAACTCTGAATCCCCCCTCTGGGCTGCCGGAATTTGGGAACCTGGTGACGAGCACCCCGCCTACTCGATGCTGACAACCGCCGCGTCGGAGACCGTTTCCACAATCCACGATCGGATGCCTGCTCTCCTCCAATCGGAAGACTTCGAAACCTTCCTTAACGCGGAGAACCCGCGATGCCTACTCAATCCAGTGAACGATGGTCTTAAGATCTATCGCTGCAAGAATCCGCTCTCCAAAAGAGGGAGTCAGAATGGCCCGCAGCGCGAGGATCAACTCCCCGGCTTTGACGATATCTGATCAAACAAGTTTGTATCCGACCCCGTGAACCGTCAGGAGAAACTCGGGCGTTCGCCCGTGATCTCCGATCTTTTTCCTGATCTGGGCCACGCACTGATCCAGGGTTCTCGTCGTTCCGAAATACTTCACGCCCCACACCTTTTCTAGGATTTCATCCCGACTCAAGACCACTCCACGATGCTCAACTAAAAAACGAATTAGTTCGAGTTCTTTTGGAGTAAGCGACGTGACTTCTTCGCCGACTTTGATCTCATAGTTCCGCAAATCCACGCTGGCGTTGCCGATTTCAAGTTCAGAAGGTGAATCCGCCAAGGGTTGCCCGTTGGTTTCATCAGCCCAATCGCATGTCCGGCGGAGTAGCGCCCGAATTCTTGCTAACAGCTCATTCACCGCGAATGGCTTTGTCACATAATCATCTGCTCCGGCGTTGAGCCCAACAATTTTATCCATTTCTTCACCCTTGGCAGTGAGCATTAAAATAGGAACTCGGCAGCCACCCTTGCGCAGTTCAGACGCAACTTCATAGCCACTCCGATTCGGCAACATAACGTCGAGGACAACGAGATCAGGCAATGCTTCGCTGATGCCTTGAATTGCCTTGCCGCCGTCGTCGCAAGAAACAACTTGGAATCCTTCGCTACGCAGAACTTCCTCAAGACCGAAACGAATACTAGCATCGTCCTCGACAACAAAAATGGTGACTTCACTGCTATTCATTAGTCTTCAGAAATGGGTAGTTCGATCGCAAAGCAACTACCGCCACTTTCGCGGCGGACATACCATATCCGGCCTTCGTGCTTTTCGATAATCTGTTGAGAAAGTGCCAGTCCAATACCGGATCCCTCGATTCCCGAGGAAATCGACTCGTCGGCACGGTAAAATTTTTCAAAGATACGCCGCTGATGGAGCTTGGAAATCCCTGGGCCTCGATCCTGCACACGGAGGATTACCTTTCCACCATCAGGAGCCTCCAGTCGAACATTCACCACGCCACCGCAAGAAGCGTACTTTTCGGCATTGGTGAGCAAGTTAACCAATACCTGAGAAAGAGCATCGCGATCGGCGGAAACGTTTACGAGTGATTCCGGTAGGATTTCCATCTCAACCGCGAGACCCTCAGACTCTATCTGGTGCCGATAATCATTTACCGTTTCTCTGACAAGCCCACCTAAGTCAACACTTGCAAACATTAACCTCATTTCACCCCGGTCGAGGCGTGAAAAATCGAGAAGTCGATTGATCAGTCTCGACAAACGCGCGGACTCTTTGCTAATCACGCTTGAATATTTACGAGTTATTTCCGCATCGTAATTTTCACTTTTCTCCAAAAGCTCGGAGAACATACGAATCGAGGTTAATGGTGTCTTCAACTCATGGCTGACGTTGCTGACAAAATCCGTTTTCCGCGACGCGATCTGAATTTCATAATTTACTGATCGCATGATCAAGAAACTCCCGACCGCTACGGCAGCAACGAGGATGACAATGATAAGAGACAGCGTCACCAACACTGTTCTCGCCGCCACATTAAGAGCCTCCGGATCAAGAATATAGGCAGCGACCTCCCATCGTGGCAGGATTTGCCCCACTTCCGCTGCCACAAAAGGCGTTGCCCAGTCCGTTTCGAAACCGGGAACTGTCTGCGTAACTGGTTCGCCATTAAAATCCAGTAAGGCGAAGGAAATTTTGGGGTTTGTCTCTTTCTCCGAGAACGCACGGAACAAAACGGACAACTCCGCTTTGATTTCATCAAGATTCAATTCCACCCAGAATGTATATCCGGGAAGTGATGGATGCCGCTTCCATAGGAGAGTGTGGAGCCTCCCGTCAATAATCCGGCTGACTGCTCCTTTATCGCCACCCTCCGTGAGATCATTTTGAGTAACGGCAACCCGGTTGAGCTGTGAGTAATTATTCCCTCGGTCATAAGCCATCGGCATCAGAGGCTTGGGCATGTCGCGCTCCGAGCCTTTGGAAAGCTGCTGGGCCGGATCAACGTTTCGAACTTGCTGTTTGGTTGACTGATAGAGCCCCTCCAAAGTATCGTCGACCGGTTTAAAAAGATCATTCACTTGCGAAGAGTCAAATCGGGAAGCATTGAGTTTGGAATTTGAAGCCGCTACCTTTTTACGAGTCGCTGATTCCTTGCCATCTATTGCCGAATCCCGAGCAACGGCCGTAACCACCACCGTTATACCCTCCTTTTTTTCCATCTTGGAAGCCGGAGCCGCTTGCTGATTATCAGGGGGATCAGCGGATAAGTTAACTTCAGCGATCGGAGCCGCTTCGTTCCTTAGTGTATAATTCAGTCTTTCCGAACCGGGCTGAGTTGGAGTCTTCGCCGGCTTTTCTTCCACGGGATCCTGAGGCCGCTTCCTCAACGATCCCCAAATACTTGTCTTTCCAGGGATGAGCGGCTCTTCCTTTACCTCGACCTGATCAGCCAGCAGTCGCGGTGCTTCATAAACCTCAACCACTCGCCGATTCGATAGAAAATCGGAGTGATTCTCAAGAAAAGGTTGAGCGAGGACATTGTTTGAAAGTGAGACGGGACTGCAGATTACTCCGGCATCACTGACCACCGATCCCACAGAAACTTGTGACCATTGATCGGTAATCTGTTCGTCGAAGGTATCGATCAGATCCGCCCCCTCCCGCTCGACCAACCGGTCCACCTCCTGGCTGAAGAAGATTCTGACATCATCCATAAAAAGGCTGATATTCCCAATCATAGCCTCACAGGTCGACTGATGCAGCGCGACCCTTTGACTACTCGCAGCTATTTCTTGAACACGAAGCGTGCGAACCGCGAGAACCGCCAAGAGAATTGACGGAAGCATAATGGCAATAATAAAAACCAGAGCGATACGCTTCATTTCAGGGGTCGCAGAGTGTCGCCCAATATCGGGAGTGTCGCAGCCAAAAAGATGGAAGCCCACCAATTTGACTCGCTTAAAAAAGGAGTCAACGTTTTGAGTTTCTTTTCATATAAGAGCCCACGGAAAGTTTCTTACGCTGAACCTTTGAAAGGGTATCGTTTTCAAGATCCCGCTGCGCTTCTTCCACCGCAGCAATCTCGTCTTTCAACATCTCTTTTTGTTCTGCTGGCGCAAAAGCGAATGCATCGATGAGCGTCACTTTCTGAGATTCGAGGTTGGCACGGCAAGCCTCAATATTTCCACTATCAGCGTAAGCAATCGATTTCTCGGTTTCCTCAGCATTGAGGTAAATCGTAGCCTCAGCAGCGACGGCCAGATTTTTGGAAGCTTTGGCCAATTCAGCATCGTCTGTATAGCCGACTGCAACCGAGATTTCTCCGGCGACGATTTCCTCATTTTTGGCAGGATCCAAATAACGAACCTCCACATCAGCGATTTTATCAAGCGCGCCGATGAAAGACTGCTCCAGTTCAACTTCGAGATAGAGCTCTCGCGACTGCTCGCTAGAGAGTGTGTTGAAAGTGATAGACTCACTGCGTGATTTCAGCTCACCTGGACGACCGAGGAAGCGTAATGGCCGCACGCCATCTGGACAGCGAATTTCAACTACGACCTCACGGGCCACCACGGTTTTCAGTTCGCCAAGTTCAACTTCAAAGACACTAGGTAAATCTTCAACATCGGCAACATAGTAGTAGTTTGCATCGCTGGCTTCAGCTAAAGCGGTCATTAGGGTCTCGTTGTAGTCATCCCCAAGTCCAATGGTGGTCACCGACACACCGTTCTTGGCAAGACGTGACCCGAGCCCAGCAATCTCGCGGTTGGAAGAAGGGCCTACGTTGGCAATACCGTCAGAAAGTAGTATCACCCGATTGATTCGCTGCTGTGAGAGAAACTCATCCAACTGGCGGCCACCTTCTTTAACTCCCCCATAGAGCGCAGTGCTTCCGCCGGTCTCGATTCGCTGAATTATTCGCTTAATCTCCCTGCTTCGATCTTTGAGAGGACCAGCCGGCAATACCACCTCAACTTCAGATTCGTAGACGATCAGCGAGAGAACATCCCTTTTATCCAGCTGGTCAACTAGCATCATTGCCGCCTGCTTTGCCTGCTCCAGCTTCTCACCGCTCATGGAACCACTGCGATCTAGAACGATGGCAAGGTTCAGTGGTATTCGATCGAGGCGTAAAGATTTACCGCCTTCGACTTCAATCTTAACGATAACCTTTCGATCGCCTCTCCCCTTTACCAAGATTCGTTGATCGAGCGCCGTCCTAAAATTAACAGGTGCTCCGAAGTTTTCGCTGGTGTGGGCACACTCTGCGCCGTTGAGAATCATGGCTCCAAGAGCCATTGTGATAATGCTTTGTTTTAAGTCCATTAATGAACTTTACCTACTTCAAGGAAAGATTGTCATGGGACTGTAAAATGACTGTCAGGAAAATGTAAAAAGGCGCCCCGCTCCCGGGACGCCTTTCCAGATTCTCTTTTACCAAGGAGGGAATCCTAAAAAATCAGGCCACGTATTCCTGCTTCACGGCAGTAGCAGCACTACGATCAAACTCGTCGAATTCATCAGAAGTCACCGCTCGCTCCTCAAGAAGACAGCGTGAGATCCAGTTTTCGAGGCGAGCAAAATCGGGGTTCTCCGTGGCGGACACCGTAACGTGTTGCCAGTCATAAGACTGACCAGTCTTAGGTGTCGCGTAGCGACGAATATGAAGCAGCCCCCTGATCGAATCGAACTCTCGGAAGGAGAGATTTTCGATTGCAGCCGGCTCTGGCATATCATCGAGCACATCAGCATCGAGACCAAAGCTGATCACCCCAATACCATAGCGGGCAGCGAAGCGACGGACCTCTTCCACCAGTTGAGGATCTTCGATTGGGGCTGCTACAAGTAGCTCTCCCGCATTTGACCATTCAGAAGTGGCGAGGCACTGAAAGAGATCTTCGAAAAGGTTTCCATGATTGATTTCGAGGCGAAGCTTAACCGCAGAAATTTTGAGTGGGGACTCACCAAGACGACGGGCAACTTCCAACTTCTCTTTGTCGAGAATGACTCCATCTTCCGCCTCTTTACCAACAAGCCAGTCAACAACGGCGAGATCCGGCACCCGCCAACGGTTACCCTCAGCATCGATCGTGAAGGATTGTTCAAAGGAAAACGGAAATTGCTGCACTGACTCCAGATACCGCTTCACCACGGACCGAAACTTAGCGGCGCGGGAAATCGCAACATCGACATCTCCAGCGGCCATAGCAGAACCCTCACCCTCTCGCTGATAGAAGAGATTACGGGCACTGTTTACCGTATGAATAGTAGAAGTCCTCAGGTAGTAGCCCTGTCCCTGCTCGACCTTCGCAATCGGCGAAGAAGGATCACAGGACATGATAGAAAAGTGGTAGCGAAGTGTCGCGTCAGAATAGTCTTGTTTGAGGCGGTGCTTCACCATCTCAATAAGCTCGGTCCCCTTAATTGCCTGGGCCGGATTTCGGGGAAGTATGTCGGGGAGGATCTCTTTGAGCTGGTCGCGTAGGTTCATGTGGGTGGTTTGAGACAAAGTTGAGTAGTGATTAAAAATTGCAGCTTCGATTTAAAATCTATCACAATTTTTAAATATCCAGACAGCATCTCAACGAAGGGTCAAGTGTTTCGTTTAAAAAGTTGATAATTAAGCCCCCCATAATTTTAATTTTCACAATTTTATAATTTTCAAAATTCAAGCTGGCCGATTCGTCGGACTCAAACTGGAAAGCTCAAGCACCATTAATTTTCGGTTAAGTGGCGCCACTGGATGTTCCTATACTGGGCGCGAGTCTGGAAGCTGGCAATACCAATAGGAACAGAAAGTTCAATATCGCCGGGCAGCAGGCTAATCTTTTTCCCTTCGAGAGGGAGATTCACCATCTGCTGTTCATCGATCCAGGCCGAAAGATGATCATCAGTGACTCTCACCCGGATTCGATACCACTGATCTTTTAGAAAGCCTTCGATGTTCATTGTTTCATTCTCTGAGGCATTGAGATCATCGACGCTAGAAATACCCACAACTCCACCTCCCCATCCGCCTACTACGAAGGTGGCATGGCTGTCTTGTACTGGAAAAGTAAGGGCGACGAAAAAGTCGTAGCCATCCAACTTCATGGCATCGAGCGAGATTTCATAATTGCTCGTTGCCGGTGGTTCGCCGTTCCAGTTAACACCGGTCATAACCGCTCCAAAGTCGAATTCGAGATTGCCCTCCTCATTAACCATGACTTCCCCTTCTCCGCCATATCGAGTCGATTCCCAATCACCGAGGTCTTTACCGTTGAAAAGGGTGATCAAAGGAGGATCACCAGTCTGCTCCTCGGCGCCCAACTCTACTTCGGACTCCGTTGACAGAGCCTGTTCTTTCTTACCGGCCAGCTCGAGCTTCGAGACCTGAGCTACCGCAGTTTCCGCTTCACTTTCGACGGAGCGCAATTCGACCGCGACACGGCCTGTGGTAGGCTTGCTGTTTTCACCCTCCTTTTCGAAAGGCCAGACAAGGATTCCGAGCTTTTGGTGGACGCCAAAATGCGACGCCATTCCCACCGCTACAAAGACACCCACAAAAACGATAACTCCGCTAATAAGTTTCACACTTGAGCATTCACAGATTCATCTCTCATCTGCAAGAGATTTAGGTCACGCAATCAATCCAAAAGACTGCTTCAAAAGTCGTTTTTTGACTTGCTTGCAGCGGCACTCATTAGAATACTCCCTACTCCCGGTGACTGAGGCTTCCTCTGGCCTCAAGTCGGTGAAATGACTCACAGTTTCCGGATCGTTACCAATGCCTTATCTCTTCCTCCTAAGAGTTCCTTGTTATGTCTGAAACCATCGCCGTCTTAGATCACGTCGACGAATATCTGAAGCTCGCTCAGCAATACGATGTTTCCGATGTCCACTTAGCACCAAACACGCAGCCTAAATGGCGGCGGTTCGGCCTGCTTCAACCCGTTTGGGAAAATGCAGAGATGCTGACTCCTGAGGACACTGAAAGACTCGCCCGCGCTTATCTGCCAGAACCGGAACTGCGGCGTCTCGAAGAAATGGGCGATGTTGATTTCGCTTATGCCCCAGATATTGGTCGCTTCCGTGCTTCAGTAGTGAAGACCCGCCTCGGATGGGAAATGGTCTTTAGGGTTATCAGCACCAATCTCCGCACAATGGATGAGCTGGGGCTCCCCGAAGCCATCAAGCCTCTTTTGGAATATCATAACGGACTCGTTCTTGTCACCGGAGCTGTGGGTTCCGGGAAGTCCACCACTCTGGCTGCCTTAATCGACGAGATTAATAAGCAACGCACCGATCACATCATCACTCTTGAAGATCCGATCGAATACGTTATCGACTCTGAAAGTTGTCACGTGAACCAGCGTGAGGTCCACACCCACACCGAAAGCTTCTCTCATGCCCTTCGTGCCGCTCTGCGTGAAGATCCGGATGTCATCATGGTGGGAGAGATGCGTGACCTGGAAACGATCTCCCTCGCCATTACTGCAGCAGAAACGGGACACCTAGTTCTTGCCACGCTGCACACTGGTAGTGCTGCCCGAACACTGGACCGAATTCTCGACGTATTTCCCAACGACCAGCGGGAGCAAATTCGAATTATGGTCGGCGAATCACTTCGTGGAGTGATTTCCCAACAGCTCGTCCCGAAAAAGGATGGTTCCGGCCGCTCACTCGCTCTCGAATTACTGATTAATACTCCAGCAGTGTCTGCGCTGGTTCGTGATGGGAAAACATTCATGCTTCCCGGCGTCATGCAAACCGGCAAGAACGTTGGCATGATCATGATGGATGACGCTCTCGCCGAGCTTTTCAACTCCGGCGAAATTTCAAGTGAGGAAGCCCTTGGTCGAGCTGTCGACCCCGCCACCCTAAAATCCAATCTTGGTCTATAATTAGATCCTAACTGAAACTTTTCCATCTTTTAGATATGGCCGTCATTGACCAATACTTTAAACACCTCGTCAGTACTGGCGCATCCGATCTTCACCTCAGTGAGGGACAGCCGCCCAAGATGCGAACCCACGGTGCTATCACCTCAATTTCTGAAGGCGTTCTTGAGCACGACACACTCAACCACATGCTTAAGGAGATCTGCGATGATGCTGCCTACGAGCGCTTCCTCGAAAGGGGCGACCTCGACTTCGCTTACGAAATGGACGCGAAGTCCCGTTTCCGCTGTAACTACTTCAAGCAGAACAATGGACTTGGTGCAGTCTTCCGTCTCATTCCTACCGAGATTAAGACGATTCAGGATCTCAATGTTCCAGAAACCATCGAACGCTTTGGCGACCTGCGTAGCGGCCTTGTTCTTGTCACCGGTCCGACCGGCTCCGGTAAGTCCACCACTCTTGCCGCATTGATTGACTACGTTAACCGAACCTACGCCCGCCATATCATCACTGTAGAGGAACCAATCGAGTTCGTTCACAACAATAAAAAGTCTACCATCTCCCAGCGAGAGGTGCCAATTCACTGCCCGTCCTTTGCCGACGGTCTCCGGGCTTCTCTCCGCGAGGACGCTGACATCGTGCTCGTGGGTGAGATGCGAGACCTTGAAACTATCTCACTCGCCCTGACTGCTGCCGAAACTGGCCTGCTCGTCTTCGGTACTCTACACACAAATAACGCACGCAAAACTGTCGACCGTCTTGTCGATGTGTTTCCGTCAGATCAGCAATCACAGGTCCGCACAATGCTGGCCGGTTCGTTGCGCGGGGTCGTGGCGCAGCTACTACTGAGACGCGATGACCAACCCGGTCGAGTGGCGGTAAACGAAATCTTAGTTTCCACCCCGGCAGTCAGCTCCGTGATCCGTGAAGGTGCCACCCAGAAACTCTATGACATCATCACTGGTGGCAAGGAACATGGGATGCAGTTCATGGACGACGCAATTTGGGAAAAGATGCTCGCCGGACAAGTCTCTGCTCTTGAGGCCTACATGAAGGCCATCAACAAATCCCGTTTCAAGGCCGCACTTCCCCCTGAATACACTGACGTCGGTAACTCCGGTGGCAGCGTCACAGAGGATTAATTCCCTACCGCCTAACGCTTTCCCCCGAGGGCGGGTCGGTTCTATCCGGCCCACCTTTTTTATTGTCATGCAGGGGCTTCAATCGCCACAAACCCGCGGCTAAACTGCCGAGGATGCAGTGATACAGCGCACTCACTGCACACGGAACTGGAGCAACTGTTACGGGAAAGTGCTTATTAGCCAACGCTGCTCCGAGGCCGGAATTCTGCATGCCCACCTCAATTGATATGGTGCGACAATTTTCCTCCCGGAGACCAACTAGCCGGGCGATGAAATAGCCAAGGCCGAAGCCTCCGATGTGAAGCAGCGCAGGAGCCAGCAAAAGGCGCCAGCCAGCTTCGAAAATTACCTCACGCTGCGCACCAATAATGCTGGCGACGATCAGGACGATAGCAATCACTGACACCAGCGGCGACACAGGTCGAATCTTAAGGCTGAGCTTCGGGAAATACTGATTCGCGAGCAAGCCAATCGTGATCGGAAGCAAAACGATCTTGGCCATGTTCCAGCACATCGCCACGGCATCAACCTCAACCAGCGCCCCGGCCAGGCCCTTCGTCAGAAATGGGGTCATGAGGATAGCAGCAAAGGTTGAAACAATTGTCATGAGAACCGAGAGTGCCACGTTGGCCCTTGCTAGAAATACCACCACGTTCGACGCAGTCCCCCCAGGGCAGCAGGAGACTAAAATCAGGCCGACCGCCAGCATCGGATCAATTTCGTCCAGTTTGAGCAATTTAGCGATACTCCAACCCAGCAGTGGCATAATGACAAACTGACAGATCACACCGATAAGACCGGCCCGTGGCATTTTGAATACTTCTCTGAAATCATTGAATGTCAGCGTCAACCCCATACCGAGCATAATGACGCCAAGACCCCAGATAATCCAAGGCCCCGAGAACCAAGTGAAGAGCTCAGGTTGAACGAGAGCGCAGCCACTGAAGACGACCGCCCAAAGGGGAAATAGATTGGTAAGCCAAGCAAGAATGCGCTGCATAACCCTTTAGAAAACAGACTCTTTCCCGTCGGACAAGCGAAAAGCCTAATCTGCGGCAGTTCCCCCTTGCGTCAGCGGCCTGTACCCCTACGTTCCCGCCTCTTTTAACACAGAAATCATGAGTACACGCAGAGTTCTCGTCGCTGATCCTATCGCTGAACGTGGGATCGAATTGCTCACCGAAGCTGAAGGAATCGAAGTTGATATCCGTCCGGACATTGGCGCCATTGCCGACAAAGCAGAGCAGGAAAAAGTATTAGTTGAACTGATACCTAATTACGAGGGACTCATCGTCCGCTCAGGAGCCAAGGCCACCGCCGCTGTCATCGAAGCAGGCTCAGGAACTCTGCGCGCGATTGGCCGCGCTGGCGTTGGTGTCGACAATATCGACATCCCAACAGCGACCAAGCATGGCGTAGTGGTCATGAATACCCCGGCCGGAAATACAATATCCACCGCCGAGCACGCATTCACACTAATGATGTCCCTCGCCCGTCACATTCCGCAAGGTCATCAATCCGTTGTGGAGGGCCGTTTCAAAGAAGGCCGCAAAGCTTACAAGGGAGTTGAACTTTATAACAAGACCCTCGCGATCTGTGGTATGGGCCGCATCGGTGGTGAGTTTGCCCGACGCGCCATGGGCTTTGGTATGCGTGTCGTCGCCTACGACCCATACCTCTCCGCTAGTAAGGCCAAGAATATGAGAGTCGAACTCTGCGAAACCGTCGACGAAGCCGTGGAACAGGCTGATTTCATCACCCTGCACATGCCGAAGACACCAGAGACAACTCACCTAATTAACGCCGAGCGCATCAATAAGATGAAGCCTGGGGTCCGCATTATTAATTGTGCTCGAGGTGGTCTCATCGATGAAGCAGCACTACTCGATGCGATCAAAGAAGGTAAGGTTGCTGGAGCTGCGCTCGACGTGTTTGAAGATGAGCCACCCTCGGCAGACTATGAACTCCTCAGCCGTGAAGAGATGGTTTTCACTCCCCATCTCGGTGCTTCAACTGAAGAAGCCCAAGAAAACGTGGGGATCCAAGTGGCCGAATCTATCCGCGACCGCCTCCTTCACGGTTCAGTGGTCAACGCGATCAACATGCCAAATTTGGATGAGGATACCCTCAAAGAAATCGGCCCTTACCTCAGCCTTGCAGAGACGATGGGTAAGCTGGCCAACCAACTGGCACCCCAACAGCCTGATTTTTTCCGTATCGAATATAACGGTAAAGTCAGCGAAATTGATACAACACTGATCACCCGTTCTTCTCTGAAAGGTTATCTGGAGGCAGGCACCACTGAAGGTTCCGCTAACTACCTCAATGCTCCTTCTATGGCTGAAGATCGGGGCATCCAAGTTGTCGAGTCAAGGCCCGCTGAAGTCTGCGAGTTCACCGACTTGATCACCGTGGCTGTCGGCAACGAAAAGGAACAAGTAGCTGTATCTGGCACATTCTTCGGAGCCCAAGCCCGAATCGTTCGCGTCAATGAACACAATATTGATGTCACCCCGGAAGGTTCCCTACTCATCTTTGAGAACACGGATGCCCCCGGCGTCGTCGGTGCGATCGGACAAGTGCTTGGTGCCAATGGTATCAACATTGCTAACATGTCCCTGAGCCGGAATCAGGTCGGCGGCAGAGCTCTAAGTATCCTTAACGTCGATTCCAAGGTCGACCAGAACGCACTCGACGGCATCCTCGGCATCGAAGGCATCCAGAGTGCCTCCACCGTGGAACTGTAGTCCCGATCCGTAGGACTCTACGCTGCGATTTTATGCGATTTTCAGATAGTCTTCGCATCTCTTTCAAATTCAGAAGCCATTCTTTTGGAAGAAGCCATTTTTTTGGACGTAGTACTAGGCTACTCAAATGGCTTCGCTGTATTCACAGACCACCCGATCGTGGCACGAACTTCTCGTTCGCGGTGACGAAACCGCGTTGCTTTGGGTTCGCCGACCCGACCGGAAAGCCATTCCACTCTGCCTTTTCACAATCTTTGCCGGGGTAGGCGTCTATGGAGCCTCCATTGGCATCTGGCAGGGCCCGAAAATGGCGCTCTACACAGCGATTAAATTACCACTCATCATCCTGATCACCTTGACGGTGAACGGCATGATCAACGGGATGCTGGCCCAACTGCTCGGCAGTCGACTCTCCTTCGCACAAACGGCTTTTGCCATCCTCACCGCATTCACCGTTTTCTCGCTGATCGTCTTGTCCCTTTCTCCGATCACCTTTGGCATGGCTTTCGACCTACCTGCCCCCGACTCCAGGGACGCCGAAGTGACCCACCGCCGCCTTCTTCTCATTCATACCGCTATCATTGCACTAGCAGGTCTGACATCGACCGGGCGACTGTTCCGGTTACTGACCCACTTCACCGAAACCGTCGCCGCTGCTCGCTGTTGCTTTACCGTCCTCGTCTTCGGAAACCTCTTCGTGGGCGCCCAGATCAGTTATCTGCTACGTCCCATCTTCGGACAGCCTGGACTCAAAATTGAGTTCCTCCGTCCCGACATGTTCCGAGGTAACTTTTACGAATCCGTCTGGTGGGCTCTCACCAATTCTTTCTAACTAAACCATAACCCAAGCAACCGATGAGTGAAGGAAATGATATCCCTAAAAAGCCGACTGCACCTCCGGATTTGCCACCGGCAAGCATCGATGAAGCAGAAGCGCCCATCGACAAAATGGCACTCGAACCTCTCGGCAGAACCATCAATTTCGCCAATGTAGTCGATGCTCTACTCAAGACGCCCGGTCGTCTCTTCTTTGAAATGCAGGAAGGTGAGACAAAAAAGGTTGTCATCAATCTCGGAATCATTGCGATCGGTTCCCTCGCGCTCTTTGGCCTCATCCTCGGGCTCTTTTCCGGTGGCACTCAACTTTGGGCCGTTCCTTTGAAGATTGCCGCAGGTGGCCTCTTCGCCGCCGTCATTACTTTACCAAGCCTCTACGTATTCAGTTGTCTCAACGGAATGGACATGACGCTGCGAAAGGCAGCCACCATGCTACTGGCCGGCTTAGCCTTGATCGGACTGATCCTTACCGCTCTCGTCCCAGTCGCATGGATTTTTTCCCAGTCAACGGAATCAGCAAGTTTCATGGGGTTGCTCGCTCTCGCCTTCTGGATGATCGCCATCTGCTTCGGCGGGTCTCTCGTTTTCAGGGGTGCCAGCGTTTCCGGCGTCAATAATCCTATCTACATCGTCGTCTGGGCCGCCGTCTTCGCTCTGGTAACAATCCAACTCTCAACATCACTTCGCCCGTTGATTGGAGCGGCCGAAGAGACCCTCCTTCCCGCAGAGAAACGTTTCTTCCTCGAGCACTGGGTGAAGTCCCTTGAGGTCGTGGAAAAACGGTAGACTGATGCAAAAATGCTATCTCTTCTCTGTCTCCGGACCGATTGACCGACTCCAAAGCAGGTCTACCTTTTGCTGATGGTCCGTATCGCAATAATCTGTTTTCTGGCTGCGTTTGCCTGCGCAACAGTATCTGCTGGTCAGCTTCGGGTGATGACCTACAATATTTGGGTAGGGTTTAACAATAAACAGAATCTGACAGATACCGCTAAGTGGATCTCAGAACAAAACGCGGATGTTTTGGCCTTGCAGGAATTGAGAGGCATTTCGCTTGAGAAATTGAAGTCAGCCGCCAAAACCTGGGGTCACCCCTATGCAGTTATTTACAACCGAAAGGGTGGCTACCCTCAAGGGCTCACTTCGAAAGCTCCGATCGAGAATGTCGTTCAATTTGAGCCTGATGACCCTCGCAATCTCCGCGGCACTCTCCACGCACAAACATCAGGCATTCATTTCTTCGTTGTTCACTTCGACCCTCACAACTACCTCAAACGTCAAATTGAAGCCGACACAGTTGCCTCCAGAGTGCGGCCACTTATCAACGCTAACGAGACTGTAATTGTCCTTGGCGACTTCAACGCGCACGCTCCAACAGATTTGGCTCAACTTCTCAAGCAAGCGCCCCTACTAGAAAAGTGGAAAAAGAAAGAAACCGAAAAGCGGGGCTTCCGTATCTTTGAGGAACCAGGGGTCCCGGATACATCCGTCCTCGCCAACTTGCTTGGCACCGGGCTCACAGATCGCGCCGAAATGCCCATGGGGACTTTCCCTACCAGGATACTGGCACCAAGTGAACCGCTACAAGTTCATGCCCAAAAACTCGAACGAATCGACTTCATTCTTTCTCATCTTGGAAAGCAATGGACAGCCGCAGCAATGAACTTCCCAAGAGATTCTATCCTCGACACGTTGTCCGATCACTACCCGGTGATAATGGAGTTACATGGTAAGAGCGATAATCCAAGCGACTAAAACGGAATGTCATCATCGTCGTCAGATGGCGGGATGGGGTCGTAGTTCTGCTGGGCAGGTGCCTGTTGCTGAGACTGCTGAGACTGCTG
>TARA_B100001093_G_scaffold12503_1_pt1 | contig 16321 bp, 19 predicted proteins | sample TARA_B100001093 | Tara Oceans TARA_B100001093 (sample SAMEA2623116) | marine metagenome | biome: marine biome (ENVO:00000447); feature: surface water layer (ENVO:00002042); material: "saline water (ENVO:00002010), including plankton (ENVO:xxxxxxxx)" | depth 5 m
AAGAAATTCTCGCTCGAATCGATGAAGAAGGAACGCCTCGCGAACCCTACCAATTCTACATCGACACTCGTTCGTACGGTGGAGTTCCACATGGAGGATTTGGACTTGGTGTGGACAGAGTCTGCTCTTGGCTCACCGGTGCAGACCACATCCGTGAAGTTATCCCGTTCCCACGTGATTCGCGACGCGTTACACCATAGGTGGAACCATGGCACACATCATCGCTCTTGGCTGCGGACTTGTCGGGCAATTTGTCATTGAACGATTGGTTGAGCGCAACCATCAGGTCATCGTCATTGATTTGAACATCCCGCAACAACTGATACAACTCGAACTGGTCGATGGGCGAGAAGGCGACGTCTTTGAACTCTTGAAGAGCGTACCAAACAACTCGACTGTCGTCAACATGCTCCCGGGTAGAATTGGTGACAAAGTCCGTCCGCACTTGCTCAAGAACGGTCATAATGTGATTGATTTAGCCTTCACTGCTGAAGATCCGCATCAGCATCAAGAGATAGCTAAACAGCATGGAGCAGTCTTGCTGTGGGATGTTGGAATTGCTCCAGGAATGTCGAATATGCTTGTTCGAAAAGCGAGTAACAGTTTGGGCCATTTAGAGAATGTATCGATTAAAGTTGGAGGCAATCCAGCTCAACCTGACCAGCAATGGTCGTACATGGCTCCATTTTCCCCATCGGATGTGATCGAAGAATACACGAGGCCAGCTCGGATTAAACTCAACGGACAGATACTCGAAGTTCCGGCCTTGGATGAACGGCATTTCATTGAAGTCGAAGGTTATGGACAAATGGAGGCGTTTCTCACTGATGGACTTCGAAGTGTTTTGACAACAATCCCTGCTACTACAATGAAGGAATTCACGGTCCGATGGCCTGGGCACATCGATAAGTGGATTCAAGAATCACCCCACATGGATGAACAAAGCATGCTTGATGCATGGAAATTTAATCCTGAACGTGAAGAATTCACTTGGCTCGAGGTCATCGCCTCTTCGGGAACTAAAACGATGCGATGGATTGTTGAAGATTCGGGCAAGGACGGCAACGGCTCGATGGCCCGAACAACTGGACTCGTCACCGCAGCATGTGCGTTATTGTTCATCGAACAAGGACCGTGGAAGGGATGCGGTCTAAAACCCGGCATTCACCCACCCGAAGCACTCAAAGAGACCGCAATTGATTCAATCATCGAAATGATGGTGCAACACGGTGTGCGCTTCCGTTTCAACTAAAGCATCGGTTCTCCGCAATTTGGGCACGGTAAACCAGGGATGAAATCCCCGAGTAAAAATCCACAATGCGGGCACAACGAGGTGATGAAACCTTCATCGAACATGGCATGGCTTACGCCCGGCATCACATCAATGTAATGATGCTACTGTGAAGCGAAATAGTCGGCAATCAAGTCACCGAGAGGCGCGAGGTCTTTCTCGTGAATCACCTTGGATGCGAATGGAAGAGGTCGCTCGTCCCAAGGATTGAAACAAATTGGAAATCCTGATTCTTGAAACATCGCAATATCGCCCGCAGAATCACCCACTGAAGCCGTATGCTCTTTGCGAACATTGAGCCGTCGTTGAAGCATCCGAACCACTGAACCTTTACCGTCCATCTGCACTTGATATCGTCCGAAATCATTCAGCTCATATTCCCCGTTAGGCAGCTGGTTTCCGCACAACCAACCGTTGGTAAAAACATGCAACTGTGTATCCAACCCATTGGACAAACGTTGCGAAGTGAATCTGTCAATCCCCCCCCAGCGTTTTTTCCAAGCAATATCGCTAGGAAAATGTGCAGCAATGTCTCGAGCTGTCTGTTGTAAGCCACCACTTACAATGGCTACGTGATAACCTTTTCCGAGTAATCCTTGAATAAATGAATGCCAATTTTTCATCATCGGCATACCCTTCATGTGCGAGCGCAATTCTGAATCCGTGATTGGACCCAACTGTGCAGGCTTGCTGTTTTTAATCAGAGCGATATCGAGTTTAATCCAATCCCATTCATCGAGCAATCCTTGGTTGTACAACTGAAACGATTCATCATTGGAGATTCCAATTTGATCATAGACATATTGCCAAGTTGACAAATGGTCAACTAATACACGGTCCATATCCAAACAAACGAGTCGTTGTATTCCATCGACATCCATGTTAATTCATCCTCCTGAACCTTCTTCAATGATTGTCTTATGAGTTTCGTGCAGGCCAATCATATTGGGATTGAATCTGTTCAACTTGTTTCCCCATGATGTAAAGAATGAGGGCCACCATGATGCCAAACAACCCAATAAGCGTCATAGCAATCGTAGCTAAGGTTACACCAATGGAAGTTGAATTCAATTCTTGGAGCGCTCCTACAACGTTTCCGGAGAGTTTGTAACCAAGTATGAACAAGACGATTCCCGGAATTCCAAACAGAAGTAGCGGATGCTTCGTCTCAAGCATCCAGTAGAACAATTGTGCGAAACGGGATGCAGTAGCGAGCGACTCGCGTTGAGGAATTCGAAGTGAACGAGGTGCTGGGACGATTCTGACCCTCAATGCATCATCAAGTTCGCGAGTGCTAGCATCGTCTCCAAGATTTGCGAGCGCTTCGATTCCTTGTTGCGTGAGTACGAGGTGTTCGATGGACGCATCAGTGAGAATTATTTCTTCATCGGGAGAATCTTGTTCCTTATCGGCATGGTGCGATAGATGAATATCCCACTGCTCACGTGAACGGTTTATAGAAAGAGGAAGGTCGCGTAACTTCCATTCTGAATTGACCATGAGTGCAAGTGTGGAATCCATTGGTTCCAGTGCAGCCTCCTGCAAAAAAGAAGCGACTGACTGCGGGCTAACATCTCCAGAGAAATGAAGAACGTTGCAGCCAACTTCATGCGCCAATTCCACGGTCGTATCGTTTGAACCAAGATCGATGAAGACGACTTCATCAGCCCCCTCTCGAGCCCGAACGATGAGTGAAACAATGCGCAATTCGATATCACGAGAAATCAACGCAATACGCAAAGATTGTCGAGCCACGGTTGCTGTCGGAGAACTGCTTCATATCAAACCCTCGTAAAGGAATACGGTTCAACACCCGATTTCTCGAATCATCACATGTTGACAAGCACATGTTCATGACCTTTGGTGTCGAGGAGTGGCTGTGTTGGGTGGACGAACGATTGGGGTCGTGATACCTGCTCGAAACGAAGAAGATTTCATCGGACGCGTTCTGACGACCTTACCAGAATTTGTTGACCGAGTTGTGGTCGTCGATGATGGGTCCACCGACGGTACCAAAGCCATTGTCGAATCAATCGACACCGACTACCACCTCACAGTCCTCTCCATAAACGGACAGGGTGTTGGTGCTGCGATTGATACCGGCCATCAGCGCATGCTTCAAACATGCACAAAACCGTTTATCAGCGTCGTAGTAGCCGGTGATGGCCAGATGAATCCAAACGACATGACGCAACTCATCGCCCCAATCCTTCAAGGTAAGGCTGACCATGTCAAAGGAAACCGATTTTCACATCATAAAGGACTTCAGGCAATGCCACGGCATCGTAAAGTCGCCAGTCGAATTCTGTCCTTGTTCACAAGTCTTGCATCAGGTCAGTCTATCATTGACCCACAGTGTGGATACACTGCTACCGATTCTTCCGTACTCGAACAATGGGATTGGGAACGCTCGTGGAAGGGCTATGGATACCCGAACTATTGGCTTGTCCACTTGTCGAAACTCGGATTCAGAATTGCACATGTCCCGGTAGAATCAGTCTATGGAGCCGAACATTCCGGAATTAAGCGACTGCCATTTTTCATCAAGGTAGGAAGCATGCTGGCGATTGAACATCATCGGAGGAACCTCAAATGGTTGCTGAGTTTTCAAGTCACCCCCCACACCTTGTTTGCATTCATTGCATACTTCATCGGATGGGTGGCACTGCTACCAAACGTGAGTACGGACCTTGAGCGTGAACTGGTCTTGAGAGGAATGAGCCCTGTAGTCCTAACACTCGGTGCTTGGGCTGTAGCGCATGTTTTTGACCGAGCAGCAACCCGTACGGTTCAGGAGTTGAGAATGAATGCGAAGACATGACAAGCGACGAAGGCCAAGAAAGGCACATGTGCGTCACATCTTGGTTGCTTCAAAGCCTGATGCAAAGGATTTGTTAGAGCAAATTCGTTCCGCAAAAAATCCGCTACGAATGTTCAAAAAATTAGCAAAGAAGTACTCCAACTGTTCATCTGCAAGTTCAAAAGGCGATCTTGGTGAATTTGTGGAAGGGCAAATGGTTCAGACATTCGAAGACGCCGTGTGGGCTACTGAACCAGAATCTGTACCTGAATCCTTCATCAAAACTCAGTTCGGGTACCACCTCTTGTGGGTGCATGAAGTCATCCTACCGGAATGACAAAAGAAGTGTGGTGGGCGATCCAGGATTTGAACCTGGGTCCAAGCGTCCCAAACGCCCGAGTATAGGCCAAGCTAACCCAATCGCCCCTGCATGTGTCGCACGGCATCTTACCTATGAAGTTCACTCAAGGACTTGCCACGTTCCATCGCCCACACGCACAAGCATTCCTTGAGACTCAGCCATGGCAATCAGATCTCCAGCCTCAACGGATGCTGAGGATTTATCCAGTAAGATTTGAAGTTTGTGAGGTTCCACAACACCGGCATGATTCGCCGATTGAAGCAGAATTTTGGAGAGTTGAGGCGCTGATTCCGGCTCTTCGCTTGAAAACAAGTGTTCGTTCTTTTCTAAACGGACCCGTAACATGTCTCTGAGTTCTTCAGGGGTGTTAGCCAGCGCTACTTCAATTCGTAATTGAGATGCTGACTGTACAGTCGCAACAACTTCTGCTGAGTCCTCCAGTCGCTGACCACAGTGAGGGCAGGATGAGCCCATGGTTCGATGGCCATGGCACGTTGAACACGCAGTACAGCGGATAACATTCCAACTACTGCCGGCCATAAACACACTCTTCGTCGAGGGCTTTTCAAGACTTCTCAAAGAGAGAAGTCGGTGTTGTTTTTTCGTCCCCCGGGTCGCAAAGCAGGCGCGGCAGGGGCCTTGACATCCACGCGCTTTTGAGCCGACTCTGTGGCTTTACGGGTCAGTGCACCGCGGACAGGTCCGGTTCCAGTGCGGGCGCCTAGCGACAGTGAATTGGGCAAAATTAAGGCAGCCATAGCGACGCCGTGGTGCTCAGAAGCGGCCGTAACTTCGTCAACAGCGACATCGAACGAAAGGACTTCCAAGTCACGACTGGCCAGTTTGCGCTGAAGGTGTCGACGAAGTAAGAGCGAGGTTTCCTCATAATCAAGATCAGTAGAAATCGTAGCTACAACTGCACACGAATCGCCTTCTGGAGTCACGCAAGCAGCCCAAGCAACACCAGCGCAAGCCGTGGATCCATTCCACGCATATGCCGTTGAAAGATGGCATTCTACCAACGAACCCATGGGAAGTGGACGAGGGGGGACTGCTCCAAATCCGAGGGGAAGCATCGCACCCTTCATTTCAATCAGTCTCGAATCGCCTAATCCTAATTCAACCAACCCTTGGTCGTAAGCATCTTCTGCATTTTCTCCCCATGGAGCGACTGCAGTCATCAACCATCCAGGGCAAGCAACAGATGAAACCTCTCCGCCAGAACCGTACATGATGTTAGGACAGATGCAAGAGGTTCATGAACAGCGTGGTTGTGTGGCGTCTATGGCGGTCAGTTCTCGTGGTGTTCTGGCTGCTGCTGCCCTCACCATGGTTTTGACCGCACTTGGACTCAATGTGGCTGATGGTGGTAGCTCACTGCTCGTGGTTGCAGTTGGTTCATGTATCATCCTCCTCGTCTTCACGTGGTACATGTTTGAAGCATCCTCCAAAAGCACAAAACACGGCTCGACGGTTGTCAAAGCATCGTATGCGTCAGGCACTTCGCACACTTTGGACAGCCAAGACTCACTGCAACACGAACTTCCCGATCCTCTTGAAGCGGGAATTGAAATCCCCTTGATGTAATTACAGCAAGCGAATCGTTTCGAGGTTTTTCGGCGCATAAGTTCTGCATTTGAAACGGTCACGCAGCGTCTTTCCTAATTCATTGGACTTGAAGTAATCTCCGTGATGAAGAACGATGATTTTCGGTGCGGGTTTGAGTTGGTCGACGAATTCCAGAAGCTGGCGTCGGTCTGAGTGACCTGAAAACCCGTCAATTGTCGCCATTTCACATCCAATTTTAACCATCTCCGTCTTACCGTTCACGACCATGGGGACTTCTCCAAACCCTTTCTGCAAACGTCGACCAAGCGTTCCTTCCGCTTGATAGCCGACAAAGCACAGTGAATTTCGATCTTCATGCGCCCAGTGACGGAAATATTCGACGACTGGACCGGCATTCATCATTCCTGATGTAGCCAAGACGATGCATGGAGCACTGTCCATCAAGATGTTTTCTCGCAATTCTCTGCTCTTGACCGCACGGAACCATTCATTGCTGAAGGGATTGCCACCATCGTCTTTGAGAAGCGATTTTCGTAGGCTGCTGGTCAAGAAATCAGGATGAGCAGCATGAATCGCAGTTGCCTCTTGAATCATGCCATCAAGCCAAACTGGGACGGGTTTTACCGTTCCTGAACGGAAGAGTTCATCGATGGCGATCATGACTTCTTGGCTTCGACCAACGGCGAACACGGGGAAGATCATCTTACCGTTACGAGCCAATGTTCGCGATACGATATCCTTCAGCTCTTGATTTGCCTCTTGCCTCGAGGGTTGGAAGTCACCCGCAGCCCCGTAAGTTGATTCAAGGACCAATGACTCGACGCGAGGGAATCGAGTATTTGCAGCGTCGAAAAGCCACGACTTCTCGTATTTCTGGTCTCCACTGAACAAGAGATTGTGTTTGCCGTTACCGATGTGAAGGTGAACGGCAGACGATCCCAGGATATGGCCTGCATTTGAGAATGTCATCTTGATATCAGGAGCGATATCAGTGGTTTGGTCCCAATTCACATCGACGACGTGCTTCTGACAGGTACGGATATCTTCCATACTGTACGGTGCTCGCTTCCCTTCTGCTCCACCGATTTTCAAGTAATCGGTTTGCAGTAAGAGCATGAGATCACGGGTTGGTGGTGTGCAATACACTGGACCCCTGTATCCGTACTTGAACAAAACAGGGAGCATCCCTGCGTGATCGAGATGGGCGTGCGTTAGAACAACGGCATCTAATTTATCGATTGGAAGGGCTTCTGGAGCCGTGAAGTACGGCATTGGGTCTGAATCGTTGGCGACGTTGACGCCAACATCAATCATGATTCTCGATTCATTTGTCGTAACGAGGTGACAGGCCCTTCCTACTTCTCGATAGGACCCCAGAGCAGTCACTCGTGCCCAAGTCGAACCTGGACGCTGGGGGCGATGAATATTCAATCCAAAGTCCTTCAATAACTTACGTCGGTCGTCCGAATTAGCTTGTCGATATCCCCGGATATCGTGGACTGTTTTGGAAATCAGTGGGGGCGTTCGTTCAACAGATACCAACCAACCGCACTTGTCTCGAATTTCTTGCAAATTCGCACCTCGGCGGCCAACAGCATCACCTGGACTCTTGCATTGGACGGTGATTTCACGGAAGCAGGCATCAAAGTAAATGTGGGTGATATCCGCACTCTCTGGAATGATTTGTTTGACTATTTCAGTCGCTTCATTGATTGGCTTCATGATGGATGCATCAGGGCGAAGTACAATTTTTCTCTTCACTTTATTCGAAAGCTTTGCTAACAGTCCGTCAGCACGTAATATACGGTTCGGGTCCGTTGTTACAATAGCGATATTCCCCGCTTCGAGTTCGACGGAGTACGGAATATCCTTCGGGATAATTTTGGCCACTTGGTCTTTCAGTTCTTTGAAACTTAATCGCATACGATCACCTGACCCGCTTCGCGCTCCTGCACACTAAACTCTCAATGGAGGAGCAGCACACTGCTGCGGGAAGGTGATTCTCAGGCGAGGAGTTTGGCAACCTCAGCATCAGACAAGGCAACGTAGCCTTCTTTTGCGGTGATTACTGCCAAATCCATGCCGTTACCGGAGGCAGCATCGCGCTGCCCCGATGCGTGAAGGGCGCGTGCCGCGAGTTTCAATGCATCGGTTCTCGACATGCCTTCGCTGAATCCATCTTCAAGAACACCATACATGTAGGGTGAACCTGAACCTGTTGCGCAGTAGACATCCGGAATTGAACCGCCTGCCGAGTCGATAGAGTACACGTGTCCGCCTTCATCATCGACACCGACAATGAGCAGTTGAACCCAGTGCGGACGACCGGAGAGGATGTTCGCCGTAAGCGTAGCTGCGCCACGAACAGTCATTGGTTGTTGGCGACGTAGTTGGAACAAAGCGACCTCTGCTGTGAGGGTGCGAGAGAGGGATTGTGCATGGCCGACAAGTCCAGCGGTAGTCAAGGCGAGGTTGTCGCCGATTTTGAACAACTTCTGGACACTCTTGTTTGCAATGAAGTGGCCCATCGTGGCTCGATGGTCTGCACCTACGACGACGCCGCCATCGAAGGTAATGCCAATTGTACTTGTTCCAGTTTTCAACACATTCTGCTCTGCATTCATCGTCATCAATTCCTTGTTTCTGCCGACACCTCTTGAACCTTGAGGCGCAGGAAGATGAAATATTCGGACCCTTATCAACACTCACATCCTGCCGAATACGAGCAACACACCACAAACCACCGGTCTGCATAGTTCATTCATGCGAGTGTTCTTGAGGTGAAGAACAACAGAGCAATGCATGCGAAGAGGGCGGCGCGCGAAGAAAGACGAAGCACAGTCCTCATTGGATGCTTTTACAACCCAAGCGCACGAGTCGTCTGAACCGCCTAAGGAGAAGCAGCCAATCGTCCCCTCAATGCCAGACTTGGATGCACTTGCCCGTGCTGACGAAATTTTGAAGGAAGAACTGAATGAACTTTCCGAACCTCATTCTGCTGAAGACGAGGCATCGCCACTGCGGACATTTTCTATGCCGAGCATGGATTCCAGAAAAGAGCCTTCAACGCCCGCTGCTGAAGTGATTTACCACGACCTTGGAAACATGTATCCAAATCCACCGATTCTTGATTCCGACAACGGGTTGGTTCTGCATCGAGCGGTTTTGAATGACATTACGGGCTGTGGACAACTGATGGATTGGGTATCCGACGGGCATGCTGCGATTGTGGAAATGAACCGCTTGATGAAAAAAACCGTTGAATTCAATGCAGCATTGGCCCAGTTGAATGCATTCATCGATGAAGATTTAGGAGGGCAAATTATTCAGATGACTGAAACTCGACTCATGCTCCTACCACCAGGTTGTCGAGGCGTTCGAGGTGTCGAAATGGAAGCGTTTGCTGTAGATGCACACGAACTTGGTAGGCGGCGAATTTAATGGATGAGCAAGAAGTCAATATCCCCTGCCCTATTTGCTCCCAAGAGGGGCAATTGCGAATGATCGCTCACGTTGATTCAATCCCGTATTTTGGTGAACACACCCAAGTCACCGTGCTCTGCCACGCATGTGGATGGCGTCAAACAGACTTTATCCCCGCTGAAGGGAAGAAAGCTGGGGCGTGGAATTTAACCATCAACGATCCCGAAAAACTTCGCTCAAGAGTCGTACGCTCTTCTTCATGCACTGTACGAATTCCAGAACTGGACCTTGAAGTCATGCCAGGGAGCAATTCAACCGGCTATGTGAGCAACATCGAAGGAGTCCTCAACAGATTCATCGATATCATTCAAATGGTACTGCGCGATATCGAGCGGGATGAAGAGGAAAATACAGAGCAACCAGACCCGGAAAACGTTGAAGCAATTGCGACACTGAAGGGTTTGTTGGATACAGTGGGGCATGCTGGGCAAGAGGGGCATCATTTTTCCGTGGAGTTGCTCGACCCTCACGGCCACTCGATGATTCTCGATTCAGATGCGATTGAGAGAGCACTGACAGATGAAGAATTGGAAGCACTTCCCATCGGACCGGACCCTGCTGTATTTTCTTCGGATGACGCTCAATAACGCGCATCCGAAGCGAGGAATTCTGTGACCAAGTGCTCTGTTTGGTCACGCATTTCATGAAGTTCTCCGAGCCAAACCGTTGCTCGATCAATACACATTTGCTTCATTTCACCGGCTAAGATATCACCTGAACGATAGCGAGAATTCACTTCGTGAAGGTAGGCGTCATCGTCTTCAAAGAAGTACATCATGTAACGGTAAGCGACATCGATGTCAGGATTACCACCAAGCCTTCTGTGCTCTTCCACAGTCGCTTGTCCACCCGAGAAGGCACGCTTAATTTTTTTCTCAACAGCCTTCAAATCATCACCTAGGAAAATGGTCGTTTTTGGTTTACTGCTACTCATCTTCTCACCGGTTAACCCAACTGCAAAGTGATGGTAGGTCGACGAGGGAGCCAACAGACCCATGCCACCAAGCGATCGTTCGTATTCAAGAAGTTTCATTCGAATTCGGATTGTATCGTTCGGTGTTGCGCTCGGGACCGAAACTGTTCCTTGTTTTGGATTGGAGAGTATGTCAGAGAAACCGAGGTGCTCAAGCGAAGCCACGAGTCCTCCAAACACTGAATTGAGTTTGTCCTTGTCCAGTCGACCGTTGGGGAGTTTGCCAAGTACTTCCGCATTGTCATCTTGAACTGAAAGTCCAATCACGACGCCCGATGAAGAGCCGTCTTTAACGTTGAACCAGTTGGTTTTCGCTGCAAGGCCGCGTGTGAGACGAAGATGTGGGTCCTGATCAACACCGACTGGGACAACAATCGGACGAAGCCCACCATACGATTCGGTTTGTGGATGTAAGATATCGCCTACTTGGACCAAAGGAGCCTGAACATGAGCCAGATTTGTGTCTCCACTGAACCCGTATATCGATTCAAACTCATTGAGGTTCGTTCGCTTTCCAAGTTGGAAACCTAGGCGCTGTACGATTGGCCGTGATGATTGGAAGTACACACTGCATTTGTCAGGATCAAGGCCAAGAGCTGCATAGTATGCCACATACTCACGCAGCGCAATATCGCGACCTTTGGCCAATGAAACTCCTCGTGTTGCCTGGCTTTCCAGGTCAGCAACGGCAATGGTGACGTCTCCACCTTGTTCCTGGAACCACTTGACTTGGTCAATCACCATGGAGTGGCCCATGTGCATCTGACCGCTGGGCATTAGCCCAGTGAGCACACCGTAGGAATCACCGAGGCGCTGCGATGCCAATACGGTGTCCAAATCACGATGAGCGAAAATGATGCCTCGCCTGTGAAGCCTCGAAGGATTTGGAACCGAGACATCATCCATAGAGGCAAGGCCAAACTGCTCCGTGATTCTTGAATAATCGGTAGATTGCGCACTTCCCCAGGGGTCAATGACAACATCTTCACCGCCCATTTCAATCATCCTCATGCGGCCGGTGTCGAATGCATGGCATCAAGTCTTCGCCGCTATTCTGATTCATAACCCGATTCTATCTCGTTTTGAGATGTCGCAGAAGCGGGCTCTGTTTGGGGCGAACTGAAAGGACCTAAACCCTCTCGCTTGAGGACATACATCATGCTGGTGATGGTCGCTATTGTTACGACTGCCACAACGAAAGGTATCCACCCGCCTTCCGGAAGTCCGTCTCGTGGCTGCACAAGCCATGTGAAGACAACGGTCGGCTCATCACTGAAGCGCTTCGACCATTTGAACAAATCAGTCGTATCATGCGATGCAATGGTTACCGCTGCGCTGTAGTTGTTCCAAAATTCAGTTTGCCCCATCACATCATATTCGCTCGTGGAATTAAGAACAATCGTGACATTATGCCCCTTCACAACCGAGAGATGAAGGTATTCGCCTTCCAATTGAGTGAAACCCTCAGCAGTATTTTTCGAATCAGATAGAATCGAAAGAGAGCCCTCGCCATCTCGGACATCAACCACGTCTGAACCGTTGAGGTCGAACATCCAAGTCACGGGAACATTCCACGCAAGTGGACTGACTGCCGTGCACTGTTCGGTGAGAATGGATTCAAAAGAGATTACAGTTTGATTACCGATGACTTCGCTGGAATGATTCAATTCATAGCATCGCTTTAATGCCCAATACGACCACGCTTCGCCCCATGTCGTCATCCACGCTTGCGCCTCATCTTGGAGGTAGGAAATAATGTCGCGGTCGTGACGGATCGTGGCATCATTGACCCGTCCAACCCAGTAGAGATTCACCAACCCACCTTCTTCAACCGCCAATTGTACGGTGTCCTTCGAACCGATGATTTGTTCCAAACTCCCTCCCCGTCGACCGAGATTATACCAGTCCCAATCATCTTCAGGAGCGTCATCGGGCCCGTGCCAAGCAGTGGAACTGAGTTCGTTAAGGTCGCCATGAACGACAAATCCTTGGCTGGCGATTGCCGAATGCTGATTCATTGTCAGCCCAGCGGGAGTGAATGTCGATAGAGAATGGTTGGCCCAGCGACTCGCCGAGACGCGCTCTGAAATGTAATTTCGACATTCGAGTGCGACAGCACCTGGGTCGGCGTTCCACGAAAGCGAGGGTATACCGTAGCAACCAAATTCATCGCCGGAATCAAGGCGCTCATTGGCCAACGCAGTTCGTAACCAACCGTCTTCTTTCCACGACGTGTCATTAGCGGCAACGGGTGACACCACCGGAGTCATCAGGCACAGCAAAACGCACACCGTTAGCGCTCGCCAATTCTTGCCGATACTCACACCAGACACATCTGTTGCTTGAGCCGGTGTTTCTTGATACTTCGCACATCTTTGCTTGGCCACCAGATGATTCACAACCGGGTCATAGATTAAAAAAACGAGGCAACAATGAAAACCCATCACATGACCCTGAGTATCATGAACGATTCGTCTTCTCTGTCAGAAGCGTGGACGAAATTGAAGCCTCACTGGCTTATCCCAACAACGGGGAAAGAAATTCCAAAGACACCAAGTTACAGCCTCCTGCGTTTGCTATTGTCACCATTTTTGAGGCCAATGTTGAATGTACGGATGCATGGACTGCACAGAATTCCACGCACTGGACCTGTGATTCTGGCTGCCAATCACCTTTCTCACGTCGACCCCATCATTATCATCGCCTCAGCCCGAAGGACCACCTACTACCTCGCTAAGGAAGGACACTTCAAAAACGCCGCAATGCGAACAGCAATGCGTGCCACTGGCCAAATCAAGACCGAACGAAAAGTCGGTGGTGAAGGGGCTCTTTCCAGTGCTGCTGACGTGTTGGATGCTGGGAAAGCGCTGGGCATCTTCCCCGAAGGCACGAGGTCGAAACGAACCGAAGCACCGTTCTTGCTACCGGGGAAAACTGGTGCTGCTCGACTTGCTGCATCCTATCCAAACAGCGTAGTCGTCCCAATTGCGTTGAACGGAACTCGATCGATGATGCAGCCACAACTGCATAAATTCCCACGATTGTGGAGACGAGTCGTTCTATCAGCAGGAGAAGGCATGACGTGGTTGGAGTGGCTTGGAAACCCGCAAGGCGGTTCGACAAATGCAAAACAATTGGCAGAGGTGGCGCAGCTTGAAGAACATGAAATCCGTGCATTCTTGTCATCACTCTATAGAAAATTTACCGACCAATTGATGAACAGCATATCCGACCTCGGAGCCCCATAGTTAAGTAGAGTCAACAAGTGAATCTCCGTGAAGCAAAGCATTGCAACGCCTTACGGCGAACTCTTCTTTGTCGGAAAATGTTCCAACATCGAACTCAAAGCAGAACTGCGTGGCTTGGAATTACTCATGCGAGTCGTGCAATCCTCAACGGTATGGGAAATAGACTGTTCACATTCTACCCCCGTGGTATGTTCAACCGATCCCGGTCCACAAATCTCAATCGATGTCTTTCAGTGCATTATTGGAAAGTTAGTCGAAAACAATGCGCACCTGAATGTCTACATGGACTTGCGACGCGTCTGCGTCCTCAAGAAACCAAGTGCGGTGAACACACCAATCACCGATTCGATCGTTTCGTTAGTTCTTCTAGGAAACGCCGGTTGGCCACTCGAATCGACACCCGGTACGATGACAGAAAAATCGATTGAAATTGAGGAATCTGGTATTTACAGTGAAATGAAAATACACTTGCGAGTTGAAGACAGGATTGAGATGAAGCGAATATCTGACTCGCTTGTTCTGTTGAATTACCATGATGCTTTGGTGAGCATTGGACGCCTTTCTCGGCGATGGTATGTGTGCAAAGGATGGAGTCTTGCAACGATTCTTCAATTCACGGAACCTCTTCGCAATCAAATCAATGATACACTGCTCTCAACGTACCTCAGACAACCAAACGAACCGACCGATGTACTGTTCCTCAAGCAAAGTGGAATGTCTGCTCACGAATGCTCAAGTGCTGTCGCTACCGACGGTCAACCGGTGAGCGTATGAGAGAGTATCTTGACCTAATTCAACGAATTCTCGATGAAGGTGAAGAGAAGGGTGATCGTACTGGTACGGGCACACTTTCTGTATTCGGGCACCAAATGCGGTTTGACCTTTCAAAGGGATTTCCGATGGTCACGACCAAAAAACTTCACTTGCGCTCAATTGTGCACGAACTCTTGTGGTTTTTGAAAGGCGATACTAACGTCAAATATCTTCAAGAAAATGGTGTTCGAATCTGGAACGAATGGGCGGATGAAAACGGCGACTTAGGCCCAGTATACGGCAAACAATGGCGCAAGTGGGAAGCGAAAGACGGTCGAATCATCGACCAAGTAGAACAGGCTATTGAGATGATCAAAACCAACCCGAACAGCCGTCGCATCATTGTCTCGGCCTGGAACGTCGGTGAGTTGGATGAAATGGCGCTGATGCCGTGTCATGCCTTCTTCCAATTCCATGTGGCAAACGGGAAACTCAACTGTCAACTATACCAGCGAAGTGCCGATGTGTTCCTCGGTGTCCCCTTCAACATCGCTTCCTACGCTCTACTCACTCACATGATGGCTCAAATTTGCGACCTCAAACCAGGAACCTTCGTTCATACACTTGGCGACGCCCACTTGTACACCAACCACCTTCAACAATCTCAACTTCAATTGAGCCGGGAGCCATTACCGCTGCCAACCCTCAAGCTCAATCCGGCGTGTACCACCATCGACTCGTTCACCTTCGAGGATATCGAAGTTGTTGGCTATGAACACCATCCGCATATTTCCGCACCAATCGCCATTTGAGATGATGCCATGTTTTCGATGATTTTTGCGTGCGACCTTAATGGTGCTATTGGTAAAGACGGCGACCTACCATGGAAGCAATCTTCCGATCTTCAACACTTCAAGCGCGTCACGATGTCAAAGACCATCGTCATGGGCCGCAAAACGTGGGACAGTCTTCCGGGAAAATTACCCGGCCGACGAAACATCGTACTTTCACGATCTCCGAGAGACGATGTCGAGGTTTTATCGTTCGAGGAAGTCGTCAAGCTTGGTGAATCTGAAGAAGTGATGGTCATTGGTGGAGAAGAAATTTACAACCTTTTCCTTCCTCATGTCAAAGAGATTCACAAAACCATCATCGTCACCGAAGTCGAAGGTGCTGACGCTTTTGCCCCTTCGATGGAGGGAGAGGGATTCCACCTCATCGGAGAAAGAAGCGTTGATGCGGGACCACGTGATGAGCACAACATGGTATTCCAGCACTGGATTCGATAATCATTCATCTGGATGGTATTCAGTCACTCGCAAACCCAGCCGTCCTTGACGTGAGGGGCGCTTCATGATTATCGCATACTTCGCTTCAAACGCCGCTTTCAAATCGATTTCCATTGCTAACGAGTGCCCCATGAGCAAGAGAAGAATATCGGCCATTTCTTCAGCACATTCCGCCAGAGGTTTACCCTTGGTAACTGCGGCTGCTAACTCTCCCAATTCCTCAACCGTCAAGGCGATACGATAGCCCATATCGTGGCCGTTATTCTGCTCAAACTGGTGCTTATCGTGAAAGACGGCGATTTTTTTCATCATCGATTCCCACTCATTTTGGGCTTCATGAGCCATCCACTGATCAACTGACATTCCTTCCATGGGTGCGCTTTACCGAGGCGGAGTTTAGACCTTGTGAGCAATCCATTGCTGTGAGTATACCCAAAAGTACCAAACTATGGGGTATGAACATACCTCCATATAGGGAACAGCGGATAGAGGTGTGTGGGCTACGAAACGATGCGTAGTATTTCTGTTTCGAAAGAGATTAAAATCGACCGTGA
>TARA_B100001093_G_scaffold280030_1_pt1 | contig 16240 bp, 21 predicted proteins | sample TARA_B100001093 | Tara Oceans TARA_B100001093 (sample SAMEA2623116) | marine metagenome | biome: marine biome (ENVO:00000447); feature: surface water layer (ENVO:00002042); material: "saline water (ENVO:00002010), including plankton (ENVO:xxxxxxxx)" | depth 5 m
CTCTGATATTTTTTGTTTTTAACTGCTTCTATTAAATGAGATTTTATGTTGCTTAAAGTCTACATTTAGATAGTAATCCGTTTCCAATCGGCTGGTTGAATTAAGGGGAAAAGGGAATCCTCTTCCTCCACGTCATTGAGCCAAGATTCGTTCACTGTTTGATGACCATCGAGGCAGGCCATAAGCACCCAAAATCTTTTCAAGTGCCTTTCAATACGTTCTTTGGCTAAGTCGGTTGTGGTACCCGCACGCAGGATGAAACTCCAGTCCGATGACTGTGCCAACAGAAGTTCGCGGCCTGCTTGATCCAGTAGGCGTAATCCAAGTTCATTCCCTACTCCCCGACTACAGCGATCTTTCATTGCCAGGCCAGCTCGACTCCATTCCGGAATAATCCAGGCGTTACTTTCATTGAGCCAATAATCGTGAAATCCTCCTTGCCCCCAACTAGAGGGAGAGGGATCACAAATTTGCAAATTAGGTTCTCGATTTAGAACATCCCGGAGCGTGGTGAACCTGACCTGCTGCTCTGGTCCTTGCCGGAAGAGCTCTGCAAGAAACGATGGTCCCTCATACCACCAGTGTCCAAAGAGTTCAGCATCAAATGGTGCCACCAATAAAGGTGCTGTTTCCATGCGTTCTTCGAGGCTATCGAGCTGGCAGCGACGTCCCTGGAGGTAATGCTTGGCATGGTCTTTGGTGCGTATCTGCGCAAGGTCTGGCTCGTAGGGCTGTTTGGCATCTAGAGGTGCATGTTGGTCACTGACGCGATGCAGCTTGAGACTTAATGGGCGCTGGGTTGGCAGTCCAAACGATTCGATCTGCTCTTCGGGGAGATCCCAGCCCAGATCACGGTGAAATTCTCGATAGAGGGGATCACCGGGGTAGCCGTCTCGTGCTGACCAGACCGGTAGTGTCGCGTCGCTGTCGCGTCCGAAAAAAGCCACTCCATGGCGACTGCAGATCGGCGCATACACCCCATACCTAGGTCTTGGTTTGGCGTGGAGGAGTCCGTGTCCATCGAGAACCGCGTAGCGCAATCCTGCATCACGCATCCAGACATCCAGGCCTTCGTAGTAGGCGCATTCCGGCAGCCAGATTCCAAGAGGCCTCTCGCCGATTAGGCGTTGGTGTTCGCGAACTGCCGTGCGCAACTGCGCACGGACGGCTTCTGGATGTTCCCTTAGTAAGGGCATGTAGCCGTGGGTTGCGCCACAGGTGAGCAGATCAAGTACACCCTTTTGTTGAAGGGCATGGAAGCGACTGATGAGATCTCCATTGCTGTTTTGCCAGCTCAAGAGGTAACGCTCAAAGCAATTTGTTAGGTGCAGCGCGGCTATTTTGCGATCGCTAGGTGCTTCTTGCAGCAGCTGCAGCCGTGCCTGGATCCAGCTCGGGAATCGTTGTTGAAGAGTGCTGTCTGCTAGCAGGGATAAAAGGGTCGGTGAGATCCCCATCGTGAGACCTGCTTGCTGCTTCGGATCGCTTTCCGAGGTCTCCAGCATCCCCAGGAGCGGGAGATAACACTCGATCAACGCTTGAAAAAACCAGTCCTCTTCAAGCGAGTTCGCTTCGCTTGCCCGCACATAAGGAAGGTGGGCATGGAGAACAAGGGCTAGTGCTCCTTGGGCCAATCCTCACTCTCTCTGTCGATCATGTGAATGTACCGGTATTTCTCCCTAAAGCCGTCGGCTCGTAAAGCCCGCCTCGCTTAGAGTGTCATAACTCATAGTCATTCCGACTAAAACCCTTCGAGGCTTTAGCCATGGCCAAGGATCCAGGCCGCGTATTGATTTTTGACACCACCCTGAGGGATGGTGAACAATCTCCTGGGGCCAGCCTCAATCTTGAGGAGAAGTTGGCGATTGCGCAGCAACTGGCACGTCTTGGTGTTGATGTGATTGAGGCTGGTTTCCCGTTCGCAAGCCCTGGTGATTTCGCTGCTGTGCAAAGAATTGCCCAGCAGGTTGGTGGTGAGAATGGACCAACGATTTGTGGTTTGGCCCGGGCTTCTCGTGGTGACATCAAGGCTTGCGCTGAGGCAGTCGCTCCAGCTCCCAACCGGCGCATTCATACCTTTATTGCGACCAGTGACATTCATCTCGAACACAAGTTGCGCAAGAGCCGAAAAGACGTGCTCGGCATCGTTCCGGACATGGTCTCGTATGCCCGTACTTTTGTGGACGATGTTGAATTCTCCTGTGAAGACGCTGGTCGCAGCGATCCTGAATTCCTCTACGAAGTGATCTTTGCAGCCATTGCTGCCGGTGCCAGCACCGTCAATATTCCCGATACGGTCGGATACACCACTCCGTCCGAGTTTGGCTGCTTGATTGAGGGCATCAATCGACATGTGCCCAACATCGATGAAGCGGTGATCTCCGTGCATGGACATAACGACCTCGGTTTGGCCGTAGCCAACTTCCTTGAGGCCGTGAAGTCTGGTGCACGGCAATTGGAATGCACAATTAATGGCATTGGTGAACGTGCCGGTAATGCGGCTCTTGAAGAACTGGTGATGGCGATGCATGTGCGCCGCCGTTATTTCAATCCATTTTTTGGACGAGAGGAGGACTCCCCCACGCCTCTCACTGCCGTCCGCACAGAGGAAATCACCAAAACATCACGCTTGGTGTCCAATTTGACTGGCATGGTGGTGCAACCCAACAAGGCGATTGTTGGTGCCAACGCCTTTGCTCATGAATCGGGCATTCATCAAGACGGTGTACTTAAAAACAGGCTCACTTACGAAATCGTTGATGCTCGGACTGTTGGACTCACTGACAACCGGATCTCGTTGGGCAAGCTCAGTGGCCGCAGCGCCGTTCGGGCGCGTCTTGAAGAGCTCGGATACGACCTCAGCCGGGAAGACCTCGATGATGCTTTTGCCCGTTTTAAAGATCTCGCCGATCGCAAACGCGAGATCACTGATCGCGATCTTGAGTCGATTGTCAGCGTTCAAGTGCAACAGCCCGATGCTTGCTATCAGTTGAAGCTGGTTCAAGTGAGCTGCGGCAGCAGTCTTCGGCCGACAGCCACCGTGACGCTCGCTGATGAAAACGGGCATGAGCAAACGTCAGCGGCTATTGGAACTGGCCCTGTCGATGCGGTTTGCCGCGCACTCAATCAATTGGCAGGAGTGCCGAATGAATTAGTTGAGTTCTCTGTGAAATCGGTGACTGAAGGGATTGATGCGATGGGGGATGTCACCATCCGCTTGCGTCGAGATGGTCAACTTTATTCAGGGCATTCCGCAGACACTGATGTTGTCGTTGCAGCTGCAGAGGCTTTCGTCAATGCCCTGAATCGTCTTGTTGCAGGAACGGCAGGCCCCACCATTCATCCGCAGAGAGACATGGCTGTGCTTGATGTCAGCCCAATTCGTTAGGGCCCATGTTGCGCAAATCCACCGTTGGACCTGCTGTTTTGCTGCAGTTGCTCCTGCTGATCCTTCTGGCTCTTGCTGTATTGGTTCCGCTGTTGTGGCTGGTTAGCACGTCTCTCAAGGGCCCTACTGAGGACATCTTTACGAGTCCTCCCTCGCTCTTCCCCGTACAGCCAAGCTTCGATGCCTATGGCCGGCTGTTTCGTGATAACCCACTGTGGACCTACATCCTCAATAGTTCGGTCGTCAGCTTTTTAGCGGTCGTGGCCAATCTGCTTTTCTGCTCTCTCGCGGCTTACCCATTGGCGCGCATGCGCTTTTTTGGTCGCGGACTGGTGCTGGCTTTAGTGGTGGCCACAATCCTGATCCCCTTTCAGGTGGTGATGATTCCGCTTTACCTGCTCATGGTTCAACTTGGTTTGCGCAATACCCTGCTTGCGCTTGTGATTCCCCAAGCGGCAACTGCCTTCGGGCTATATCTCCTGCGTCAAAGCTTTCTGGGTGTTCCGGTTGAACTTGAGGAAGCCGCTCGTATCGATGGCTGTAGCAAGCTTGGTGAGTGGTGGAACGTGATGATTCCTGCGGCAAAGGCTGATCTGATCACTCTTGCAATGTTTGTTTTCATCGGCACCTGGAGTGATTTCCTTTGGCCACTAGTCATTCTTGATGATCCAGCACTCTTCACACTTCCACTAGGTCTGCAGCAACTGGCCAGCAGCTTTTCGCTCGATTGGAGGATTGTTGCGGCTGGCTCTGTGGTGTCGATCTTGCCTGTGTTGATTATGTTTGTCTTGCTCCAGCGCTTCATCCTTCCCAATGCCAGTGGGGATGCGGTTAAGGGCTAGGAATCATGTCGATTGATGATCGTGAGTGCTGTGAATGCTCACTGTTCAAATCGTCTTGGAACGTCATCACATCAACCTGTTGGCGTTTTAGGCGTTGTTGCTCTTGATTAATCCACCGCTGCTGTGAGCGTTTCAGTTCGCCCATCTCAGTTTCAAGTGTCTGTTGACGGCGTTGCAAGAACTCCAGTTGTTCCTCCATCAGGTTGTTCCTGTTCACTTCAATGTTTTGTTCCAGCTCATTCAGTTGAAGGTTCAGATCGCTGATGACATCGGTTTGATGACGCAATCCTTGCCAGAGTCCCATGAACAAAACAACGAACAAAGGCAGAGCTGCTGCTTCCAGAACACGCCATCGGGAACTCATGGTTGGGTCAGCTTTGTGGTTGTTTGATTGTCAGCGCATGATTGCTTAAGTCAGCTAGGAGCTGATTAAAAATGATGCCAGCTTGTTGCGAAAAGAATGGTTAAACGATCAGGCGCTGGTGTAGATCATTTTTAGTTGCCCTTTGGCTATGTCCCTGCAAGACCTCGATCAATTGCTTGGTTCGCGTCATCAGGATCCGGCTTTGGCTGAGCAACTTGCTCAGCCATTGCAACTGGAGGAGTTGATTGCATTGGCCCAGTCCAGGGGGCTCTCCATCACGGAAGATGATGTGTTTCAGGCTCAAATACGGGAGCAAACCAAGGCCAGCGCTGCTGATCTGCAGCAGCAAATGGCCCCTGAATCCAGAAGACTCAGACATTTCATTCCTGGTTGATCTGAGTCTTCAGCGTTTGGGATCTCTGACGATCCAAGACCGCACTCCCAAACCCCGTTATCAAGAAGATGATCTCTCAATGAGTCATGGCTTCTTTCACGATCAGCATCGAAGGTGGATCCAGCTTTAGTTGCTCGGATGATCAATACATCCTCGATGCAGCCGAAGAGCAAGGTATCGATTTGGCTTATTCCTGCCGTGCTGGTGCTTGCAGCACGTGTGCAGGAAAAATAATGAATGGAAGTATTGATCAAGCTGACCAAAGCTTCCTGGACGAAGAACAGATCACCAATGGTTTCGCCTTGCTGTGTGTGAGCTACCCGCTGAGTGATTGCTCAATTAAGACGAATGTGGAAGACGACCTCTAAGCGAGCTTCACCACATCAGGCGTTTCTCCATGGGTTTCGCCGATTAACAAGGCATGGCTCACTGCGCCTTCGTGGCTGTGAAAACTCCATGCTGCTTCCACACTCGCAACACCTTCGATCGACTGCGTCTGGTTATTCAGGCTTAAGTAGCTGCCACTTCGGTTCTGACGAAGGACATAGCGTTCAGCAGTTGGGGATCTCATGGTGATCTCGTTGAGGCTTATTTCTTGATTAGCGATGGTTAAAGCTCTATGAATCGCGCTACAGGATTTCCTAGGTTTTCATTGTCTTAGATGTAACGGATCTTCCGATATTCCATCTTCGCCTCCTTCTGAGAATGCTGAGCGACGGATCCAGATCAACGACTGAGGCGCTTGCCCTTGTTGCTGATGACCGCCTGATCTGAACCATGGAGCTTCCACGTCCTTAAAATCCAAGGGGTCTAGCCCCCAAGTGTTGGAGAGGTAGTCACTTCTCATTTGACTACTTGCTGCTCTTTGCTGTTTCCAGTGGACCAAGGCAAGGCGCGTTGGGCGAATTGTGATGACAGCAATTTTTCCGTTTGGTGTCGCTTCTGGGTCTGGTTCAACCGATTCTTCAACTTGTTCTTCGGCGATGAAAAGCCGCAATAAGCTGCTGCTATTGCGACCATCTAGAGGGTATTTGTCGAGGTAGAGGCGTCGCGCCCGCTTAAAGAGTGCTGATGGTGCGCGAGCCATCAGCTGTTCAAATGCGACTTGGAGTTGGGGGTAGCTCATCGTGACGTTTCGGCTGTCTTCCTGCTTTTGCCCTGCCGGGTTTTGCTTTTAGGTGGAAGACTAGGGACAGTTGCGTGATTGGGACATTGCCGAAGCTTGTTGGATCCATATACAGACTGGTCGCCTTGGATGGCAGTCCTCACCCAGTTTTAGATGCTCCCTATGAGTCCATAGATGCCGCAGAGGCGGCAGCTCAGCGCTGGTGCTCTGGTCAAGGCCGTGATGTATCCATTGAGCAGCGTGGGATTGGCTTAGAGGTGCAAACGAGTTGCGGTGCCTGGAGAACAATTGGCTACCCGCAGGTCTGTCTTCGTGATGGCGGAGAGCCATATTCAGTGCATTGAGCTCCTGTAATGAAGGTAAGCATTGATCTTTGTGTAGTGCCTGTTGGGCTTGAGGGCTCGCTCTCGCCTTGGGTGGCTATTTGCCATGAGCTGATCAAAGAGGCGGGGCTTGAGTTTGAGCTCGGGCCAAATGGAACAGCGATTGAGGGAAATTGGGACGATGTATTTGCTTGCGTGAAGCGCTGTCATGAACGTCTTCATGCCGAGGGTGTGCCGAGGATTCACGCCACGCTTCGGGTGAACACGCGGATAGACCGCCAACAATCCTTTCGCGACAAGGTCCCTAGCGTTGAACGCTGGTTGGACTATGGGTCTGAGGCAAATCTGTAGATCGATAGCCGTGCGTTCTCATCTGTCTTGCCTGTGTCTTGAATGAGATCAGGTACTGGTTGAGTTTTCGATGTGGCATTCCGTACTGGGTACCTCATGGTTCTTCCTCCTTTTGATGGGAGCTCCTTTATTTGGTGTCACTTGGCTTGGCTCGCCAGTGCGCGCACAGTCATGGACTGACATCGGCGAATACTCCTCTCTCTTGCGAAAAGCTGGGACCCAGACGATGGTCGCCAAAGATTGTCCACCCGGCCTCTTGGGCGCATTTCACGCTGGACGAAATGCACTGTTGTTGTGCTCCAACAACCTGCAAAACGACCCCCTACAGGTCTGGACGGTGTTAGCGCATGAATCAGCTCATGTGATGCAGCATTGTCAGAGAGGGCATCTGTTGCCCGATCATCAGATCGACGACGCTTTAGCCCAGATTGAAAAGCAATCGCTGAGTTCGTTTCAAGAATTGCGGTTGTATCACCAGTCTCAGCGGCGTGATGAAATCGAGGCAAGGCTGGTGCAGGGGCTTCCGATGGCTGAAGTGAAGGAGCTGTTTCGGGGATTTTGCGCCGATCGCTTGAGCTGGCGTTCTTCAGAGCGATCTGACGATGCAAGGTTGGGAGATGGATGAAGACGCACCGATCACCCCCATCACTGGTCCAAACATTGATTCAGAGGGACGACTCACCTACATGGGCGAGGACGGTCGTCGTTATGTAGTAATGGATGGCGATGAACGGGATGAAACTTCATCTGCAGCCGTCATGGAGGCACTCCGTAGTGCTGGCCCTTTATTTGAAGAAATTGAAACGCTCTGTCAGGGCTGGGTGGATGAGGTGAGTGATGCCGCATTGAGTAGGGCTGAAGCGATTGCACTGCTGCTTGCCACTCTTGAGACCTTGCTCGATGAGGAAAACTGACACTCCGGTGTTTACGGTGGCCATTCCTGGTCTGATCGTCGATGGGTCCCAAGTTGCCTGGCTATTGGTTGATGACCTGGCTTGGAATGATCGGGAATTTCCTGGCATTGCCAGTGATTGGCCTTGTTGCTTTTAAGGCGGTCAGTCTTCAAGCCGCAACCATCAGCGTGGCTTTCTCTCTCGCCTGGCCTGCCGCGATCGTTGGCATCGTGGCCTCAGCGGGTTTGCTCGGAGAACGGCAGTGGGGTGTGATCCTGGCCATTGTCGCGTTGTCGATGGCACTCGCTGGATCACTTCCCTATGGGATCGTTCGTCTCTCCTTGCTTGCTTTTGGGGGAGATCAGCAAGCGCTCTGGCTTGGATTGACTTCGATTGTGTTGGGAGTGCTCAACGTATTGGCTCTTCTCTATTGGTGTCGCCCCGGCCATCGACGCGGTGGTCGCCTCTGAGCGATGGCCGACCGATTGGCACAACTCGCGGGGCTAATGGTCCGACATTGGCATCCGCGTTTTTTAGTTGTGGAGAAGCCTTCCGGATTGCTAAGTCAGCCCGGTCTTGGTCCAACCCAAAGTGATTCATTGATCACACGCATTCAGTCTGTTTTGCCAGAGCTACAGCTCGTGCATCGCCTCGATCGCGACACCTCGGGACTGCTTGTTTTGGCAAGGGATCAGGGCTGTCTGAAACAGCTCGGTGGTTTGTTTGCAGATCGCATGGTGCACAAGTTGTATGCAGCGGATGTGCACGGACATCCCTCAGCAATATCAGGGACAGTGCGCTTGCGTTTGGCTCGCTTGTCCGCTCATCCACCTCGTTACGGGTCTCACCCTGACGGGAGGCCCTGCTTGACTTTGTGGCGTTGTGCGCACCTTGGATCCCAGCGCTCTCGCCTTTGGCTAGTGCCCCGTACTGGACGCTCTCATCAATTGCGGGCGCATTTGGCATCTATTGGCCTCCCAGTGATTGGGGATCCGATTTATGCGCCAGCTGTTCATAGTCTGTCCCATGAACGTCTTCACCTTCACGCCCTCGGCTTGAGTTTTTCTGATCCCTTCAGTGGGCAGCGCATTCGTGTTCGCTCTACCTTGCCTTGGAGCTAGGTCATAACTCAGCTACTGAAGCTTCGTTTAGCCGGTATTGGATAAGGAATTCTGCGATGCCGCATACGTCGCCAAACGCGTACGAAGGCGTGCATCACCAGGTTCACTTCTGCTCGGCTCAGACTGCTTTGACTCAGTTGGCCATCTGCTAGACGCGCTTCCACAATTCGCTTCACCATGGTTTGGGCTTCTCTGTCACTGGTATCCGGTGGCAGCGATCGCAAGGCGGCCTCACAACCATCAGCAAGCATCATGATGCCTGTTTCTTTTGATCGGGGGGTAGGTCCCTTGTAGCGAAACAAGCTTTCCTGTATCGCTGGATTCTTCTGACGGGCTTGATGCAGGAAGAAGCCCATGCGCAAGGTCCCCTGATGCTCAGGAATGAAATCTGCGATCGGCCGCGGCAAGCGATAACGCCGAGCGAGTTTGAGTCCTTCGTCTACATGGGCTTGAAGGACTCCAGCACTAGCGATGGGATCGTTCAATTTGGTGTGTGGATTTTCTGCACCCGTCGTTTGATTCTCAATGAACCAATTCGGGGCATGCAATTTACCGACATCGTGATACAGAGAGCCTGTGCGGATGAGATCAACATCGGCTTGAATCGCACGGGCACCCTCTTCCGCTAACCCGCAAATCATCAGCGTGTGTTCAAACGTGCCTGGGGCTTCTGACGACAACCGACGAAGTAGAGGCCTCTCCTGATCTGCCAGCTCCATGAGACGTGCACGTGTGAGCAAACCGAATGAGCTCTCCAGTAAAGGGATCAGCAAAATCGTGAGCATCATCAGCAGTCCCATCAGCAAGGCCTCTGAAGCCAGCTCACCGGTGTCTGGAGTAAGTCTTATCCAGGACATATTCACTGCTTCAAAGGGTTGACGCAGGATCACAATCTCGGCAATTAATGCCCCTAATGGCAGTAAGACTGCTAGTTGCAACAGCTGAGCCCTGCTGCGTATGCGTCCGGCCTGAATGGCTGCAGCCGCTGCTACCGCAGCTGTGATGAGCAATCGCCCCTCACCTAGTCCACTGACTGGTGTTGGCCAAAGCAGACAGCTCACCGCCAGCCATGCCAAGCCGCTAGTCGTTCCAAGGCCTTGAGCTAAAAGCAGAGTGGGTGGAACGATCACGGCTAGAGGGCTTACGGCTGCACCGAACCAGATCTTGCTGAATTGGCTGATGAACAAGAGGCCGATCGCTAAAAATCCGTGCGAGGCCTCTAGACAAGGCCTTTCCCGTTTCATTACCAGAAGCAGCACACCGCAACTAGCGAGCGCTTCGGTGAAACGCATAAACCAGATTCCCAGTTTTGGGCTGCGATTGATCAGCCCAAAGAAATCGAGCACGTCGTAAGCCTGGGAGCTGATTGGTTCACCTTTGCGTGTGATCAAATCGCCGCGGCTGACCTCAATGGTGGGAATACCCTGCTTGGTGATCAGTTCCTCAATGAGACGCTTACTGCGAAGTGGATCGGTTTGCAGATTGCTTGCGCCCTGCAGTGTTGTCGTAAGGATTTTGCTGCCAAGAGTTCGAGCTGGGGACATCACGGTCCCAAGTGATTCGAGTTGAAGTGATGATGCGTTTCTTAGCTGTTCAATTGCGAGAGTGTTCACGATTCCTTGGCTGAGCATGCGATCCGCAGCTCTTCGGATTGCCATATCCCAGCTTTTTCTGACGTTCTGTGATCGTTGTTCCAGCCAAAATTGCTCGTCTGTTGTCAAATTAACTGGCCCTATTCGGTCGATGTTTTGGCTTCTGGCCACTCGCTCCAACTCTGCGAGATGACGTTCGAGCCTCAGTTTGAGGAGTCTTGATTGCTGAGCGTCCACCACTTGCACAAACGTGTTCGGCATCAAGCTGGATCGTCTTTGCTCGAGTGCTTCGCTATCCACAACCCTCGCTGCCTTGGGTGCAATCGAGTCAAATGGTGCCGGGATCCCTGGTCGTAAGTCGGGCTCTACCAGCCAAGGCCAGCTGGAAACCAAAGCCACTGCGATGCAGACCAGCAATAAACCAAGTTTTTGAAGTCGGTTCCAACGCAGCACTGGGCGTCGCGGTGACTCACTCCGAAGCCAGCTTCTCCAAAGCTGTGCCAGAGGATGAGAACGGAACACAGTTGCTGATGACCAGATACAAACGCTAGCCCCGCCGAGGAAGCATGCTGGGAGAAGAATCAAAGACTTTGATGTCCCTCAGGCTGGATGGCAAAAAGCTCGCCTCGCAGCTTGAAGCCCGTTTGCATCAACAAATTCAACATGGCATTGAGGTAGCAGGGCGCCCACCAGGACTTGCGGTATTGCGCATTGGAGATGATCCAGCAAGCGCGGTCTACGTTCGCAACAAGGAGAAAGCCTGTGCACGCATTGGGGTGGAGAGCTTTGGATCTCATCTCCCTGCCAATGCATCAGAGCAAGAGGTGTTGACGGCCATTCGTCAGCTCAATGCTGATGAGCGCGTTGATGGAATCCTTCTCCAACTGCCTCTGCCCGAGGGGTTGGATGAAACTCCATTGTTGGCAGAAATTGATCCAAACAAGGATGCAGATGGTCTTCATACTTTGAATCTCGGGCGTCTGTTGAAGGGCGAACAGGGGCCACGAAGTTGCACGCCGGCTGGAGTGATGGTGATGCTTCGCGATCAAAACATCGATCCTGCAGGCAAGCGTGCAGTCGTTGTGGGGCGCAGCATTTTGGTGGGACAGCCCATGGCGCTCATGCTTCAGGCTGCAAACGCCACAGTCACGGTGGCCCATTCCCGCTCGCAAAATCTGGAATCGATCACTCGTCAGGCTGAGATCTTGGTGGTTGCGGCAGGTCGCCCCGAAATGATCGGTGAGGAACATGTCACGCCCGGTTGCGTAGTCATTGATGTTGGAATTCATCGTCGCCCTGAGGGCGGGCTTTGCGGTGATGTTCGTGCAGTAGAGCTTGAATCCATTGCAGCTGCTCTCTCTCCCGTCCCTGGAGGAGTCGGTCCAATGACGGTGACAATGCTGTTGGTTAACACTGTTATGGCCTGGTGTCGCCGCCATCAAGTTGTTCTTGAATTGACTGATTTGGTGGTTTGAAACCCTCGGCCTGAGAGAATTCTTCAAGCATTGCGCTCACCATGTCCGCTGCGGCCACTAGCCCGGAAAGCGTGCCGCCCTTCGGTGAGCCCCAATCAACGTTTGACTTTGCTGCGTATCTAAAAATTGCTCGCGATCGTGTGGAGATCGCCCTGGATGCATCGATGGGTCCTGAGCGTCCTGAATCTTTGCGAGATGCCATGCGCTATTCCCTGCTGGCGGGGGGAAAGCGGTTGCGTCCCATTTTGTGTTTGGCCGCTTGTGAATTGGTTGGTGGATCGTCCGAACTGGCGATGCCAACGGCCGTGGCATTGGAAATGATCCACACCATGTCGTTAATTCACGACGACTTACCCGCCATGGACAACGACGACCTCCGGCGGGGACGTCCTACCAATCACAAGGTCTATGGAGATGCCATGGCAATTCTTGCTGGTGATGCCATGCTGAGTCGCGCTTTTGAAATGGTTGCGGTTCGAAGTTCAAGCGTTCCTGCGGAGAGATTGTTGAAGGTTGTTGGTGAGTTGGCTTTGGTATCAGGTGCACCAGGTTTGGTGGGTGGTCAGGTGGTTGACCTTGAATCTGAGGGCCATGAGGTTGATCTCGACACACTTGAGTACATCCACCTCCACAAAACAGCAGCTTTGCTGCGCGCTTGTGTTGTGACAGGAGCCCTGATCGGCGGAGCGAACGACAACCAACTTCAGGCGATGCGTACCTATGCGAACGGGATTGGTTTGGCATTTCAAATTATTGATGACATTCTCGATGTCACTGCTAGCAGTGAAGTGTTGGGTAAGACAGCAGGTAAGGATCTTCTCGCTGATAAAACCACCTACCCCAAGCTGTTGGGTCTCGAGGCTTCTCGAGCGAAGGCTCTGCAATTAGTCAAAAACTCAAAATCTGCACTCGACCCCTGGAGTGACAAGGCGGCACCTCTGCTCGCTCTCGCTGATTATGTGGCGAGTCGCGACTGTTAACCATGGTGTTTAAACGGAGTTTTCGACGTTGCCTATGATCGCTCAGATTCTTGACAATGCAGTTCTCGCCTGGGGATTGGCGGCCTGTGGCTTGGCACAGCTCTCCAAATTGTTTCTTGAATTGCTATTAAACCGGCGCTGGAGGCCAGCGGTGTTGTTCGAAACCGGTGGAATGCCGTCGAGCCATTCGGCGTTAGTCACAGGCACAGCCGCTGGTGTGGGATGGCAAATGGGTTTTGATCAGCCTGCTTTTGCACTCGCTGCCACAATGGCCTTTGTTGTGATGTACGACGCCAGCGGAGTGCGTCGCGCGGCTGGTTTCACTGCAGCCCGAGTCAATCAATTACCCGATTCGCTTTGGGACTCTTCACCTGACAAGCCTCTCAAAGAGCGACTTGGTCATTCCCGACTAGAAGTGTTGGTGGGAAGTTTCTTTGGACCGGTCATTGCGCTACTCGGTCTTTCCTTTGTGGGTTCACCATTGCATTTGGCCCAGACTTTTGGTTTGTTCACCGGGTGAGAAGGCTCAAGCCATCAGAGGCAATACTCACCGACGATCAGCAGACGGCCGCAGAGCGGTTTGAGCTTTGGTTAACGGAGGAAAACGCTGGTGTTCCTTTTGTCCTGAGCGGTTATGCCGGGAGTGGTAAGACGTTTCTTTCCATGCGTCTTTTGCGCCAAGTGGAGTCCACGGGATTGTGTTGGACAGTCGTGGCACCCACCCATAAGGCTGTTGGTGTGTTGCGCCATTCCCTTGATCTAGAGGGGCTGCATCCCACTTGGTATCCCTCCACTATTCACCGACTATTGCGGCTCAAATTGCGCCGACAAGGGGATAGGGAATTATGTGAATCCACAGAGCAAACCTCTGCTGCCCTTGAACATCTCGGCCTTGTCTTGGTCGATGAGTCTTCAATGGTGGATAGTTCTCTTCTTGCGATTGCACTTCAGTGCGCACATCCTTTCAAAACACGGCTTGTTTTTGTAGGTGATCCAGCTCAACTCCCCCCAGTGGGAGAAGCTGATAGTCCTGTGTTTTCCATGAAGCGCGCGATAACAGCTTCCTTGAAGCAGGTGGTTCGTCATCAAGGTCCCGTGCTTCAGCTTGCGAGCTGTCTGCGTGATGGACGATTGCCCTGTGAACTTCCTCCATTAATGCCAACAGTTCGAACCGAACTGGGTCAGGTGGGTGTGTTGAATCGCTCTTCCTGGCTAATCAAGGCTCAAGATGGTTTACGCCGAGCTGCTGCCTGTGACAATCCGGATGCGGCTCGCATTCTTTGCTACACCAATCGCAAACTAGATGCGTTGGTGCCGCATGCTCGGCGAGCAATTCATGGTGATATGGCAGATCAGATGGCCGTTTTGCCAGGTGAAGTGTTGATCAGTCGAACGGCAGTGATGGCGCCTGCATCTCGAGATGGTGGCGAGACGGGGGAAGAACCAGATTTAGTTCTCGGTTCCAACCGAGAAGTAGTGGTTGAAGATGTCACACCCGAACGGTGTGATCTCGCTGAATTCGGGTTCACAGGGGAGGCGCAGATGGCTATCGCTGGTTTCGAGACTGTTATTGAGACGGTGACGGCCAGGGTCCGGAGTGGAGAACTCGAACTCAGTTTGCGTCTTCAGCCTCCTTCAGGGAGTGCTGCACGTCAGCGTCTTGATGGTGTGCTTCAGGGTTTACGCATTCAAGCCAGGGATGCAGGTAAGCGTGGTGGGCGTCCTCTCTGGCGCCGTTATTTTTTGATTCGTGATGCATTTGCTTCTCTTGGTCCTGCCGCTGTGCTGACAGTTCATCGCAGTCAAGGCAGTAGTTTCGGGGAGGTATATGTGGCCGATGACGTGTTCTGGCCGCAGGACCTTGTTCTGCGGAGACAGCTGGCCTACGTGGCTGTAAGTAGAGCTCAAGAGGCGGTCTGGATGACTGGGAGCTCATCATCTGCACGCGCGATTGAGCGTTGGACGCGCGTGCTGAGAGGTGTGTAATGTCCAAAGCTTGAACCACTATTACGATTTGCTTTTAATACCATTAAAGTATTAGCCAAGTATGGCAAGATTTGTGCCATTATTGTTAAATGATGTGCAGCTATTGTGGTCATTTATTTGATATAAATGATAATTTGTAGATGAAATGAATTTCTACGTTGGTTGCCAGGTTTGACGTGAATCTTGTCTTGATTTCTGGCTATGATGATATCAGTACACTCAAAAGTTGATGCCACCTGTATTCAGGGGGTATTAGGATTGAATGACAAAACTTTGAAGGATTGAGCTATTTGCTGACTTATGAATAATTCGGATCAGTCTTTAATCATCTAGTCAATGACTGTACAGAGACAAAAATTTACCAACTAATATGTATAAATTGAAGAAGATTAGATTGAGTGAATTAGTCGTCTGGCATTGGGAACAGCCAAAGGCAAATACATAACCATTTGATGATACCGCTTGATATTCATTCAACGTAGTGATTTTGCTCATATTATCTTTTGCTTTTGCTAGACATACTGGCGTTAGTTTGTCAGGTAATTGAAATCATGGAGATATCTTGGGAAATCAAAAGACGCTGAAATTATTATAATACAAACACGCTTAACATGTTCATTGCTGAAGCCATTACGTTGATGTATGAATTAATTCCTCAAGGCTGATTCTCATCTGTAGTGGATTTGATGCATTTTTAGGCGATAATTGCCCTTCTTTTTGATATACCAAATAGTAACTCGGAAATATGTCTGCTTGTTTTTAATTGGTTTGCCATTATGAACTTCTTAGTTGATATGAAAATACTTTTTATGCCCTAGCAAATGAGTTTAAGTTGCGAACAGCCGCTATTAATGAACGCCTTGCACTGTTGAAATAAGCGGATCGCTTCGGGTCAGCAACGGCGAACTGAGTTTTGGACATTGCCAAAATCATGTCGTTAGTTTGAGAGATGAGTGTATTAGCAAAGCCAGTTAACTCATAAGGAGTCAGGACACGGTCATTTTTTCTTGCTTTAGAGAGGAGCTCAGCAAGTTTCTTAGGATCAACATTGTCGGGAATCGAAGTCATTGCTTTTTAGGCTTGAACACACAATAATGGTGTGCAGTTGATAATGTATAAATAGCAAAGCATGTATGCTTGTGAAGCTAATACTTGACATTATGCCTGAGCTCTTTATAAAAATTCAATTTTTTAATCAGAAAACAAGTCAGATGTATCAAATCAAACATTAAAGGCTGTGCAGATCGAATTCATTTCTCTTGGTTGTTGTGGCCAATATCTACTTTTGGCTTGAGAAATATTTTGTAGGGATTGCTTTCGTTTCTGTCATCTTTTCTCCCTTTTTGTCAGGCAAAATATTGAAGCGAAAGCAAGACTCGGTGGGGGGAGTTGGAAATACCCCCCA
>TARA_B100001093_G_scaffold520415_1_pt1 | contig 16230 bp, 13 predicted proteins | sample TARA_B100001093 | Tara Oceans TARA_B100001093 (sample SAMEA2623116) | marine metagenome | biome: marine biome (ENVO:00000447); feature: surface water layer (ENVO:00002042); material: "saline water (ENVO:00002010), including plankton (ENVO:xxxxxxxx)" | depth 5 m
AAAATCAAACGTTCTTTCAAACAAGTGAGTAGGCTCAACTTTTCAAAAAAGGAGCCGGTGTCCGACCTCATTCGCAGACTGTAGTGTAGTCAGCCCAACAGGATCAATTTTTGCTCCATACTGACGAGGGCGGTTCCTCTCAAACCGCTGAGCTAGGAGTTTACTAACGTCTAGGCCAAGCGTCACGGGCTTTAGAAACACTCCAGAACCCCTCTGTAGCTCACTTTCGACCCCTTCTTCGGTTCAAAAAAAGGCCCTTCAAACAAAATAAGGGCAAGCGCTTCCAGTTCTTCATCATCGAATTCACGTGAATAATTATCATAAATCAGGAATTCTCGGTTGCCTTCAAGCTGCTTTGAACAACAATACGCTTCGAAAATTCGGTTCCATTCCAAACCTAAAAGGCAGATGAAAGACCTCTCCAAATACAGAAATATCGGGATCTTCGCCCACGTTGATGCCGGCAAAACCACAACCACCGAGCGTATTCTCAAGCTCACTGGTAAGATCCACAAGACCGGAGAAGTGCACGACGGTGCCGCTACGACCGACTTTATGGATCAGGAACAGGAGCGCGGAATCACTATCCAATCCGCTGCCACGACCTGCTTCTGGGACGATCACCGGTTCAATATTATCGATACACCTGGACACGTCGACTTTACCATCGAGGTTTATCGCTCTCTGAAGGTGCTCGACGGCGGTGTTGGCGTTTTCTGCGGATCCGGTGGTGTCGAGCCTCAGTCCGAGACTAACTGGCGCTATGCCAACGAATCCGGAGTTTCCCGAGTCATCTTCGTTAACAAGCTCGACCGCATTGGTGCTGACTTTTACCGTGTCGTAGAGCAGATCAAGAACGTGCTCGGTGCTAAACCGCTTGTCATGGTTCTGCCAATCGGTATTGAAGACGACTTCACCGGCATGGTCGACCTGCTCAGCCGCAAGGCTTGGGTCTGGGATGATTCTGGTCAGCCCGAAAACTATGAGCTTCAGGACATTCCGGCCGATATGGCTGACAAGGTCGAAGAATACCGCGAGCTACTTATCGAAACGGTCGTGGAACAGGACGACGAAGTCATGGAAGCTTACCTCGAGGGTAACGAGCCCGACGTCGACACGATCAAGAAGCTCATTCGAAAGGGAACCGTCAATCTCGACTTCTTCCCCACCTACTGCGGTTCGGCCTTCAAGAACAAGGGAGTCCAACTCGTACTCAACGCTGTCGTCGATTTTCTCCCCTCTCCAACTGAGGTTCCAGCACAGCCTGAAGTGGACATGGAAGGAAATGAGACCGGCGATTTTGCAACGGTCGATCCGTCCAATAATCTCCGCGCTCTCGCCTTCAAGATCATGGATGACCAGTATGGGGCACTGACCTTCACCCGTGTTTATTCAGGCACTCTCCAGAAAGGTGATACTATCCTCAACTCTTTCACGGGCAAGACCGAACGAGTCGGCCGTATCGTGGAGATGCATGCGGACTCCCGCGAGGACCTCGACAGCGCCCAAGCAGGTGACATCGTAGCTCTGGTAGGTTTGAAGAACGTTCAAACCGGCCACACCCTCTGTGACCCAAAAAATCCCGCGACTCTCGAGCCAATGGTCTTCCCTGATCCAGTCATTTCCGTGGCTGTATCTCCGAAGGACAAGAGCGCGTCCGAGAAACTCGGCGAAGCTATCGCTAAGATGGTGCGCGAAGACCCCTCATTCCACGTTGAGACTGACCCCGATTCTGGTGAGACCATTCTCAAAGGAATGGGCGAGCTTCACCTCGACATCAAGGTCGACATTCTCAAACGAACACACAACGTCGAGGTAGACGTTGGCGCGCCACAGGTAGCCTATCGGGAGACAATTACACAGACTGTTGAAGACTCCTACACTCATAAAAAGCAGTCCGGTGGTTCCGGTCAGTTCGGTAAGATAGATTATGTGATCGAGCCTCTTGAAGCTGGCGGCGAAGGCTTCGAATTTGAGTCCAAGGTAGTCGGCGGTAATGTGCCGAAGGAATACTGGCCGGCGATTGAGAAAGGTTTCAAGCGTTCCAAGGATAAAGGTGTGCTTGCCGGATTCCCTATGCTCGACTTCAAAGTGACCCTCCTCGACGGCGGTTACCACGCCGTTGACTCCTCCGCGGTTGCTTTCGAAATCGCTGCTAAGTCTGCCTACCGACAGTCAATTCCAAAAGCTGGACCTCAATTGCTTGAGCCAATCATGAAGATCGACGTCTTCACCCCGGAAGATCACGTCGGTGACGTGATTGGCGACCTCAACCGCCGCCGCGGGATTATCAAGAGTCAGGACTCTACTCCGACTGGCGTTCGCGTGAAAGCTGACGCTCCCCTGAGTGAGATGTTCGGTTACATCGGCGACCTTCGCACGATGACATCCGGCCGCGGCCAGTTCTCCATGGAGTTTTCGCACTACGCTGCCTGCCCCAAGAGCGTTTCCGAGGAGATCATCGCCAAGGTAAACGAAGACAAATAGGCACTTCAAAAATCATCTTTGACGAAAGCCGGGCGGAAACGCCCGGCTTTTTTGTGGTCGTGCTCAGGTGATTTAGCACTGACTATCGCGCCTCCAGAAATGCTATAGGCTTAGATGGCTCTCCAGGAACTTGGAAAGCTCATTTTATTTCCTTCACTCAGTGAACAAAATCGATCAATCCGGAAGCAAGACTGTTGACCCTACCATCGATCGGGCTACGCAGTTCCATCTCCACGATGGACGATAATGCAGGCAACATAGGAGGTCTTCACTTTCTAACCTGACGGTTTGTCAATTCGCAGGTCTAAAAAATTAAGCGACTATCTTGCAAAAAGCACGGCGATCCAATACCAACGAAAATTCGGAATTTTGTGATTAAGCGGCCGCCGGTCGGTCCATCACATTGAGTTGAAGACGGGACCAGCTCAAATTGACTCCCCCGCTATCACTTTCTTGTCCCACAAATGCGGTCAGGCGTGTGTTACCGTCCATCGAGAACGCTGGGTATAGAAAGATCTCACCCCGCACCCACACCGAACAAACAAAGTTCATACCGAAGCGATATAACCTGAGTTCACACGGTAGCGGAACGCCGGGATTTAGCGGCGCGGCAGAAAGATATCCGATCACTCCACCACCATTGGTTACATCGCAGACTTCACCCGTAGCGGGATAGATTGCTATGGCGATACCGCGCTTCTTACTCTCGTCTAAAATACCGACAACAAACCGGCGTGTGATGCGAAATGGCTCGATATCCACTTTAAAACTCACTTCCGAGTTTGGATTATTGACCGCTGGAGTCTGACCCAGTTCTTCTATCTGGAATTGCTCAAGATCGGGGATCAGGGTATTCATGATGAACGACGTTGATGAAGACGGGAGGCTGCTAAAACCCACCAAATCAAGCAGGCAACTATTGATTCTTAACTATTTTAAAATATAGCGCAGTAAATTACGATAAATCAATTAAATTATAATATTTATTGTAAATATTTATTTTCCAGATCAAACAGTCAATTTTTGAGTAGTGACGGCGACTTAAGCGGTTGAAATACAGGTCATTCAGAGGAATTCGCGTTACAAAGCGTCAATACTGTCTACCCTGCCTTCTCAACTCCACCGATGGATGATCTCTTCATAGACGAGGCTTCAGGATCAGACTCAAAGGGCAATTCTGAAATGCCCAGACTATCTCCCACAATGCCACTGGCCGCCAGGATGAGGCCACGTGATCTCAGCGAATACGTGGGGCAGAGCCATATACTCGGAGAGGGAAAACTTCTGCGAAGGGCCATCGAAGCGGACCGGTTTACCTCTCTCATCTTCTACGGCCCTCCCGGGGTCGGTAAAACCAGCCTCGCCGAACTGATCGCCCAGCGGACTGAATCGCGATTCATCAATCTCTCCGGAGTGGAGAGTAACGTCGCAGAAATTCGCAAGGCGGTCGAAACGGCTCGCCAGTTTCAGCGGACTCGCGGTGAAATCACGACTCTTTTCGTCGATGAAATTCACCGCTTCAACAAATCTCAGCAGGATGTCCTGCTACCCCATATTGAGCGTGGCACAGTTCGCTTCATTGGGGCGACAACACACAATCCCTGCTTCTACGTCAACAGCCCGCTCACCTCACGCAGCCAAGTCTTCCAGCTAGAGCCACTTTCCGAAGAAGACCTTTCCAAACTGCTGCAATCGGCAGTAGAAGATCCTGAACGCGGATTTGGAAAAAAGGCCGTCCACATCCACGAAGACGCTGCCAGACATCTCGTCCGCATGTGCGACGGTGACGCCCGCAAGTTGTTGACATCTTTCGAACTAGCAGTCTTAACCACGGAAACGAATGAAGAGAGCGGCGAAATCTTGATCGACCTTCCGGTCTCGGAAGATTCCATTCAGAAAAAAACGGTCGTCTATGACGCGGACGGAGACGGGCATTACGATACAATCTCTGCCTTCATCAAATCCATGCGCGGCTGCGATCCGGACGCCACGCTCTACTGGCTAGCCAAGATGCTCCACGCAGGAGAGGACATCCGTTTCATCGCCCGCCGCATCGTCATCGCTGCCAGCGAAGATGTTGGCATGGCAGACAGTAATGCACTTCGCGTCGCTGTCGCGGCACAGCAAGCCGTCGAATTTATTGGCATGCCAGAGGCTCGAATTCCTCTCGCCCATGCTGCGGTATACCTCGCCACCGCTCCAAAGAGCAATCGCGCCTACACTGGGATCAATGCTGCGATGAAAGACGTTGCCGAAGGTCGCACCTTGGCGGTGCCCCCGCACCTTCGTACGACAACCCGTAAAAAGCTGGGAATCGAGAGCGGAGCAGTTGGAAGCAAAGATACAACCTATCTCTATGGGCACGACTGCGAGGACGGTTATATTCCCCAGTCCTACCTTCCGGAGGGGCGTGTCTATTACGAACCCTCTAATCGTGGAATGGAAAAGAGGGTCGGCGAACGGCTTGATCACTGGCGATCGCAGTTCGAAGCGGGCAAAGATCAGTCAGAGCCCTAACGAAACTCCGGCTCCAGATAATCAAGGTAGCGGGTGATACGATCATTCCGTCGTGGTAATGGTTTTTCCTCCAGTTTGCGACGCATTTTGGAATAGTCATCAAACGCTTTGCTGCGCTGCGGTGCCCGTGTTGCCTCAAAGAAGTTCAGATAATCCGACGTTTGAACCATTGTGTTTCGGATCGTAGCCCTGAGCTCAAATAAACTCTTAAATTCCACGGATAACCCATCTGTTTTCTCGTTAGCGAGTTTTTCAATCAAGACGCAATAGCGGTCAATAACAGGACGATAAAGTGGAAACCCAGTTCGCTTCAATGCCTGAAGCTGCCTGTAGCAATGGTCCATCTTCTGCACCGCTCCATCACGCTTGATGAATTCAGGAAACTGTTCAATGGAGCCTTCATAGCTCGGAGCACCCTCTGACGAAGTCTTCGGACTCTTCTTGAATCGATTGAGAAAACCAGACTTCGATTCAATAACTGGAGAGGCTTCTTCAGCCTCCCACCTAACCATCAAGGCCTGACTGAGCCAATGCTCGGTTTCGTCCCAGCTCATGAATTCAAAGCTCTGTTGTTGACCAAAACTCGCCACCTGTAGCGCCCACCACTTGTCGATTCCTTGGTCCATCTCACGAAAGGCTGGAAAGTGCTGACGCAAGAGCGCGGACATGGGCCGGGCAGCGGAAAGCGGTAGATCACCAAGTAGGCTGCGCAGGGCGTAGTCTCCCTCTGGTTGATCGAGTAGGGCCGCCACCATCGCCCCCGCAGAACTGCGAAAGACCATGAAGCTGACCGGATCAAGCGACTCCGGATCCATCAACTTGAAAAGTTCCTTTGGTTTCAACATTTGGCCACTCTGAAGAATGCTTTTGAAGTGAGCACTGGGAAGCCCGCCCTCCCGATGCTCCATATAAAGGTCGAAACCATAGACGAGCCATTCCGGAGCAGACAGGTCGCGCCCTTCAAGCATTGAAGGATCATCCCCATAAGGGGCCAACATCAGGTCACCGAGCAAAGCACGTATCACAGCAAGCCGAAATGGACGCTCCTTGAACTCATCATGCAGGTGCACCGAAATTTTAGCGACCACACGGTTATCATCCCGAAGTTCAAGAGAATTAATCACATCACTTCCAATGAAGACGTCACTGGCTTTACCCCAAAGTTCAATAGCGATGGGAACGGTCCAGTTCCCTCTGGTGATGGGACCATTGGGGCGGATACGATAAACCGAAGATCGAAATGAATCACGAATTTCGTCGGCGAAAGTGCTGAACTTCACTTTTGCCAAAGAATCCTGACCGAAAGCACGAATCTGGTAGGACTCACCCCACTCTGCAGCGTAAGAGACTTCATCAACCGAGGAGCGTGCTGTTTGCTCTCCCGCTGCAGTCCCTTCGTAACTTCGGGCCTCCTGTGCCACAACCAGATAGGCACAACTGCACCCCACGACGACGATAGCCATGATTTTAAGAACCTTGTTGGGGAGTGAGAGTCTCCGCATCACGCTTTACCTTACCAAAACGAAATCGCTCACGCAACCGCCCTCAGAGTGCTCCCTCGCTCCAAACGCAAAACTGGGCTTTACCCGACATGGCTGGCCCACGGGTTAGCTGATCAAATCATGAAATCAACTATCTCACTTGGTTCACCTTAGCTTAGTGGTTTCCCGAAGCGAAAGGCCCAGGATTAAGATTCCATACCTCTGGACCACGGAGCTTTTTTCTCGAGCAAATTAAGGCCAAACCTCTAGCTTAAGCTGGTAAGAGATTTCCTCCGGGTAGTGACCAAGTAGCTGCCAGTCTTTTGGAATGGAATTAATCCGAGATGCTTCAATCTTAAAAATCTCATTTTCGATCGACACCTTGGCTTGATCTATCGTCACACCAGCCAAGATCACTGCCACCTCTCAGGCCTCATCGTCATGATGCGAGGTGTCGTTAGAACGGATCGTCATACCACCACGTTTCCGAGTGGAAACACTGCTTGTTTTGTCGGTATGCTCACTGCCTCTTATGCGAAAATAGTTCTGTTTACTCGTGGTAATTTTTCCTTCGGGTGATTTAAGGGTTGCTGAATTTCAGTTTGATCGGGCTTGGCTTCCTGCACTTTGCCAAGGATTAGATTGAGAATACCGTCTTTGAGTCGTGCAAAGATCACTCTCGGATCCACTCCCTTCGGCAGGTGGAGAACTCTTTCGATTTTCTCCACGTTTTGCGGATCTCCCTGAACGCAACTTTCTCTGCGCTGAGTCGGATAAGAACCTCGTGATACTCAAGTTTTAGATCCTTCTTCTTCACGCCGTGACGGTCGGGGCGGGCAGGGTAACTCTCTCATGCCACTCAACGCCCCGCTTGGGAGCCAATTTGAAGGGATGTATAGGCGAACGAAGCAGTCGCGAGAAAACCACTGTCTTGCCAGCAGGTAATCAAAGTCACTGAGTGGTCAATTGATATGAGAGTATCTAATTAATTTCACAGGCTGTGATATTGAGGGTTTAATTATCATTGCCCCTATCTTCCTATTCGCAATTTATAGGTAGTTTCCACGCCAGTCCGAACTTGATATTCTTTAACTGCCTGTTTTTCAGCAGCTTGCGGATAACACCGGAACGAACCAATGTGGCTCATCATAAAAACCGATCGCGCCGATAGAGTATGTCATCATCTCCTGCTTGATGGGCAGATTGACTTCACCAGAGGATTCTGATTCAATCCACTGCGCAGTTCCTGCCATGTCCAACACTTTCCTTTTTGATATCGGTAACGTCATCATCGCCTTTGACTTTGGCATTGCCGCCCGTCGTCTCGCCCCCCATATCGAAATTCCTGCAGAAGAGGCTTTAAAGGAGGTAACTCAACTATCGATTCCGCTAGAAGTAGGCGAACTATCGACTGATGAGTTTATCGAACTGGCCTCAGCCCGAATTGGCTTTAAAGGCAGCTCAGATTTCTTTCGTAACTCTATTGCTGATATCTTTGAATTGAACATGCCTATTGTTCGTTTCATTGAAGAGCAAAAGAAGTCTGGCGCCACCCTTCATTTGTTGTCGAACACCAACGATATTCACGTCTCTTTCTTTGAAGCCAACTACCCCGTTTTCGACCTTTTTGAAGGGCGCGTCTATTCCCACGAAGTGAGGCTCATGAAACCGGATCCAGCAATCTTTAAACACTCGATCGAGAAACTTAAGCTAGACCCGGGGACAACGATTTACATCGATGACAAACCTGAAAACTGTGAGGCAGGCAAGGAGGCCGGCCTCATTCCGATTCAATATAATATAGATAAACACGATGCTTTCCTTGCCGAGGTCACCAAACACCTTTGACGTAAGATGGCCTGTCCCGCAACGGGACAGGCCATCGCGAACTTACCCGTTTTGACAAGCCTTCCGCTTTACGACAGCTTTTTTATCCACAAGTCGCAGCCCTTTTCTGGCGCAATCAGAATCGCTATGAGTAAAACAAATCCCCCACCTTCCACCGAAAGTTCACGTCGCGCTTTCTTCAAAACCACTGGCGCAGCAGCTGCTGCCGGCACTGCCATCGGCTTCCCAACAGTCACTAAGGGTGCTCCCAATGACCAAAAACTTAAAATTGGGGTTATTGGAACGGGAGGTCGCGGAGGAGGCGCCATACTGAATGCTCTCAAAGCCGACGACAACGTTGAACTATGGGCCATGGGTGATCTCTACCTTGAAGTAGCGGAGAAAAAACTTGAGTCCATTCGCAAACAGCCTAACGCAAAAGAGAAGGTTTCCGACGGAATCGACAGCCGCATCTTCGGTGGAATCGACAGCTACAAAAAAGTCCTCGATACAGGCATTGACGTCGCCTTGCTAACGACTCCTCCGGGATTTCGGCCCCAACATTTTCGGGCCGCAGTTGATGCCGGCGTCCACGCATTTGTGGAAAAACCGTGCGCCACAGACATGGAGGGAGTGAAGGACTTTCTCGCCACTTCTAAGCTCGCAGCTGAAAAAAACCTCTCCATTCTCTGTGGCTTTTGTTATCGATACAGCCAGTTAGGTCGCGCTCTATTTGAGCGCATTCACGATGGAGCGATCGGGGATATAAAGAGCGTTCATTCCTACTACTACGCAGGTCCAGTCAAGCCGATGCCAGAGCCTTCAAGTCGTCCTGATGGCATGAGCGATACCGAGTGGCAGATCAAAAATTGGTATAACTTCACTTGGCTCTCTGGCGACGGGATCGTTGAGCAAGGTTGCCATAACGTTGACCGGGTCGGGTGGCTATTCAACGATGCTAACCCGGTGGCCGCTTTCGGTAGTGGTGGCCGCGTACGACCGAATAACGAGGGCAACATCTACGACCACTTCAACATCACTTACGAATACGAAAACAATGTTAAAGCCCATGTAGGTTGGCGTCAGTACGTGAAGTCACACAACAACGTCAGTGATATCATTATCGGAACCAAGGGAGTTGCGAATTTTGCTCCCGGCAAAGCCAGCATTGAAGGAGAGAACCCTTGGACTTATCGAAAGCCCCGCACGCCGAAGAGTATGTATGATATTGAACACGAGGAGTTCTTTGCCGCGATTCGCTCCAGCGAGCGCAAAGATGATGCCGAGTGGATCGGCCACTCTACGGTCATGGCGATCCTTGGGCGAACCGCTTGTTACTCTGGGAAACGAATCACCTGGGATAACATGTGGGATGCCGATCAAAAACTGGTGCCGACCAACCTCAGCATGACGGCTCCACTCGAGATTCGTCCGATGCGAGTTCCCGGACTTCCAGAAACTCAGGATACCGCCTTTGCCAACGTCTAATTCTATCGTATTATTCGGGTCCATTACCGGGTCCTTTTTTCCAAACAGAGAAGAGAATTGATTTCCTGACAATTTCAGCGTTTCATAACTTCGTTTGAATCTTTCACTGACAGAAAAGCCACTTAGCGTCGCTACGATCACGCAGCCCGAGGACCTCGAATTTCTTGCTGCTGGATACGCAGTTCCTTCAAACATTCTCGAATTCCGCCTCGATAATTTGGGCGAGCTAGCCGAACAATCGACCAAAGTGATGCGTACAGTCGAGCGCCCCACTCTGCTGACGGTTCGACGACCGGATGAAGGCGGCGCCAACGATCTCGATGATGATGCGCGCGTGGCACTCTATTCAGAACACATGAGTGGAACCGAAATTGTCGATACCGAAATCGTTTCGCTTGAGTCAGAGGCATTCGCCGGATTCGCCACCAGAGTAGAAGACAACTCCTCGATTCTTGCTGCTTCGTATCATGACTTCAATTGTTGGCCCGGGATGGACGTCATCCGCTCCAAGGTAGATCGCGCCTATGAGTTAGATGCTGAAATAGCGAAGATAGCCATCGTGATTGAGCAGATGTCAGATCTTTTCGATCTCGCGGAATTAGTGAGCTATCACCGAAGCGAAGGCCGCCTCATTTCCGCTATGGGCATGGGCTCCCTCGGAAAGCTATCCCGCCTTGTTCTCGCGAAGGCTGGCTCTTGTCTTAATTACGGCTACCTCAAGACACCCAACGCGCCGGGCCAGTGGTCCGCCGAAGATCTCACCCGCCTGATCGCAGACCTGTAAGCCCAGCGACACGTTTTCAATGGGTCGGCGCAGCAACGGTCGCGTCCACAAGTTCGCGGCGGCGCGTCTCGACAATACGCGATGAAATCTCTAGAACAGTCTCTTCAAGAATCAATCGCAGGTGGCTGCCGGCGCGGTAATCTGCTGGCGCAATGTATTTGATGCGACCGGAGACTCCCGACAATTGGAAGGCCTTACGAAAGCTGGTTCGAGATTCATCACCTGGATTGTAGACCGCAATGCTGTGTCCCCCGAATCGGTTCATCACCGTAAAACACGGCACATCGGTCGGCCCATCTCCGAGGTAAATCATATTAGGGAATGGAATCGGTCGCAGCTCATCCGGCATGTGGTCGTTCACATCCTCCGACGGGTCCAACATTCCTTTATTAATCCGGAAAAGATACTGGGTTTTCGCCGTGTGAGAGATGACACGGCGAGGGAACGAAATTCTACCGGAGCTGTTCTCGGCAAACTCGCATCCAAAGATTTCTTTGAAATGCGCCCTGAGCTGGCTTCCATCAATCAACGCCTTCAGTCCACTTGATACAATATAGTGTTCGATGGATACTCCCATTGCCCGATGTTCGTCGGTGAGAAGCGCTTCCAACTCTTCAAACATTTCAGGCAGCCCCGGGAAAAACTTTAGCCCTTTCCCCAACTCCTTAAGATCGGCATTACTTGGCCCATCCATTTCGAGGTAGTCAATCATCGCCTTCAGGTAGGCAAGTTCATTTTCATAACCGTCGTTATCGACTAGATTCTTACAGCGCTTCCAGAATTCAGAAGGGTTAATACCAAAATGAGGGAAGAGAACCTCGTCCTGCATATAAGTCGGACTGAGAGTTTGATCGTAGTCGTAAACGATTCCAATAGTGTTCTGCGGTGAAGCCATATTCTTCGATTGAGTTAACCCTAACACAAAAGCGGACCTGTTGCAGCCTCGGATTGAGTTGGGAGGTCACGAATCCGCTACGTCCTCGCAATCAACTTTGTCTTCAGGAAGCTCCCTGCCTTCAATATCCCTGAGGGCCCTTTCGAGATCTGGAAAGCGCCATTGATAGCTGAAGGCATTCATCACCGCCGGTTCGATGCGCTGGCTGTCGAGAAAAAGACACCCCATACCACCCGGTAAATGCTTGAGGATAAATTGAGGTACAGGAATGACTGCCAGCCGCCTTAAAACGCGCGCGTAGATTTTTGTAAACTCAGAATTTCGAACCGGATTAGGCGCCGCTGCATTGACTTCTCCGTGCAGCCCACATTGCTGGATACACTCCATAAAAATTCCCGCGATGTCGTTGATATGTATCCAGGACATCCACTGAGATCCAGCCCCAAGCTTTCCCCCGATGCCGAGTTTGAAAATAGGGCGAACTTTTTGGAGCAAACCCTGATCACCGAGAACCAGTCCAATGCGCGGGACAACCACTCGAATCCCGTGACGCTTCGCTTCGTAAGCAGCGGCTTCCCATTCGCGGCAGAGTTCAGGAATAAATCCAAGACCGACCTCTGCACCTTCGTCGAGCACTTCATCTGCCCGGTTGCCGTAAAAACCAATCCCCGAAGCCGAAACCAGCACCTTGGGACGGTCCTCCTCAGGCGTTCTAGCCAGTGCTTCAATAAGATCAGTCGTTAGATCAACGCGGCTATCGCGAACCCGCCGCAACTTCTCTTTTGTCCACAACCCTACAATCGGCTCTCCAGCCAGATGAACGAGGGCATCGAGGCCGGATACGTCGAGTGACTCAGTATTCGCAAACGATCGAACCTCGTCGGCCCCTTCGATAACGGTGTTCTCGGATCGACTGTAGGCGACGACTTTCCAGTGACGGGACTTCGCTTCCGCAATGATCGCCGTCCCTAGGAATCCGCGCGCTCCTGTGATGCCAACTTTCATTCAATCCACGTCTCCATATTCTGTCAAAGGCGGGAAACTAGGGCCGAAAGAAGCCTCTGCCAAACATTATCGGGTGGAACAAAAGAAACCTATACTGTTAACTCGAGCCATTGATCACGCCTTCGCGTCAGCTTTTTGCTCGTCGAGAATATTAACAAACTCCCTGGACCATTCGCGTAGCCGGGTCATGCCTTGTGCCGGTATGGGAGAAACTCCCGGCTCCATCAGGATTAACTCGGCAAATCCAGTTACAGAACCGATCAGATTTCGAAAATCGTGACGAAGCTCTTGGTCATGGAGGGAAAACTCTTCAACCGGATTCAGCTTCTTCCGAATGGCGATACCAGCGTCCTCAATGTAGCCAAACAATTCGGGACCATCTTCTCCATACTCGTAAAGATGGGCCTTAAGACTAACTGTCATATTGATGATTTCGCGAGCGAGTTCGCGAAGGCGATTGAGCGATGGATCACGGCCAACCTCGATCGGTTCGATCTCTTCCTCGAGACTGTTCTCCTCTCCCACATGGCCTTCAAGTGCTGAAAGCACGGATTGCGTCCCTTTATGGGTGGGAAAAACCGAACAAAAGCCAGCGGCATTCGCCTTTTCGAGCACCCCAGCATGCTCCGTTGATGAAAGCCCAAAGAAGGGAATGTTGGCGAGCATACCGATTCCTTTAACCGCCTGAACCGCGCTCCAAAGACCATGCTCCGCGAGATCAAGATCAATCACGATGAAGTCTGGTGTGTGCTGACGGCAGAACTCGACCATCTGCACAGGATTCCAAACAACGGCGGTTTGATACCCCCGTTGGCCTAGCGCCTCCTGAAACCGCTCGCCCGTGATTCGCTCAACGGCTACAATCAAAACCCGACTCATCTGAAATATTACAAAATTACACTAAATTAACGATAAATAATCAAATTTCCATAAATTTACAGTTTATTAATTTTTTTCCAACTAATTTTTAAAAATTTCTATAATTTCTTGCAGTGAAGCCGGGCGGGTGAACCCCATTGCACGACTCGATTCGTAATCTACTATGGGGTGCTTTAGATGGTCAGCGATAAACTGCCTGGCCAAGTAAGCTACCCTCTCCATAATCTTATGAAAAAGTTCCTCTCTGGCCTTGTTGTAGCAACCCTCGCCACCAGTTCCCTGACCGTTGTCGCGGATGAAGTCGCTGAAGTTAAAATCACCGCCGATAAAGTGCAGTTCGTTTTTGATGTGAAAGAATTTACCGTGAACGCCGGTCAAAAGGTCAAAATCACACTAGTCAATCCTGAAGATAGTGTCACCCGTCAGCCTCACAACATTCTTTTCGTAAAGCCCGGAACCAAAGACACTGTTGGAATGGCCGCGAATGCCGGGTTGTCTGATCCCGAGTTTCTTACAACTAAGCACGCAGTTCCAGACTCAGATGATGTGCTCTTTTCCTCTATGCTTGCCCAGCCGGGTGGCGAAGAGATTCTTGAATTCACTGCTCCAAGTGAGCCAGGCGACTACCCATATCTCTGCACCTACCCTGGCCATTGGGCCATTATGAATGGTGTAATGAAAGTGAAGTAGCCTCTCCTCCTTGTTTGTTTTTGAAATCCCACCAGAACGGCACCGGCCGCTTTTGGTGGGATTTTTTGGTCAACTCTGCTGACACACGCTGAATCAGCGCATTGAAAATTCGAGAGGATTTTGTGATGATCCGTTTTGATTTTATCATGAACAGGATTTTCAAGATTAGAAACTTCCTCTGGATCGACAATAAAGATCAAATGGCACTGCCCAGCCTTGGCACCTCTACTCACCATTGAAGTTTCGTTTCCAGTCCGCCTAGGAAAACAAGTCTGATTATCTCAAGTAGAATCTGCCCCTCAATTTAAGCCAGACAGTAGCGCCGAAATTCGCTCAAAGTCCATTCATACTCGGCTTCGAGTTGGTCTACGACATCTCGTGAGCGGATCTCTTCGGGCAAGACTTCCCACGTGTAGGTCTCCATTTCGAAGTGCTGACAGAACACTTCTCCCTTTTCGGCCGCAGTTGTCTGCAACAGTTGAAAAACCCCGGAGATTTGGTCACGAGTATCTTCAAAATACTCTATCGCCCGAGTGTGAAGTGGAACGTGAAAATGCACCCTCCACTCATCGCCCGGGAAGGACTGATTCTTGCTGAACCAATCGAAGGCTTCTGGAAGATCCGAAAATCGATGTGTTACATCGTCACCAGAACGAACAACGACCTGGTGAAGGTAGACGTCATCCTGAAAGGCTCCCAGTCGCCTGATCGAATCCACAGAGGGTTTGAGCTTGAGAGCTGAACTCAAGTGGATCTTACTGATCCTGATTCCCGCATCCAACAACCCACGAACCGAATCACCTGGCTCTTCATACTCAATGGCGAGGTGGCACGTGTCATAATTCACTCCTATATTAGAGAGAATCCGCGATTGCTCCGCACTCTCTTTTCCTGACAGATAACCATCAAAGAAAGCGATTGTCTCTTCACTCGTTTCAAAAAGGCACAGTGGCTCCGGTTCGAGTCCGAGATGAATGTCGCGACCTGTCTTATCCTTCAGCACTTCAATGTAATCGGAGCAGTCCGACAAATTGCGATACATTGCCTCCAGTTGTTCGCCTCGGGTCTCCGGCTTAATAAACCCTTTGAATGAACCTGGCACCGTGCTCACGCTGATGGACTGCCCCTCTGGCGATAATTCCACCATGAGGTCGAACAACCGCTTGGTGTAGTCCAGACGTTCCGGAGTCGTCCAGTCGGGAGCATAAACTTGCTCCTTCACCCGACGGCCATGAAAGGTCCCGTATGGAAAGCCATTCATCGTAAAGACATATGCGTTTCGCTCGTCGAGCCAACGTCTAAATCCATCTTTAGCGGCACGATTTCCGACCAGTTCTTGACACGCATCATTCCCCAGACGAAGCCCGATTCCATAGGGCTGAGTCGGACTAACCCGCTTTCGCACTTCTTCAGTATAGTGCTTCAGCCCGTCAAAGGTCTCCTCCCAGGTTTCTCCACGGTGGATGTTGGTGCAGTAACCCAAGTCAATCTCGTGCTTCAATCGCATCAGGAGGAAAGGGAAGCGCAAAGCCACCCTACCTGCAAGGTAAAGGATCCCGCACCTTCGCAGATTCCGGACTGGACTTCCATCCTTACCATAACGAACGAAGGTAGCTCTTCTCGATTTAACAGGGGCATTGCCCTTCCATCAAAGGGGCAGATTCTGGGATCTGATTATCTCACCGCGCCAAGTCAGTCTGCTCTGACCACCACTCCAACCAGCGTTCTCGTTGTAGACGAAGACTCGGCTTTCCCATTCGGGTTAAAGGCCTTTCTTCGGGAAGGTGAGGCCTTTGAAAAGATACCACCGCGGATAGTAAAGACGCGCAATTTCCAAAGATCGCTGATTCAATCAGCTCACCCAACAGTCAAGGGAGCTTTAAAATTCGTGAGATCTCTGCGATCCCCTCGGGTTCGCGGTGCAAACCATGAGGCATCTTGTAGATGAGAACCTCTTCTTCTACTTCAGCGATATGGGCACTCAAGTAGTCAACCACGCCATCGGTAACCTTTTCCAACGGCACCTCATCTTTTTTCCCGAATTTGCTACCAATGACCGAGAAATAACGAACGGAAGGATTTAATGGTTTGCTCAGGTAGGCCTGCATTAAGGCAGATCCTGGCTGCAGTTGGTTAATCGATGTAACCTTCCCTTTGGCAATCTGCCACCCCAAGGG
>TARA_B100001093_G_scaffold517393_1_pt1 | contig 16200 bp, 23 predicted proteins | sample TARA_B100001093 | Tara Oceans TARA_B100001093 (sample SAMEA2623116) | marine metagenome | biome: marine biome (ENVO:00000447); feature: surface water layer (ENVO:00002042); material: "saline water (ENVO:00002010), including plankton (ENVO:xxxxxxxx)" | depth 5 m
TGTGGTCCTTGGTGCTGATCCTAGGTATGGCATTAATCACTCTCCGGGGGTGTTGGCCATGTTGGATTATTGGCATCTGCTGTGTTGGCTGGCAAGTCTCTCAGTGCTTGCCTATAAGTCAACCATTCACTCTGTTTTGCACCTTGATAATCAATTGTTGCTCGCCAATCTGTTTCGGCAAGAAGTTTATCTCTCTCATCTCTCAACATCATCATAGGTTCAGCAGCAATAACTTCTTCTATTTTTTCTTGTATTTCTGTTTCAGTAGGTTTGTGTCCGTTATCATGAATAATAATTTCATTATTTGCTGTATTGGTCCAAATCCTTCCCTTCATTATGATTTTTAATGCTTCATTTCTATAATTCATTGTCCTATCTCCATAAGCGTTAGAGTCACCACTTTACCATTTGTAAGCCAATGATTGTTTGCACTAGCTGACAAATAAACTTGTATACTAACCTGCAGTGTCGTGGCTGGTGTATACAACCATTGATTTGCAGTAGGAAATCTAGAATAAGATGTATGATTTACAGATTGGGCAAATTCTGCATTAGGTATCGCCGTGTATGATGCACCGGCTATTGATTGATAAAAATATAAAGTTCTAATACCTGCACCATCACAATCAGCTTCTCCACCATTGAGAGATATAAAAATTTTATTAGTGTTTGACTTTAAAGAGGGCAATGTTGCTATAAAGTTTGTTGCAACCGGTGTAGTATAACCTGTACCAATTGCTGCCCCACTAGTGTGTTGTTGCTGCACAACCTGCAATACATGTCCATTGAATAAAACATCGCTACTGAAATTTATTTTATTATTACTCTCTGTAGCAAATGTTACGCCATTTAATTTAAAATCTGCCATTTATGTTCTCCAATCTAATGTGCCTTGCACATTGATATCTTGTTTAAAATCTACATCTGTACCTATAAACATAAGATTTGCTGTGTTAGGCACCGTTACAGTATTGCTAAATTCAACTGTGCCATAAAATAAACTGTTTTTACCTGCGATTGCCGTATATGCTGTGTTAATTACTTGCGGTACAGACACACCTGACAACAACGCAAATTGATTATTAGCAATATCCAAAACTTTACTCATGCATTATCCATTTCTAAAATACTGAGTGTAACATCTAATGCACTCGCAGTGCTACTTAAAACTTTTATGGCATCTGTCTGCTGTAATACCAATTTTTGTCCTGCAAACATTTCTAGTGTGCTGTTCTGTGGCACACTAACTCCACTTAATAATAGAACATCTGCATTGGTTTCTGTGTCTGCTGTATCAGATACCAGCGTGACAGTTACTGTAATATTTGCTGCGGCCTTGTTAGCCAGCACAAGTCCTAGCACCACTGATGTCTTACTGGCAGGCACTGTATAGACTGTATCTGCTGTGCTTGCACTTGTATCTGCTTTTGTTTTAACTTTAAATACGCTCGCCATTATTTATCCTAATGCTATTGCAGCAACGATTGGATCTAAATCGCCTGCAGTGTTTGGAGTGTTTACCCATTGGTTATTATTGTAAACCAATATATCATTATTCTGTGGATTAGTTGTGGTTACATTTGCTAGTGAACCTAGAGTGATTGCACCCCCACCAGCGGTGATTGTAATATTTCCACTTGAATCACTTGTAGTGGTAATACCTGAACCTCCAATTAGCTTAATGTTCTGATTTACACCTACTGTTTTGTATTGATCATCATCTGCTGCGATCCTCCAAAGCACACTCGGACCGGTGATACCAATACCATTTGTAATGTGAGAAACGGTAATACCGTTATAGCCTCTGAACTGCACCGTGTTGTTTACAGTTACATCCTGATATGTACCTGCTTGATCACCCTTTCGCCACGCGACATCTGTGTTTTGCACATAACTTGTAAGATCTGCACCATTTATTGTTATATTGCCATTTGCATCACTTGTTGTTGTAACATTGGTGCCTCCTTTTATAGCAAAGTTTGCGCCAATACTTAATTGTTTATATTGTAAATCATCAGCTCCTATGTTCAACAGATTAGCGGGTCCAGAAATAACAATGCCACCACTGCCATCGTTACTGGTTGTGATATTATTACCGCCTTTTATTTGTATCGTTTCATTTATTAAAACAGGATCTGTGGTAGTGTCATCTGTGGTAATACTGAAAGCAGTGGCAGTGTTTTGCACATAATTAGAAAGATCAGGTCCAGCAATTACTATGTTTCCTACTGCATCGCTAGTTGTTGAAACATTTTGTGTACCGCTGACTTTTATCCTGTTTCCTACAATTATATTTCGGTATGTATCATTATCCGCACTAATCTGCCAAGCTACATCTGTGCTTTGTACATAAGATGTAAGATCTGGACCAGTAAAAGTTATACGGCCTTCTGCATCACTTGCAGTTGATATATTTTGGGTGCCACGTAATTCTAGTGTTTCTCCAATCTTGATATCTTTGACTGAACTATCATCTGCTGCCACACCAATATGTAAATCTTGTGGTACAACACCTACCCTTATTTTATTACCATTCCTTACTATTCGTATGCCTTCACCTTCAAGCAGTTGTACTTCAGTGTCAAGACCTTGTTCTACGATACTAGCAAAACTAGCAATAACGTCAATAGAATTATTTGCCGATGCACTTACTTTGAAATTACTGTTGAACCCCATTGTAAGTTTTTCGCCAGAATTGATGGCTCTGAGACTGCTACCAACTGGCAGCATCACATCTTTCATGTAGTAGCCATCATCCAAGGTGGCATCTACGTAAACAATACTATCACTCACATTAGTGAAACTTAGACCAATCACAGTGAAACGATTATTAGCTGTGGTTTCTAAAAGGGTAGTTTGGGTTGTGCCTAAATTTTTTAAAATTTTATTTCCTACCACAGTTGTCATTTGTTATCCAAATATAAGTGCATTAATAAATCCATCATCAGAAGCAGCACCTCCGCCTCCTTCTGTGTTACCTATTTCGATAATAGCATTGTTGCTATCTCTAACATATATTTTTTTATCTACTGTATTTACCGCAAGTTCACCCTCTTCAATATCAGCTGCACTTGGTATCTCAAATGATACTTCACTGCGCCTAGGTTTAATTTTTGCTAAAAATCCAGTCGTTGTACCAGTGCCGGTTCCGTATATACCGCCGTTGATAACATTTGTCCAATCAGGTGTACCACTGTTTGAATAGAGTATGTAACCACCAGTGCCAGCAGTAGTTACCTGTAAATTACCAGTCCCATTACCATAGAGTATTGCATTAGAAGTTACAGTGGCTAACCCTGTACCACCATTAGCCACAGGTAATTGATTTGTAACCTTGGCTGAGAGATCAATTGTGGTATTTGCAATTTTTGCATTCACAACACCTTGATCTTTAATTCTCACAATATCATTATTGATTTCAAGTGTGCTGTTATCTGTTTGCACAGTCAGTGTGTTACCAGCCTTTATAAGACCAGCACCAGCATCTATCTGTCCTGCACCTGAAAACTGCTCAAAAGTAATATCCGTAGTGCCAAATGTTGGGCTTCCATTATGGGTTGCTACAAAACCATTGTTTGCATTTACCGACCCTTGCTCTACAAAAGTAAAAGAGCCTCCTGTGACATCCACAGAACTATCTGCATCTTCTGTGCGTTTTATTACCCAAGGAGTTGATCCACTACCTGTGTCAGTGACATAATAAAAACCGTTCTGGGTTTGATCAGTCTGGTCCTTGACTAAGATCCTATCATTTGCCTGCAGAGTGATAGTGTCAATAATCAATGCAGCATTTGCGGTGCTGGTTAGAGAAAAGGTTACAAAACTATAGTTTGATGGTAAATTTTGTGTTGTTGCTACTTTACATGATGCTTTAACATCAAGCCCATTAGACAAAGAATCAACATAGGCTTTTGGTGCTAGACTGTGAGAACTAAATGCTCCTCGTGTGTGATAATCAGAACCAACTGTAATAGTGCCTGTGCTACCAAACGGAGATATATCTAGATCTTGGTTTACATCACTTGCATGCCATTTGTTATCTGCGTTGTATCTCAACAAACTTCCTGTTGATACATTTGTTGTAGATACATTTCCTAAATCTTGTAGATCAAGTGTAGGTGCTTGGAGAATTAGATTGACTTCATTAGGTGCTTGGATTGGAGTGGTACCACTCGGTAGTCTACCAGTGACTGCATACAACACATTATTGAAATCTATCATGTCTCCAGCATAATATCCGTCACTACTGCTTGCATCATAATCACCAACGAACTTAAATCCGTTTATTAAAAGTTTCCAATCACTTTGTACTAGGCCTGTGGTGGCATTTAATGGCTGCTGGGTGGTACCAGCTTCTGCTACTACTACATAAGATTTGCCATGGAATTCTACTACTTGCCGATAAACATATGTGCCTGCACTCCATGTGCCTTGCGGATCAAATCCTGGAATTACAACATCAAAACTTGCTGCAGTGTTGCTAGGAGTTTGACTATTTGTGGTAGCAGTCTTAGCTCGATATAAAGAGCCTTGCCATCTTACCATATCTCCTTCTGCAAGTACAGTAGTACCATTGTAAGTTGAAATGTAATTACCAAAACCTTGCGCTAATGGAGCCCAATATCCTGTGGCATTAGCAACCTCTGTAGCAGGATTACTCGTGCTAGTAGGGACTTCTGCCACAGCAATGTAACTGGTATTTGCATAGAATACTATGTCATTTTTATAATATATTTTATTGTCATTCCAGGTAGTGTGGAATTGAAAACCTTCTGTGATCTTTTTGAAACTAGATTGGCCTGTTGTGCTAGGAGGTCGATTGCCACTGTCAGTGTCAACCACTGTGGTTATCCCCGTAGCAGTGACCACATATAATGATCCACTATGGGTAACAGCATCAAAAAATTCTAGATCGGTTCCATTAAGAGTACTGTACTCTCCTTTGAAATTTAATCTTACCCTGCCTAAATTTAAAGTTGCCATACTATGTCCTTTTATTCATCTGTTAAGATAAATTCTCCGTTGCTGTTTATTTTGGCATTATCGCTGTTAAAAGTATCAACATGATGTAACAACATATCTCCATCATCTGCAATAGAAATATCTATAATTACTCCAATTGCACCTCCACCTGATCCAGTACCAAACCGTGTATTGTTAATTGTCAATTGCTTATAGGTGCTTCCTGTTGGATTTGTAAGGATTTCAATACCAGATCCTGCAACAATTTCTATTATATCTAAACCTGTTGCAACTAAATCTGTTTCACCGCTTACTTTCCAAGTCTTGAAAGTAGAGTTCATCTGTATTTTTACTGCACCTGATCCTAGATCTGTTACATCAAATCCGCTATCAGTATCAAAACGAATATCAGTTACATTGTTTACAGTTGTTAATGCTGTATTATTAGAATTTATTTTTTTTACTGTTAAAGGATTAGCAACTGATGCGAAGGAAAAACTACCTGCACCATCTGTTTGTAAAAATTGTCCAGATTGTCCGTCACTTATACCTAAATTTGTAATTGATGTAGGCACTACAGGTGGTGTTAAAGAAAATACACCTGTAGCATTATTATATGATAAATCACCAGTGCCACTTGCAGTATTAGTAGTGGCACTGAAATCTGCTTTTGTAATTATAGTTGCATCAAGATCATCTAGCACAGTCTTTAAAGTATTACTAGAACTATATGTTAATCCACTGCTATCAATAGAAAAGTTATCTTCTTTATCCTCCACAATGCTTATGATCTGTTCCGCACCATTAGAGTCTAAATGTTTGAAAAATAACTTTCCGTCTCTAGTATTGACTGCAAGTTCACCATATTCTAGATCTGATGCAGTAGGAACACTGCCAACAGTAGATGACCTTTTTAATTGTATTTGTGTTGTCATCTATTATCCTGTTAGTAACTGCCTCCGTCAAGTGCGTTTACAGTTGCAAAACCTGATATCACGCTAAATTGGTTAGCATCAAAGTGTGCTATTCCTAAATCACTTTCTGTAATTCCAGTTGCTGAGGATTTCGTAGCCACGGCTGCATTCATTGCTAATTTGGATTGCAAGATACCAGATGTAGTATAACCACTGGATCCAAAGCTGCCAGAGATAGTAGCTGCTTTTACCTTATCATTGTCAATTGCACCATCTTTCACACGTAATGCGTCTGCATTTTGCTCTATGGTAACACCATCAAATTTTACGTTAAGTGTGTTACCTGTTTTGCCCATTGCATCACCAGCAATAATGGTTCCAGCTCCGGAAAACTGAGTAAAGGCAATGGCGGTGGTACCTAATGTAGGGGTACCATTATGTGTTGTAACAAAACCTGCATCTCCATTTATACTACCAACTTCTACGAAGAAAAATGCACCTCCTGGTAGTTCTGCATCGGTATTAGCATCATCCGCTCTAGTTAAAACCCATGCAACTCCTGGACTTGTGTTGCCCACTGTGGTAAGAGTGTATATACCATTTTGCACAGCATTAGTTGTACCTCCACCGTCTGCTGTTTGATCTTTAACCAAGACTCTTTCACCTTGCAACACAGTATGACCATCAATCACAAGAGTAGCATTGGTATCGCTAGCAATTGTACCTGCATTATGGGTGTAAGTCACTCCAGCTAATTCTACTGTTGTTGCAACTTTTACTGCATTTTTAATAGCTAGACCAGCTGCAACAGCATCAACATATTTTTTATTTGTAAGGCTATCATCACCAAATCCTGTTCTTGTATTATAATTTGAAGGAACTGCTATTGTGCCGTCACCATTTGGCGCCAAGCTAATATTTTGACTGTTAAGTGTTTCTAGTACTAATGCCGCTGTGTTATCATTGGTTACAATAGTGTTGCCGTTCACAGAAATATTATCTACAACAAGACTAGTAATGCCTGCTATATCTGTTGCACCTGTGGTGCCTAAAGCAATAGTGGTACTACCTATTTTGATAGAACTATTTACAAGTTTTGCATTTTCAATTGTGGCATTTGATATTTCTGTATTTGTAATTGTACCGGCTGCAATCTCTGCTGCGGTTATTTCATTGCCTGCAATATTGGTTGCGGTAATTGTATTTGCTGCAATTTTTGTACCTGTTATTGTAGCATCTTTAATGTTATCAACTTCCACAGCAGCAGCATCTAATTTTGCATGTGTAACATTACCATCTTTTATATTATCAGATTCGACCGCATTAGTAGCTAATTTTACATGGGTAACAGCGCCTGCGAGTATTTTAGCTTCTGTGACAGCATCATTTTTTATTTCTGTGGTATCAACTGCATCATCAGCAATTTTTGCAGAAGTTATGGCATTGTTTTTTATATCAGCAGTTTCAATAGTGCCGTTTACAATATGTGTTGAGGTAATGATTGCATCAGCAAGTTTAGCAGCTGATACAGCTCCATCTTTAATTTTATTTGTTTCTACTGCATTATTTGCTAATTCTGCCGCAGTAATTGTTGATGCTGCAATTTCTTGTGCACCATTAACACTATCTGTACCTCTTACTGAGCCAGTAGCAAGTTGTGTGGAGTCAATTGCTCCGTTTTGAATGTTAGTGCCTTGAATAGTTGTTGCAGCAATCTTTGCTCCTGTAACTGCTAGGTTTGCAATTTCAGATGTGCCTACAGCATCATTTGCAAGATGCTCGTTTTTGACTGCATTATCAGCTATTTTTGTATCATCAATTGCATCTGCACCAATTTTTGTGCCAACCACTGCACCTGCAGCGATTTTATCACCTGTCACTGCATTGGTTTTGATTTGTTCTGCATCAACACTGTTAGCGGCAAGATGCGTATTGTCAACTTGATCAGTACCAATTTTTGCGCTGGTTACTGCACCATCTGCTAATTTAACTCCTGTAACATTTGCATCAAGAATTTTGGCAGTTGTTACGGCATCTGCATCTAATTTTGCAGCATTAACACTACCATTTGCTAATTCTGTGGTACCCACTTTACCAGCAGCTATGCCAAGCGTAGTAGTGCCGAGGTTATCATTATAGGTTATGTCAATTGCTTGACCTGCATCTTGTGTAAGTGTTCCACCTGAATTGTCTTGCACAAATTCAGTCAATTCTGTTATCACGCCTCCTATACTAATTTTTGGATTTTTAATAATCGTAAATCCAGCGTTGTCTGGCAAAAGACTAAGATCTCCACTGGTATCGGTAGTAGTGATAGAATTTCCATCTATTTTAATATTATCAACGGAGAATTCATCTATTTTTTTACTACTATCCAAAACAACAGCTTTTCCAGCAGTCACTGCACCAGCAGTAACATCTAACATGTCTGTAAAAAATTTACCACCTACTGCTTGAAAGTTTTGTCCGGTAAAATCACCAATAAATAATTTTTCTTTGTGAGAAGTCTCAGTACCAGTCCCGTTATACACATAGACTAATTCACCTGAATTTACACTAGATGGGATAGCACCTGTATTAGTACGTTTAATTTGAATTTTGGTTGCCATTATTACTCCTTAATATACTCCACCGGTGATAACCAGTTCACCAGCCTGTGTATCGATTGTATTCGTGCCAGTCCAATTACCACTTTGTAATTGCAGCAGAGCGCCCTCCTGGGCATTTGATGTTTGTGTATTTACCAGAGTTTCAACATACACCTGTAGGCCAATCTGTGATGGATCAATAGTATTTCCAACAGGTTTAAGAGTACCGTCTGCCTGCTTGACCTGTGTTCCAGCAGGCAACTCTAATTGATTATTGGCATTAACTTTAATTTGTTGATCACCAACATATAACCCACCATCGTCACTGACATATAAAGCCTGCCAAGCAGCATCAGGTGATCCTAAATCATATGTATCGTCAGTTGCTGGTTGAATATTCTGTTCGAGATTATCCATATTCACAGTGCTATCAGTCATAATACTAACACCACCTTGAGTCACACCATCACTTAATTTAAGTTTTCCATCCTCAGCATAGAAAATATCGCCTTTATCACCTACAAAATTCGCAGCTACAGCAGTAGGTTTATAAGATGCCCATACCTTGTATAGTGACATAATTTATCCTTAATTAACTTCGTCTTCTTCTGCATCATCTGTTAATTGTGCGCCTACGATAGATTTTTTGCCGTTTGATACTTTGTCTAGTTCTATTTGTTGTTGCTGTGGTCCAACAAATATTGGATCAGCATCTTCTGGTTCTGGATCTTCCTGTGTTTGACCCGCAACATCTATTTCCGGGTCACCATCGCCATTAATCTTAATGTTTATAGGTACATTAATAGTAAATTCTTTTGCTCGCATATCATATCCTTATACTATATTTAGCCGTGTTTGTTTTACGTGGATTAATTGTATATCGCAGCCCATAGATGTTTGCTTACACTTTTTTTGAAGGTTATAGGCCTAGTATCTTGGATTTCATGAACAGCCTTAGCAACTGCAGGCATTTGAACATCATCAAAAATTATCACTTTGCTATCTTTTACTTTCGCATAATCATGCATTACTGTTTCGTAGCTATGACCTCCATCAATATAAACAAAATCAAACACTGTTACTCTAAGTGTATCCTGCGTATAACCTTGAAAAAGTTTATATCTTAGGTTTGGATACCATTCTACTACTTTATCTAATGTGTTTGTTGCAACCTGTAGATAGCAAGGACCTTTTCCGTTTCGTTCTGATTTATGAAATGCTTTGTCAACTCGTCCTTCAAATATGTCATATCCATAATATGTTAATTTACTATCATTGTAAAAATGTGATATAAGTTGTTTTGCGGTTGAACACTTGTGAACGCCAATTTCTCCTATCAAATTATACCGTCCTTGGGGTATTAATTCTTTAAATTCTTCAAATAGTACTTGCTTCACACTGTTTCCTTGATGTCAATATTTAGTTAAATACGTTATGATTGATCTAGAACACTTTCATAACACGATACATAATTTACAATCCTCAGGACGTTATAGGATATTCAATGATATTGTTAGGCAAAAAGATAAATTTCCTGAAGCAATATGGTATGGTCCATACGCTATTAAATCTGTAGTAAATTGGTGTAGTAATGATTATCTTGGCATGGGACAGAATAAAACTGTTATAGATGCTATGCACACTGCACTAGATCAAACAGGCACTGGCAGTGGAGGTACAAGGAATATTGGAGGTACTAGCCATTATCATGTTGCACTAGAAAAACAGATTGCCTTGTTGCACAAAAAACCAGCAGGGCTTTTGTTTACGTCCGCATTTGTTGCAAATGAATGGACGCTAATCACCTTACCCAAGATCATTCCCAACCTAACATACCTCAGTGATAGCAAGAATCATGCATCTCTTATTCAAGGGATAAGGCACAGTGGGGCTCCCAAACGTGTTTGGCAGCACAACGATATGGGTGATTTAGAATCGGCTTTAAAAGAAACATCAGGCACATCTTGCATTGTGTTTGAATCTGTGTATAGCATGGATGGGGATGTTTCTCCAATGGCTGACATTTGCGACTTAGCAAAAAAATATAATGCTGTTACCTATATAGACGAAGTACATGCAGTTGGTCTTTACGGAGAAACAGGAGGAGGCAAGTTAGAAGAATATTCACTCTATGATAATGTAGACATTATTAATGGCACCTTAGGGAAAGCGTTCGGCATGCAGGGAGGATATATCGCAGGTGATTCTATTGTGTTAGATTGCATAAGGAGTTTATCAAGTGGATTTATTTTCACAACCAGCCTAAGTCCTGTGATCTGTGCAGGAGCTCTTGCAAGCATAAAATATGTTATGGATCATAATGAATTACGTAAGTGCCAACAACTTCAAGCAAAGACTCTTAAAAATCATTTACAGGATTTAAATTTTGATATATTTCCTGCAGCTACAACCCATATTATTCCTTTGATGGTAGGCAATCCTACACACTGTAAGAAAATAAGTGATGATCTGTTAAATGATCATAATATCTATGTGCAACCTATAAATGCACCCACGGTGCCAGTCGGCACAGAAAGATTACGGTTTACTCCAACTCCATTACACGATGACAGCCTTATCAATGAATTAATCAAAGCCCTACAGAAAGTTTTCTAGTAAGCAGTCTCTATAGCAGGCTGAGACATTGCTGGACGAAGTTTATGACCTACACCAAATATACACAAGTCGGGACCTCCCTTAGCCCTTAAATCATCTGGCAATTTGAATACCATACTATATGCATTTGTATCTTGATTCATAAAAATCATAACCTCTCCAAAAATAATTCTTGGCACTTGATTTTTTGCAGGTATTTGCATTGATGCATCAGATTGCAAAAATGGCATTTGCCCTATTGCCGAAAGTCTTTTGCCAATGGTTGCTACAGAACCACAGTCCATTAGCTGTGGTAGTCTTGTAATTTGCTCTTCGGCTTGTGATGATACTGTAGGTATTAAAAACCAGACGAAAAGCCACGTAAGAAGTAACTTTCTCATGTAATATCCTTAAAAATATTTTTTTTATATTTATTGATTATAAATAGCGATCAAATAACTGTGAACTGCAAATATCAAATGCGTTTTTCCATGCTGTCTTTCCAGTGCTATTAAATAGGACATCATCGGTTGCATTAGCTATCAGCCAACTTTGATTTGGTTGATATGGAGGTTTACCAGTCAACTCTGCTTGTAATTGTCCTGGTGCCCACCCACATAATCCTCCAACTATCTTCCAGTAGGCAGGCTGATCATTTATTCCTATTTTTTCTAACATGAAATTATCGCTAGTGATACATAATTTATCGCTTATTCGGACGGTATTCTGGCTAGCCCAATCATCTGAATGTAACATCAATAATGATTGTTGATTTACAGGACCACCATGATAAACTGGTGGACGGTATGAACAATTAAACTCTATCTTTTTATCTTTGCAAATGTCTTCAACTGTATACTTACTTGGTTTATTTAATATAAAGCCTAGTGACCCTTGGTTTGGTCGATCCTGATATAAGAAAATCACGGTGTTATAAAATAAGGAGTCCTTGTTACAACTAGGATGAGATATCAAAATTTTGTTTTCCAACATTTCAAACATTAGCTATAATCCGGCAATGGTCCACCATATGCCGCTCCTTTTATTTTCCGCCCATCAACTGTAAGTCTCGACTTACCAACCTTATGACTTTTCTTTCCTGATCTCGCTCGGTACCCTTGACTTTTACAGCTTGCCGCTGCACTTGCACCTAATTTAGAAATGGGTGTGTTACTTTTACATAATTTGGCACTAGCCTTCCATTCATCTATCAAGTCTTCATCTATTTCTATTATAAGCACATTTTTCTCCGCTATAATATTTATATAGAAAAAAAAATTATAAGTTTCCGCTTGACATTAATTCTAAATGATTATATACTAGCTAAATAAGGAGAAACATGCGTTTTGATTTTTACCAGTGCGACAATGGAGTGTACACGATCCTTGATGAATATCACAGTGTCTTTATTACACAAGCTCCGTCATTTGACCTTGCGTCTCAATTGTGTAACAAGTTGAATTCTTTATCTGACAATGAATACCTGGCTATGGCGCCTATAGACTTTATACAATTAATTAACTTTAATTTAAAAGGATAACATGTTAGCAATACTAATTGTTTATGCCTCTACCTATTATCTCCTTAGCTTAGATCCTTCTAGCTCTCCTAATTCTAGATATACCCAAAGTGATCCTTGCTATGAGTGTGGTGAGGATTGGGAATGGTATCCAAACATTAATGAAGTCACTAAATAATTTATGTTGGAAATATTTGCTAGTTATGTCGTTGGTACTATTGTTGGACTTTGGTTAACAAGGTCCTATAGATCAAATGTAGTTGATACTGTGATAGAAGCTCTAATTGATCAACAATTTTTAAAGACTAGGATAGACAGTGCTGGAAACACTGAAATTTTAAAATGGAATGAAAATTCCACTTCAACTGATAAATAAAACTACAAGTCAAAATGTTAAAACTAACCATAGGTTTTATTATAGGGTGCTTTGTCACTTATAATTTCATTATGCCTTACCCTGCAAGAGAGCAAATGTTAGCTGAAGCTAACAGGATGACATTACAATTATTGCAAAAAATCCAAGAAGAATTAAAATCTAATGTTGAACATCAAGGAAGTAATTGAAGGTAAAAGTTATGCCTGTAAATTTACTGTTACCACGGCATGTGATGGTGATGGTAATCCTACTCCTAACTTATCTGGTAACAAACACATACACAATAAAAAATATGAATCACTTGGAATTATTGTCAAGCGCGATGTAGCTAATAGTCTTGTGCGTTTGATCGATGAATCAAGTCGATTACAATTCGTTGTACCTTTTCATGATATCTGGGATATTGATGAAATTGAATGGGTAAATGAATTTGCATAAACCCCGGTTTTTGGTCCAATTTTTCCTTCCGGTTAAAGGCTGATTGTTCTAGGCCGCCAAAAACCACTCCTAACCTCCTAGTTCACGCTAGGAGGCCTCCTATTATAAATATGATATGTGCATTTATATTATCGACTTGGGTAGTCAATACACACATTTAATCAGCAAACGATTACGTATGTTAGGCTATAGATCTGAAATAATCGATCAAGATTTTACTGCATCATCTCTTAAGAATCCCAAAGGCCTTATTATAAGCGGAGGTCCTGGCACCAATTTATCAGGATTGACTGATAAAATATTTGCTACCCAACTACCAATATTAGGAATATGCCTTGGCCATCAACTGATTTCTGCTCATTATGGAGGCGCAGTTGAAAAAAAGGCCAACACTGAATTCGGTAAGTCTAATTTGTCTCAAGTAAAAGATAGTCCTCTATGGGAAGGAGTAAGACAAGGCAGTCAAATCTGGATGAGTCATTTTGACACTGTAACAAATATTCCACCAGATTTTGATATTATTGGCCAAACCAACAACGGTGTAGTTGCTGCATTACAGCACACAAAAAAGTCTATCTATACTTTACAGTTTCATCCTGAAGTTTCGGATACACAGGACGGTTATCATATATTGTTAAACTTTGCAAAAATTTGTAAGGCAAGACGAAATTGGAGTATGGATAATTTTTCTCTTGACACCATTGAAAAAATTAAAACACAGGTAGGTACAAGAAAGGTATTGTTGTTTGTAAGTGGAGGTATAGATAGCACAGTTGCCTTTGAATTGTTAAACGCAAGTATCGGCCAGGATCGTGTGCTTGGCCTTTTCGTAGATAATGGATTTATGCGTAAAGGCGAAGGCGACCAAATCCGTGCTACATATGACAGCCTTGGTTATACAAATATAAAATACAGAGATTACAGTGCAGATTTCTTATCAGCTATCCAAGGTTTAATAGATCCAGAACAGAAACGTAAATCAGTTGGTGAAACATTTCTCAAAGTGAGAGAAAAATTTATCAGTGAATTAGAATTGGATCCTGATGAATGGATGTTAGGACAGGGTACTCTGTATCCAGATATTATTGAATCAGGCGGCACACGAAACAGTAAGGTAATCAAATCACATCATAATAGGGTGGCCGGTGTACAAGAATTTATCCGTAAGGGATTGGTTGTTGAACCGTTGAAAGAATTATATAAAGATGAAGCAAGGATCCTTGGCGATAAATTAGGGTTGCCAAAAGAAATAGTATATCGGCATCCTTTTCCTGGTCCAGGATTATCTATTAATGTTTTGTGCACAGATCAAAGGATACAAAAGAAATATAAAACAAGATTGCCTGTTGACTCTGTAGGTGTACAAGGTGATATGCGAACTTACACTCAGCCAGTTGTTATTGAACTAGAAAAGGATTGGCAAAGTCTTGAAACTAAATCAATTGAAATTACAAACCAGTTAGCTGATGCCAACAGAGTAGTCACATATCTGCCTCCACAGGATCATCATGCCTTTCCTACTTGGCAATCTCGTACTGCACACTGCACTCAAGAACGATTAGACCTATTACGAGAAGCAGATCATGTAATCACACAACTCTTAGAAAAACACAAATGGATGAAAAAGATATTCCAACACCTAACTATTTTATTACCTGTCAGCATAAATGGTGATAAGGATAGCGTTGTTATCCGTCCAGTATGTTCAAGAGATGTGATGACAGCAAAATTTGCTAAGATAGATTGGCCTATTGTAGATGAGATTGTCAACCAATTGTACAATATTGAGGAAATAGACAGTGTGTTTTATGATATTACACACAAACCGCCAGGAACATTTGGTTGGGAATAAAAAATGGTTGACATTGGTTTTATTATCATTTACAATATAATTTTAGTTTAGAAATGTAAATACTCAGTAGGACCTGCGCCCGCAAAGCAAGTTGTAGACATGTAGGGCCAGCAAAGGATTGCTCAGGTTCTACAAACAATCCCCAAATAGGAAAACATGCAATTAGAAATTAAAGGTTCAGTGGTGTTCCGCCATGTAGCCTATCCAGATTGCGAAAAATGCGAAGAAGGAGCCAAACTTATGCAAGAGCGAGGTATCAAATTTGCTACCGTAAACTGCGATAAGCACCTCTTTGGAGCACTGATGTCTGGCACAAAGTCGCAAGATGTGCCACAATTTTTTGTCAAGGGTGAATTTATAGGTGGTTTACCCGAACTGAAAGCACATCTAGAAACACTTTAACACACACATAGGAGAACAAATGATTGTACCACAAAAGAATTTTCGAGTAAGGATGGGTCCAGACTGGCATGATGCAACTACAGATGAATACTTCAAAGACAAGCGAGTTGTCGTAGTATCACTGCCAGGAGCATTCACTCCGGTATGCAGCAGTAAACAGTTACCTGCTTATGAAGCAGCTTACGATGAAATGGTATCACTTGGCATCAATGCAGTCTATTGTATGAGTGTCAACGATAGTTTCGTAATGAACGCTTGGGCTACAAATCTTGGTATTGAAAAAGTAGAAATGATTCCAGATGGTGATGGTGTTTTTACACGTGGCATGAACATGCTGGTAGATAAACCATTCCAAGGGTTTGGCATGCGCAGCTGGCGTTATGCAATGGTAGTGAACAACAAAAAAGTAGAAAAGATGTTCGTTGAAGAAGGATTCAACAATCTAGGACTTGACGATGATCCCTACGTAGAAAGCACTCCTGATAAGGTGCTGGAGTTTTTGAAGGTAGAATAGATTAAATGCGGCTGTGGTGAAATTGGTAAACACACTGGAC
>TARA_B100001093_G_scaffold136049_3_pt1 | contig 16173 bp, 19 predicted proteins | sample TARA_B100001093 | Tara Oceans TARA_B100001093 (sample SAMEA2623116) | marine metagenome | biome: marine biome (ENVO:00000447); feature: surface water layer (ENVO:00002042); material: "saline water (ENVO:00002010), including plankton (ENVO:xxxxxxxx)" | depth 5 m
ATTTACTAGTGAAAATAATTTTCCCGTTGAACAACTTAAACATATTACAAAACATTGTTCATTTGTTTGTTTACATTGGACTGCACTTGATAATGAGGCTATACAGTTTTTCAAAAAAAATAACATTCTTGTTTATTCTTACACTTGTAAAGAAGATTTTATTTTACAGTATATGAAACAGTTTGATCTTGATGGTATTGTTACAAACTATCCAATTTGATTTCTTCTTTTATATGTATAAAAGAAAAAATGAAAGTAATATCAAAAACTAATTATCATAACCAAAGTCAGATTCCATTTGCACATACCCCTATAAAAAATACTACAAGACAGTATGTAAAATCTGTTACCGAAAGCCGTATATTTCCAGAGTTATATATATATAAATATTACAATTACTTTACTAGCCACAATAAAGCTGACTATGTTAAAAAAAATAAACTTACTGCTGGATATAAAAAACATGTAGAACAAGAAAAAAACGAATGTTTAAAATTATACAAGGAATTTCATTATTTGTAAAAACACTATTTTATATCTTCCTTTATTTCTTCATGTTTATATCCAAATGCATTTAACATTACTAATCCTACTATTATAAACCAAGGACTTATTCTTATTACCATATATGTCCATATGATTATTATTAATGATATGTATATATTTTCACGTGGGAGCGTTCTGTAATAATCCAATTTTCTAAAATATATAAATATTCCCGTTATTATTGCTATTAACAGCAATTCTATCTCTTTAAAGTTCATTTGTCTTTTAATTTCTATATATATATAACCATTTAAAATTATGTGTAGGCATACTATATGTTATACATTCAAACTATTCTCATGATTTCTCTTAGCTGTTCTTTTCTTCGCATTCAAGCTTTTCATTCTCCTTTATCCCGTCATATTTCCTCTTCTCTTGTTTCTATGCGTTCTAAAAAAAAAAACACAAATGAATATTCTTTTCAAGATGACCTCCTTGTTAATAAAAGAAACAAAAAAAATACTCCTTCTTATAAACCTAAATCCCATAATCAAAAAATCTATGTTGAACATTTACAAAATAAACAAATTCCTGTTGTCTTAGGTGTTGGACCGGCCGGTTCTGGAAAAACTATGTTTGCCTGTTTACAAGCTATACAAGATTTAAATGCTGGCAAAATTCATAAAATTATTCTTACACGACCTGTTGTTCCTGTTGAAGAAGAAGAACTTGGATTTCTTCCTGGAAATCTTGTTAAAAAAATGGATCCATGGACCAGACCAATTTTTGATATCTTTTCTGAATTTTACCAGCAAAGAGATATCGAAAATATGATTCATTGTGGAGTTCTAGAAATTTCACCACTTGCTTATATGAGAGGACGCACTTTTAAGAATTCTTTTATTATCGCTGATGAAATGCAAAACTCTACTCCTAATCAAATGCTTATGTTAACTACCAGAATCGGACAAGATTCTAAAATGGTTATTACTGGCGATTTAAAACAAAGTGACCGTTCTATTAATAACGGTCTATTAGATTTCATGGATAAAATTACAGACTATAACAAAAAGTTCCCAAATCTTGAAAATAATATTAAAACTGTTTTATTAAATACTCACGATGTTCAACGAAGTGAAATTGTCAGACAAATTCTTAATATTTACGGTTCTTCCAATTTACATGATGTTCAATCTTTCGATTCTATCCAAACTGACAATTATGATGCTACTAATATACCTAAGACCATTGATCAACGTATTCAAGACGATTCTTCTAATTATGATGCTGCATTAATTCCTAAAAATAAACTACCCAAGAATCATTTTAATAATGATTCTGCGTTATAAAAACTATTTATTTTAATAAACATAAACATTATTTGTTTATCTTTATATATGATATTCTTATTCGTTTTCTTCCTACCTCTTATTGCTGGTCTGCATATTACTCCTACCAAAAAAAACACTTTTACAAAAATACAAGCTGCAGCTAAAAGCTTATATGATGTTGGAAATAGAAACGAAACTAATTACAAAAAATATCCTCTCTCTTTACCTCATTATAAAATTCGTAAAATTACTTTTGAGCCTAGAAATAATACAAATCAAAATCAACCATTTTATTCTATTAGAAATATGACAAGGTATATTCTTCCCAAAGCTTACCCTCTTTCTCGTTCTTATCATGAAGGTTATTTAAAGCGTCTTAATTCTAAAAATGTCACTATTCAAGGTTTACAAATTCTTTCTGGAGATGAGTTCAACACTGAAGAAACTAACTTGGAAGAGCTTAAAAATAATCCATTTTTTAAAGATTTATTAAAAACATTAAATGGTACCAATTATAGAATTTCCGGTATTCGCACTATGAATTCTCCACAAATTAACGATGATGCCCCCGTTTTTCAAAATAGTGATGACGATGATGATGCTTTCTCTCAAGAATTACAAAGAAACGGATTCAGAGGATTTGGTTTTATTGGTAATGTCAGAAATCGTGGAGGTAAAAAGTCGGAGAATTATGAAGTTGTTTACGACCATAATATGAATTTTAATAATGTTGGTGGTTATGATAAAATTAAAAAAGAACTTCAACAATGCGTTGACATATTATCTAATTATACAAAATATACTAAATACAACGTTAGAATTCCAAGAGGACTTATTCTTGAAGGACCACCTGGTAATGGTAAAACTTTATTGGCTAAGGCTTTCGCTGGTGAAGCTGGATTAGGTTTTATTTCAGTTTCTGGTTCCGAATTTCAAGAAAAATATGTTGGTGTTGGTGCTTCCAGAATGCGCGAACTTTTTGACTTAGCAAATAAAAATTCTCCTTGTGTTGTTTTTATTGATGAAATTGATGCTGTAGGTAGAAAAAGATCTAGTGATGGCGATTCTTCCACTAGTGAAAGAGACAGCACACTCAATGAACTTTTGGTTGCTCTTGATGGATTTAAAAACAATACTGGCGTTTTCATCATTGGTGCCACCAATCGGGTCGACCTTCTTGACCCTGCCTTGTTGCGTCCTGGTAGAATTGATAAACAGATTTTTATTGGTAATCCTGATGATAACACCAGAAAAGCCATTTTAGATATACATTTGCAAGGCAAACCTTATGATCAAGATAATATTTCTTCGGACAATTTGGTTGATTTAACCCAAGGACTTTCTGGTGCACAAATTGAAAATTTACTTAATGAAGGTATGCTCAATGCTCTACGTGAAGACAGAGAACAAATTTCTAATCATGACCTTGACTATATTATGAATAAAATGGTCGCTGGCTGGCAACCTGATGAACACCAATTCACTTCTGATATTATTGACCATATTGCTATCCACGAAATGGGACATGCTATTGTCGGCATCCTTTCCAAACATCATTCTAAAATGACTAAGGTTGTTATTAATCTTTCATCTCCACGCAGTCCTGGTTACACTATGTTTGAACCTTCTGTTTCTAATATTCATACTAGAGAAGCCCTCTTTGAACATCTTGCTATTTTACTTGCCGGTAGAATCGCTGAAGAAGTATGTTATGATGTTTCCGTTACCACTGGAGCCATTAATGACTTTGAAGAAGCATTCAAACTTGCTGAAAAAATGATTATTTATTATGGTATGGGTAAAAGTGTTATCTATCCCAATTCCAGCGAAAAATACAAAGAAAAAATAGATAATGAAGTCACTGAACTCATTGACAGCGCTTACGCTTATTCCGTTTTTATTTTACAACAATGTAAAGACATCTTGGTTGAGAGTGCTGAACTATTGAAAAAAGATAAGCATATTCTTTCCTCTCAATTGGATGAACTTATAGATAGCAAATATCCACAAATTCGAAAAATTAATTAACTTCTTTATTTCATTGAGTCACATTTATTTATCCCAAATATAAACTTGTAAGTTGACCAACCTTCATAATGTTCACTATATTGTTTTTGGAAATATAAAGTAAAACCTATTGCTACCAATATTCCTATGCTATATATTATATATTTCCCTATTTCTTCTATATCTTCTATTTTTTTTGAGTTCTCCATTTTTTCTTTTTCATCCTTTATTAGTTTTTCTTCTTCCAATTTTTTGTAATAATCTGTAAATGTTGTCAAAACATATTTTCCTGTTAAAAGACCAAATACTATCACTGTAAATTCTATTGACATCCTTGAAAACAATATTAACATTCCCCAAATCAATAATGCATTTATTGCTATGCTTCCCGGGTGTTTTATTTCACTACTTGTGAATCCTATTGCAAAATATAATATCAAAAATGTTACTAAATGCTTTACTAACATATTATCACTTAATAACTTTTGGGTTTTGCATCCTAATGTTTCAGCTATAAAGTTTCCCATAACTGCCAAGATTAATAAAAATATTCCTTTAAAACTATCATTTACATCAAATTCATTTAATGCTATATCTATCATTTAATATAGAATATATCTATATTAAATTTTCATACTTGTTCTGTTTCATCTGAACTATCACTTTCATAATATAAACTATTTCGTCTTGGCATTAAAAAATTCATTATCGAAAAGTTATATTGTTTATCACTTAATGGACAAGCATAATCACTTTCGCAATCTATATCTCTTTTTTCATTCACTTTGATACTTATTGCATTATCCTGGTCTTCATTTATTTCACTATCTTCATCCCTTTTTTCATCAAATTCGTCTTCCCCCACATCATTTCTATCAAATGCTTGTGATGCCATCCTTAATAAATTTTTCTTATTCAATGTATATTCCTCGTTCTCTTCATCATTCTCTTCATCTTTTTCTTCTAATGGTTCCATTATTATTGAACGCCTCCTTGGCGATGAAGACCGTTCTTTCTCATTATACCGTCTATAGTTTAATCTTTCCCCTTCTTCTCTTTTCTTACGTCTTCTTTCCTCTTCTTCTCTTCTCGTTTCCTGCTTGTTTCTTTCTATCCACTTTTGATCCAAATACTTTTGAGTCATCTTCCTTTTTCCTTCGATCTTTTTCGTTCTTTCTCTCAACAACCATTTCAATGGATCTCTATATTTATCATATCCTAAGTTTATATCATAATTTATTCTATCTCTATCATGCAATGGTGGTGCTAATTCGATCTTATTTACCCAACCCTTTTTATGTGCCTTTGTATTTTCCCTTTTAAATATTATTAAATCCTCCTCGTCCGCTAATATATCATGCACCAAATTAAAATGCTGCTCTGGATTGCTTCTACTTTTTATCTTCTCATATTCACTGAATTTCGCATCTAAAAATGTCGTTCCGCTTATCTCTCTTGACTTTCGATCTATTGATATCACTTTGTAGATTTCTATACTTATTTTGTAATAATCACGATGCGTATTCAATTCTGTTACCATTTTATCTTGAAATTTCATAAACATCTCTATTCCCGTTATTATTCCGCAAAATAAAGAAACTATACTTGTTATTATTGAAACATAAAATTGCCCTAAAACTGTTTGCATTCCCACCGCCACAAATGTATTTACACCACTTAGTAAAATTATTGGAATCTTAAACCATTTTACTTGATGTTTATAATAAATATATTTGTAACGATGATAATTACTCAATTGCGCACAATTCAATCGTAAATGATCTAATACTCTCTCTATATTGTCCGTCCATATCTTCTCTTTTGATTTCTCTTCCAATGTTCCATCTGACTCTTTTTCCATAAATATTATAATTATATTACTATAATATTTATTTATCCTTTTTTAACCTTAATCTTTTGATGTGTTTACCGCCTTTACCTTTACTTTCCTCTTTTTTATTGTTTTTGTTTCTACCTTTACTTCTGGTTCTTCTATTATCTCCTTGATTGGCAACTCTTCCGTATTTGTTGTTTCGTCCTTCTTTTCATTTCTCTTTATTGACTCCATACGTGCTGCATCCAATTCACGCATATTCATCGCTAACATATCCTTCAACTTTTCCAAATATACTATACCATCCATCAATTCTTCTTGTGTTCGGTGTATCCATTCAAAAGTTGTTATTCCTGGCTCATCCAATATCTTTACATAATTCTTCATTCTGTCATTATTACTCTCTTCCAAACACGCCTTTAACGTTGATTTCTTATCTTCTTCTGACATTCTTTATTATTATTATTACCATTTTCTGTTTATATTTATTCATATAAATATAAATTTTCTATAGATTTGGATAGCTACCTTCTTCCAATACTCCGCATTGACCTTTACCATTGTTATATTCACTTCCCTTTCCCAAATACATATAACCTCCCTCACCCCACGTTTCTCCCCAAGAATTCTTTAATATGTAATATTCTTCTCCGTTTTTCTTTCCATAACCCACCAACAAAACTCCGTGATCCAAATTCGTTCCACAACTTCCTGTAAATACACCTGATTTATATAATTGAAAATCCTTCTCATCTGCTTCTATCGCTACTGAAACTGGCTGCTTCATTAATGCCTCCATCATTGCTTCATCTGAACTCTTTACATCTGTATAACTTTTTATTTCACTCTTCTCATCCACTTCACAGCTCTTTTCACATATTCCCGGTGCACGGGTTTCTCCTGATACGTATTCATAATCCTCCTCATAACACAATCCTCCGTTCTTTTCTATCCAACTAAATGCGTTATCCATTAAACCTCCATTACAACCCATATCTTTTCCTCCATTCTTACGATTGTCACAATCCACCAATTGTTGTTCTGAAAATGATTTCAATACTCCATATTTCACAAAATATGCTCCTTCTAACGCACCCGTTGTTGAGAAACTCCAACATGAACCACACTGCCCTTGATTCTTTACCTTTGTTACTCCTCCCTTCTTTATCCAATCCACCTCCTCTGATAATTCTACACTCTCTAATTCTTCTTCCTCTTTCAGACAATCCTTTACACATTTTACTTTTCCTAACTTCTTTTCATCACTCTCTATGCAATCTTTTATACATTTCACTTCATCTATCTTCTTTTTTATTTCTTCTCTTCTTTCCTTCCTTTCTTCATTACTCTTTCTACCCAAAAATTTTCTGTATTCTTCATTGTTCATTCCCGAAAACTGATTATGACCTAGTTTGTATGTCAAATTACGACTGTTTATCTCTTCTATATATTTGTCATTCTCTATCCAAATATCCATCATCCTTTCTTTTTCTTCTACACCTTTTGTTTGAATATTATGACCTGTCATCCAGCTCTCAAATTCCATCATGTAATTTCTTATTCCATTTCCTAAACTTAATCCTACAATGAACAATACACCTATCAACTTATTCATTATATATTTCATCTCTATTATTTTTACTCTATTTTTTACATTTAACAGCTTAAAGTTCTCTTTTCATTTATTATTATATTATGTCTAATAATACACTACAAGCTATCATACTTGCTGGTGGACTCGGTAAAAGAATGAACAAAGATAAAGCTAAGGTTTTACATCATATACGCAACCGACCCATGATTTTTTATGTTATTGAAAATGCATTAGCCATCGGCGCTTCTAGAATATTTATTGTTGTCGGTAAATATCATCAACAAATTCTTAATGAAATTAAACCTTTATTCTCTTCAGAAAACTTTAATAAATTTGTATTTGTTAAACAACCCGAAACCCTTGTTAATGGAGAACTTTGCTCCCTCGGGACTGGCGATGCCGTTAGATCATGCCTTTCCTACTTTCAAGAATATAACCTTCCTATACATACCAAATTTATCATTTTATCTGGTGATGTTCCCTTCATTAATCTTGATGAATTACATTCCTTTTCTAAGCTTAATAATTCCATTATGGTATCCTCCGTCGAGAACCCAAAAGGATATGGCAGAGTTTTTCTCAATAATCAAGGTTTTCTAGATAATATTATTGAACATGCCCTTTGTAATCAACAACAACTCCTTTGCACTACCGTCAACGCTGGCATTTATAACCTTAATTACCAAATTCTACAACAAACTATACCGAATATTGAAATCAACCCCGTCAAAAAGGAATTCTTCTTAACTGACTTTTATAAATATACTGACACTCCTATCTCCTGTTTTCATCTTTCCCATATACCCGAAAATATTAACACTCTTGAAGATTTACAATCTTTTCAATAAAACTATATATACCTTATTTTCGAGAACATACTACCTCTTTTGCATTTTTTCATACCTTTTTATGTAAAAATACACTTCCCTCCTTCATATTATTATCATATATTCACCTTTTATAAAACTATCCTTCACTATTTCTTATTTTTACTTTCTCACTACCTATTTTTTCTTTTCTATTACAATCTTATTTTTTACTCTTCGAGAACCTTGCGTTCAATTTCACTTTTTTACATCGTTTTTAGTGAAAATATTTCATATTGCACTTACTTTTTCTTCATATTCATCTTTAAAAAACTATCCTTCACTATTTATTATTTTTACTTTGTCACTACCTATTTTTTCTTTTCTATTACAAAACTATTTTTTACTCTTCGAGAACCTTGAATCGAATTTCATTTTTTTTCTTTGTTTTCTTGTTTTTTTATACATCTTATATATATCATGTTTTCCAAATTGTATTTTGATAGCACCGCCCCTGAAACTCCTTATTCACGTCTTGCTTCCTTTGATGTTGTCTTTAGTGTTCTTCTTCATGTTATTGTTTACACTATGGCTCTCTTTTTGTTCGGTTTCGTATTTAATATTAAATTCTCTACATCCACCTATATGAAATTCGTAATTGCACTTTTTGTTCTTATGACTTTTGGTTATCCCGCTAGATTGGCACGTGTTAAATCTTTAACAGATACTTTAGTTGATTACGGCTTTGATCAAAAAAGTGCCAGACACATCGCTGTTAGTATTATGAATAATGGATACTTTACTTGGTATTTCTTAGCATAAATATATTATAAATTAATTGTTGCACTTTTTAAGACTTTAAGAATTGTTTATTTATTAATTAATGACAAAAGTTGGTTTCGATTTTGGTAAAACAATTGCATTGATTGAACAAGATAAACCATTTGATAATGCATTTGAAGTAATTAAAATGATTATTAATAAATATACTAGTTCTAACGTTTTTATTGTATCAAAAGCAAGACAAGAAACAAGTGAATTCATTTTAAATTGGTTAGACCGTCATAACTTTTATAATTTAACAGGTTTTTTAAAAGAAAACATTTATTTCGTAGAAGATTATGCAGATAAAAGAACTATAGTTGATAAATTAAAAATTAATATTTTCATAGATGATTCAATTAAAATTGTTAGAGTCTTACATTCATCAGAGCACATAGAAAAAATTATTTGGTTTAAAGGTGGAGATACAAAATTATTAAAAGAAATTCCAAAAAATAATAGGAATAAAATTATTATTGCAAAAGAATGGAATAAAATTTACAAAACATTTTGTAAAACTTGATTTAGTATATTAAAATAGGGTATATTATCTGTAATATATATATATATATTACAAATAATAATGTATTCACGTAATAACAACCCCTATGATGATTATGAAAGTGATGAAATTTATGATTTTTATGATAGGATTGAGGCGGAAGCCCAAGGGGATGAAGGTATTGAGGAGGAAGCCCCAGTGGAAAAAATGTTTAAGATTCTAAGGAAAGAACAGACAACAGAGGAAGAAACTCTTACTGCACTTGAAGAAATAAAAGATATAGAAGAAGATATAGATGCAACCTCTGAAAACCCAAATATGAGAGGGACTAAACAAACACTTCTCATAGTAGCAACTGAAAGGGGATACACAAATGTCGTACAAAAACTACTTCAAATGGGAGCTGATGTGAATGCGACGGATAATGATGACAATACGGCTCTCTTAGTAGCAAGTGATAATGGATTCTTGAATGTCTTTAACGTGCTACTTGAATATGAAGCGGACATAAATGCAGCAGATAAAAATAAAAAAACACCTCTCATGCTTGCAATATCCCCAATAGGCAATCCTCTTAGTAAGACACATTTTAAAATCGCTGAATTGTTAATAAAAAACAAAAAAACGAACGTAAATGCCAAAGATAAAAGTGGATTTACCCCTCTTATGTTAGTTGTTATGAGTCAATTTATGGATATAAAAGACAAAAAAAACTTCATCAAATTATTAATAAAAAAAGGAGCTGACGTAAATGCAGTAAATAAAGATGGTAATACACCCCTTATTTATGCTATAAACGAAAAAAACAAAGATATGGTTAAATTTTTGTTAGATAATGGCGCAGATGCGTTAGATGATGAAAATACTAAAAAACAATCTCTCACTGAAGCAGTAAGCGAAATGATTGAAGCACAGCCTGGGGTGCTATTTTCACACCCTTCTCAGGATCATCGAACAGAAGAATCAGAACTAGAAAGAATACGAAGAGAAAAAGCTGAGGAAATACTAGAAATAATTGAAGAAACTGTAAAAAAACAAGAAAAAGAAAAATACATTCCGAGAAACAAACAAATAGCAAGTGAGGTATTTAAAAAGGGAAAAACAGACGACGGCAAATCACTTGTGCCCTCCGAATTTGATCCTGAGGGTTTGTCTGATGATGTTGCCTCTTATCTACGTTTAAAAAAAGTGCCTGGTGGAAAGAAACAGAAAACAAAAAAAAAAAGCAAGAAATCAAGAAAATCCAATAAAAAATCCAATAAAAAATCTAATAAAAAATCCAATAAAAAAACACGAAAACATTAAAAAATAGTTATTTTACTATTTTCCTTTTTATTTTATTTTATTGGCTCCTCTCTATTTTCAACTTTTTTTCTCTTCTTCTCTCGTTGTAATTCTTGCATCTATTAAACAATTCTGCACGTAGCGATGAACGCATCGGCATATTTCCAAAATAATACGGCACCTGATTACGCACCCAATCGTTGTATTCTTCTTGTGTCATATTTCTCAACATCTCCAGTAATTCCTCCTCCATCTCCTCACTTAATTCATCATGCATCGCCTCCTCTACATAAACTCCATCCAATAGTTCCACATCATCTTCTCTTGTAAATTCATCATACATTCTTTGAAATATATTCTCTTCATTCATTGTCTTGATTCTTATTTAATTTCTATTAAATCATATTTTTTACTTCAATTTTATGCATTTTACACCTTTTTCCCATTAAAAAATAATATCAACATCCATTTTCAATAATAAAATTATTCTATTATTGAATAAACTATTTATTTCTTTGACTTCTTTGATTTCTTTGACTTTGACTTCTTTGATTTCTTTGATTTCTTTGATTTATTTTTCTTGGTTTTTCTTTTTCCTCCTTCTGATGCAGGTGCTGCTTCTTTTTCTTTGTGAGCATTAATAAAATTATCAAAGGATTCGTAGGCATCTCTTATATCTTCATTATATTCCACTAACCTTTCTCTCTTTTCTTTATTATTAACTTCATTCTTTGCAAATTCTAATAGTGTATCTTCTCCTTTTAGATTTTCAATCACATCTGCCTCTGTCATTCCGTAGTGGGTTGAGTCTTTAACATTTTCCTTAAAATTGTCTTTGTCTTCAGCTTTCAATTTCTTGATTTTCAGTATATTACGCATCTTATGCCCTAGAGAAACAAGTTCATCCCTCTCTTTATAGAAATTTGCTATATGTTCTTCATTCTCTTTTTTTTCTTCTTCTGCAGCTTTATTTGCTGCTTCATTTGCTGCTGCTGCTTCATCTGCTTCTTTTTTTGTTATCAAATTATTACTTTTAAATCCTAATCTTTCAAGCATTCCTCCTCCTTTTTTAACCATTATAAAATGAATATATATAATTAAGATAAAAGATTCTAAACATTATTTTGAACTAGATAATGGATTTTGCATAAAATTGCTTTAGATTAGATACTTGTAATTATATCAATAAACAACTAAATTATGAACTCTTGTTTAATTTGCGCTGAGGATTTTAATACCACCAATCACTCTTGTATATCTTGTCCATATTGTTCTTTTGAAGCTTGCCAATCATGTTGTCAAAAGTATATTCTAGATCAACGCTCCAATGTATGTATGAATGTAAATAAAAACTCTGATGACTCTAATGTTTGCAGGAAACAATGGTCCAGAAAATTCATGGTTGATAATTTCCCCAGTTCCTGGATTAAGGGTCCTTGGAGGAAGATGAATGAACTTGTTGGTTTTGAAAGAGAAAAAGCATTACTTCCAGCTGCTATGCCTGAAATTGCAAAAAGAAAGGAAAAACAGGTTATTCTTACTGAAATTAAAGATATTGATAAACAAATTGCTCTATTAAACACGCAAAGAAGAGAAGCTCAAATGAAATTGGTTGATACCAACAATAGTAATAATAATGAACGTCAATCTATTGGCAGACCTTGTCCCAAAGAGAATTGCAGAGGCTTCCTCAGTTCACAATGGAAATGCAGTGTCTGTGATATGTGGACTTGTCCTGAATGTCATCAACTTAAAGGCTTTACTCGTGATGCTCACCATACATGTAACCCGGATGATGTTGCCACCGCCAAACTTTTAAATAGGGATACAAAGCCATGTCCTTCTTGTCGCACTCCTATTCATAAACTTGTTGGATGTGACCAAATGTGGTGCACTCAATGCCACACTGGCTTTTCTTGGCGCTCTGGTGCTATACAAACACGCATTCATAATCCACACTTCTTTGAATGGCAGCGTCAGAATAACGGCGGCGTTGCACCCAGAAGACCTGGCGATTTTGAATGTGGACGTGACCTTGGTGATTCCAGAGTTATTATGGCGATTTCAAGGAAAATTAGGTCGATTTCTCTTTGTCTTCCTGAAGATGACCTTGATAAGGAAAATCTTACCATATTTCAAAACAAACTTGATTCATATGTTAGAGGAACGATTCATCTTCAGCACGTTCAAATGAGGCGTTTTAGAACTGACCAAATTGTAAATAATCTTGACATACGTATCGATTTTTTAGAAAGAAACATTGATGAAAAAAAATTTAAGAGTCATATTCTTAGAAGAGATAAAGCATTTGAGAGAAAGCAAGATATATTTAATGTTCTACAATTACAGGCTAATACTGTTACTGATATTGTATATCGTCTTGGAAATCACTTACAAAGTTACGTTGCTATTGAACTCTCTGACGCTGTTGACTACTTCATTCAACAACTCAGAGATCATATTGTTGAAATTGAGAATATAACCAACTATTGTAATAATCTTTTAAGTGAACATTCTAATACATATGGTTGCAAGGAATACAAACTTCAGTATAAAACAAACGTATCCGGTCCCTATCGCCATCATGGTGATATTCTTATTTAATTCTTTGTAATTTATTTCCTAACTAACCTTTTTTTATGTTTTAAGAAAAAAAATCCTTAAAACGTAATTAACCTATGCACCTCATTAACATATTATACATATCATTAACATATATCATAAACGGTAGTTCTTCTGTGGATTTGGGTTTCACATATTTACATTCATCATCATACCATAAGATTGCTGCACTTAATTCTACTACTTTTCCATTGTAATCATAAACCGAGTGGTTTTCTCCTCTTTCTTCTATATCTTGTTTTCTTGCTATTATGATTTCTTGGCTCTCTTTGTCTGTAGGTATTCGTCTTTTTATTGACATTTTTTCTTTATAATTTATTAATATATATATTTTCTCAATTCATTTATTATTTCAACCATTAGTAATAAATTTCATACGTCTATTTTTCTTCCTTTGAAACTCAAATTTATTTGTTGTTCTTTCTATCTCTGCTTCTATTGGTTCTTCTTCATTTCCTTCTCCATCCTCTATCTTTTTATAAATACATGAATACAACTTTCCAAAAATATCTGATTCAAAACAGTCCTCTTTGTTGCTTATTCCTACTTGATATATCTGTCTGGATATAATTATTTTATAATGAAAATATACACCTAATAGAAATATTATCGTAGACATCACATTAAATATGACTCCAAAATAAAAATCAATGACATTGTAAATCAGTATATTGATGGGAGCTACAAATAATATGCTATCGCCATATAATATAATATCGGACAATTTGAAAATTATTTTATATGATTTGATACCTACTATGATAAATTCACATGTTTCGTCCCGCAAACCCTTTACATATTCTACTACAACAAAGGATAATAATACACCAAACATTGATATTAGAAAACCTAAACATAAAATAAAATAGGCAAACCTTACCTCAAACGTAGCAGAGTCTTGTAAATTTCTCTCTAACGTTAAACCTATAAATTGATAACCCGATAAAGTCATACCTAAATTTAACAAATTATCATAAACTGATGCTATATCATCGAGTGCCAAATTGAGTTTATCTTTATCCATATGGATTATAATTTTTTCTTTACCTGCGTCATCATTTATTTTTTCGAATTCACAACAATTATACAGCAGTATATCAAAATAAGTATTGCCTTTTTTAATTACACTCAAAACAACATCATTTTCTATTGTAACCGTCATTATAATAGAAAAACACTAAATAATTTTTTCTGTAACGAATGGTAACTTCGTATTGATACATATAATTTAAAATTTAAAATTTATTGAAAGATTCAAGTAATTCACTATATTCTAATCCTAATCTCTCAGCAAATAGTCTTTGTATATTTTCAGGTTTATTTTTTACATTGTAATAATCGGACTCTGAAAATCCAGCTAATCTACCGATTTCAACAAAATGACTTCTATTAGCCATAGATAAATAATTTCTACTCATAAAATCACTATTTTTCATTTCTCTTCTCTGTGTTTCTGTTAATTTGTAACCATATCTGATTAATTTATTGATAAAATCTACGTATTTCAAATAGTTATTGTCTCTTTTTTCCGAAACTTCACAAATAACTGAACCATTACTGTCATACGCTTTTAGTGTCCAAACTCTAAAACCTATCATGAAACCGGATTTGCTCATTCCGTAACTACTGACATAACTTAAATTTTCCATAACTTGTACTCTTTCCTCTAAACTACTCATTTTTATATACTACCCTAACAAAATTATGTTTTTTTTTATGCAATATACTTTTAAACTTCTTTCCTTTAAAAATCATCATTTTTCATAAAATTGACGACCTTTTCAATTATTTAGTGAATACACAAAATACTAAGTTGCTAATTAAGAAAGTAATTATGAGCACTCGTCGTTGCGGCATATGTCGGGAACTAGGGCATGACAAGCGAAGTTGTACCAATGTGGAGCTTATTAGACAAAGAGAGGTTATTAGACAAACAAAACTTGCAAAACAGAAAGCAGAAGAAGAACGACAGAGACAATGGGACCTTGCAAGACAGAAAGAAGAAGACAGGCGTGCATCTATTGAAACCTCTATAAAATTCTCATGTCTCTCCCTCTTTCCATCATTTGAGAAACTCAAGATGAAAATTTATTACGATATCTGGCAAGACCCTATCTGGGAAGAAGAAAAGTCCTACCGAACTATAGACCCTTGGCGGATTAATGTGAAGCTGGAATTGCTGCAAGAATGGACACGAACTCTTTATAATGATGTATGCGACCCCAACCATCCAATCACGACGTTCCACTTTAATTTGCCCCTATCGTTTTGGATTGCCATGTTTCGAGAAGTTAACTCCGTCATCCCCAAGCAATGCAACAAACGATTGGAACTACTCAATGAGTTAGAAACTAATAATACTAGTTACTTTTATGATCGTGCGAAAAAAGCAGGCAGTGAGGTTATCACGCTATGCAAAAAAATGCAAAAGATATCGAGCACCTATGTAAATAAGACTATTACTAATACCAAGCTAACAAAGAAACTTCTGCCCGAGCACATCCGACATGTTCTGTCTTACTTGTAACTATATAACTGGTTCCTATTCCCGCCAAAAAAAGACTTACACTCTTTTTTTATACAACCTCTTGTAGAGTATTTTTGCAGACTCTTTTTGGGTAACCTTTTTGAGTAGTCTTTTTGCAGAGTCTTTTTGGAAGAGTATTTTTGGGTAGTCTTTTTTTGGACCCTGCACTGTCCCCTCGCAACGGAACTATGCATTCAACGGCTCTCAGCCGAGGTGTTGCCGCCGGCTCGGCTTTAAGTCCTTTTGCGTAAATAAATAGTTATCGGGAAATGAGTGACATATCGGGAAATGGGTGGGATATCGGGAAACGAGTGATGGTCTCAGCCGAGGTCTCTTGAAAGGTTTTGTTGAAAGGTTT